>JGI996J12353_1000070_pt1 | contig 33645 bp, 27 predicted proteins | sample IntmicLarv5ML5BL_FD_12353 | JGI IMG/M metagenome (IMG submission 12353) | reverse complement strand
AGGACGATGTCCGCCTGAAGACTCCGTTCGCTACGCTCTCTCCGCATTTCAGGCGGCTATTATAATGCAACCCGTATCGGGTTGGTCGCCAAAGTGACACAAAAAAGGAACACTTTTCTGAACACCCTACTCGCAGGGGCGAGACTATACATCGCCTTCTTGCTCCGACACTTTTAGACGCTGGATTTTATCATCCTCTCGTTCCAATACGATGAGACAAAAGGGCATATCACTTTTTCAAAAAAGTGAACTCTTTACCCGCTGTTGTTTTAAGCAAAAAATAATTATGGGACAGCCTCTTTGTTTCATAGGATAGTAAAAACGCCCTCCGATACCACAATTCTGTAGCAAGCAGGAAGACGTTTCTACTTTAAAGTAATTACTTTATCTCATTAGAGAAAGAGTATGGACGATCTTGTACGGATATGCCACGCTCTTTGTTTGGCTCTGCATTCATTTTGAAGTTAATTCTGGCACCTTTTAGAAGATCTTCATGTGTCAGATAATTCTTTGTGTGGTTCTTCCCATTAAGTGTCATAGAAGATATATACCTGTTTTTTGAAGAATTATTTTCAGATGTGATGGTTACTGTTTTACCATTTTCAAGATTGAGTGTCATCTTCTTGAACAACGGCGAACCTATCACATATTCATTCGTACCCGGAGAAACAGTATATAAACCCATTGACGAGAACACGTACCAAGCAGAAGTCTGTCCGTTGTCCTCATCACCACAATAGCCATCAGGAGTTGGGCGATATAATTTTTCCATTATCTCGCGTGCCCAATATTGCGCCTTCCAAGGTTCTGTGGAATAGTTGTACATATAAACCATGTGCTGAATTGGTTGATTGCCGTGAGCATATTGTCCCATATTCATCACCTGCATTTCACGCATCTCATGTATCATTCTGCGACTATTCATACCGTCCCTACTTGGCAGAATAAAGACTGAGTCCATCATTGTGTTAAATTCTTTATCACCCCCCATCAGATTAATCAGCCCTTGCGGGTCATGGAATACACAGAAGCTCCAATGCCAACTATTTCCTTCGCAGAAGTCTCTGCTCCAAGCCGCAGGGTCGAAATTCTTGTCGAACACACCCTTATCATCTCGTCCACTCATTAATTTATGCTTTGGATAGTAGACATTCTGATAGTTCATTGCACGATTTGCATAGATCTCAATCTCGCTCTGAGGCTTACCTAATGCCTTGCCTAAAGTATATATTGTCCAGTCATTGTAAGCATATTCAAGAGTACGAGCTGCAGAATGATTTATTCCTACATTATTAGGAACATATCCCAATTCGTTATAGTGTTGATGCCCCAAGCGTCCGGTAGAACTAACCGTAGGATGCACATTATGTGCGCCATGTTTTAATGCCTCCCAAAGAGTTTCGATATCATAACCTCTCAACCCTTTTATATATGCATCGGCAACAACGGAAGCAGAGTTATTTCCAATCATAATACCTCGATGTCCCGGGCTCGCCCACTCAGGAAGGAAACCGCTTTCATTATATGCATTAATCAAACCCTCCTGCATCTTGGCATTCATTGATGGGTACATAAGATTCAGGAAAGGAAAAAGAGATCGGAAAGTATCCCAAAAGCCTGTGTCTGTAAACATATAACCCGGTAATACTTTGCCATTATAAGGACTGTAATGCATAATCTGTCCTTCTGCATCTATTTCGTAGAAAGAACGAGGGAACAATACCGAACGATACAAGCATGAATAGAACGTACGTATATTATCGATGTTAGAATCCTCTATTTTTATTCTTCCTAAGACATCATTCCAAACTGCCCTACCCTTTTCAGCAACCTGATCGAAGGAATCTGTACCCAATTCCTTAAGGTTAAGTTCTGCCTGTTCAGGACTGATGAAAGATGATGCTACACGTGCATGTACAATTTCACCTCTTTTTGTTTGAAAACCAATAATTGCACCTGAATGGTTTGTTGTTTGTTCCAGAACACCCTTTTCAATAAGTCCGTCATCGACAGTTGCTTTATAAGTAAAAGGTTTATCGAATTCTACAACAAAGTAATTCTTAAAGTTTTTCGGCACACCACCACTATTACGCGTTGTATAACCAACAATCTTATTATTTCCAACAATCTTGATATGAGATCCACGATCGAAGGCATCGACTATGACATACGAGTTATCTGCTTCAGGAAACGTAAAACGAAACATTGCTGCCCTTTCAGTCGGTGTAATCTCTGTTGTAATATCGTGGTCGGCAAGGTAAACTTTATAATAATAAGGCTTGGAAACTTCCGCAAAATGAGAGAACCAACTCGCACGTTTATCTTGATCGAATGTAACATTTCCTGTGATTGGCATAATGGAGAATTGACCATAGTCGTTCATCCACGGACTTGGTTGGTGTGTTTGCTTAAAGCCTCTAATTTTATCTGCAGTGTAAGTGTATATCCAACCATTACCCATCTCACCGGTCTGCGGTGTCCAAAAATTCATCCCCCAAGGGCGAGCAATGACCGGATATGTATTTCCGGTTGACAATTCATACTTTGATAATGTTCCAGTCAATGTATTCACATAATCAACCGGTTCCATTTGTTCCTGCGCATTAATTAAATGGAAAGAACAAAGAAAGAAGGACAGCAGTACAACTGCGATTCTTTGATTGTGTTTAACTCTCATGATAGTTTAATATAATAGATTAGATTAATAAATAGTTAGATTAAGTTATCGCTTCTCTAATACGAAGCAGACGTACGAGTAAATCCTCAAGCAAATCTAATTGTAACATATTCTTGCCATCAGACTTAGCAATCTCCGGATTAGGGTGAGTCTCTATAAAGAGTCCGTCAACGCCAATTGCTACTGCAGCCTTTGCTACAGTTTCGATTAAGGCAGGCATTCCTCCTGTAACTCCTGACGTTTGATTAGGTTGCTGCAATGAATGAGTTATATCCATTACAACAGGAAAACCAAATGATTGCATAGTTGGTATGCCACGATAGTCTACAACAAGGTCAGTATAGCCAAAAGTAGTACCACGCTCTGTAAGCATCACATTATTATTTCCTGCATCAACAACCTTTTGAGCAGCAAATGTCATAGCATCAGCAGACAAAAACTGTCCTTTCTTTATATTAACAATCCGCCCTGTCTCTGCAGCAGCAACCAACAAATCCGTTTGACGACATAAAAACGCAGGGATCTGCAACACATCGACATATTCAGCAGCCATTGACGCTTCTACTGTTTCATGAATATCCGTTACAGTTGGAACGTTGAACGTCTCCCCCACCTTACGAAGGATTTTCAAAGCCTTCTCATCACCTATTCCTGTGAAAGAATCCAAACGTGAGCGATTAGCCTTTCTATATGAGCCTTTAAACATATAAGGGATTCCTAATCGTGTAGTGATATCAACAATCCTCTCTGCAATCTGTAAAGCCATATCCTCACCTTCGATAGCACAAGGGCCAGCCATTAGGAAGAAATTCTTTTCGTTCTTAAAATCGTTTATTGTAACCATATATTGTTGATTATTTATTCAGTAATTCTATTGTTCGTATTATCTTTTGTTCTGTTGGTAGTTCAGCATCAATCCATTGAATAGTAAACCCTCTGCGCTCCATTCCTCTGAACCAAGTCATTTGCCTTTTTGCAAACTGGTGGATAGCAATCTCCAACTCATTAAACATAGTCTTATAGTCAATCTTACCCGTAACATATAGAGTCAGATACTTATATTCAAGACCATAATAAATTAAATCCTCAGCCTCTACACCCGATGCAAGTATATTTTTCACTTCATCTACCATACCCTCCTCAAGTCTGACGGTAAGTCGCTTTGATATTTTTGTACGCCTAAGATCACGGTCTATGTCCACACCAATAATAAGACTATTTATCGGATCATATTCGTTTCTGTCCGGAGCAGTATGCTTATAATATTCTTCTATTTCTATTGCCCTAATTGCTCTTTGAGCCGAGTCAACATCTGTTTTGTTATGTAGGGTTTTGTATGATGCAAGAATCTCCTCTAACTCTTTCAAAGACTTATCTTTCAGAGAATCTCTTAAAGACTGGTTTTCCGGCACATCCAATAGTTTATAGCCTTTCAGTACAGATTCAAGATAAAGACCCGTCCCACCACAAAGTATAGGCAGTTTCCCCTTACCACAAATATCTTCAAAGGCTTTATGAAAGTCATGTTGGTATTCGAACACATTATATTTATAACCAGGTTCGCAGATATCAATCAAATGATAAGGGATTTGTTTACCATCAACCGTATAATCAGCGAGGTCTTTCCCTGTTCCTATATCCATTGAGCGATACAATTGCCGAGAGTCTGCGCTAATTATCTCAGTATCCAAATGAGAAGCCAATGCTGCAGCAAAAGAAGTTTTCCCTGATGCTGTCGGACCTAATATTGTAATCAATTCATATGCTTTCATACGAAAGCAAAGATAATAAAAAAGCCGCATCCAATTAAGGATGCGGCTTTCTGTATGGATTATATAAAAATTATCCGTTTACTTTGTCCATGTGTGCGATAAGATCCAACACTTTAGTTGAATAACCCCACTCGTTATCATACCAGCTAACTAATTTTACGAAGTTTCCATTCAATGCGATACCAGCACCAGCATCGAAAATAGAAGTACGAGCATCAGTAGTGAAATCAGTAGAAACAACTGAATCTTCAGTATATCCTAAGATACCTTTCATTTCGTTTTCAGACGCAGATTTAACTGCAGCCTTGATTTCGTCGTAAGACGCAGCTTTTTCCAAGCGTACAGTCAAGTCAACAACAGAAACGTCAGCAGTAGGAACACGGAAAGCCATACCAGTTAATTTGCCATTCAATGCAGGAATTACTTTACCTACAGCTTTAGCAGCACCAGTAGAAGAAGGTATAATGTTACCCAAAATTGAGCGACCACCTCTCCAGTCTTTTGCAGAAGGAGCATCAACAGTCTTTTGAGTATTTGTAGCAGCGTGAACAGTTGTCATCAAACCTTCAGCGATACCGAATTTATCATTGATAACTTTTGCCAATGGGGCTAAACAGTTTGTAGTACATGAAGCGTTAGAAACAACGTCCATATCTTTTGTATAGCTATCCAAGTTAACACCACAAACGAACATAGGAGCATCTGCAGAAGGAGCAGAAATAATTACCTTTTTAGCTCCACCTTTGATGTGAGCGCCAGCTTTTTCAGTAGTAGTGAAAACACCTGTTGATTCAACAACATAGTCAGCACCAGCTTTTCCCCATGCGATAGCAGCAGGATCTTTCTCTGCGTAAAAAGCAACTTCTTTTCCGTTTACGATAAGTTTACCATCTTTATTTTCAGCAGTTCCGTTGAAACGACCATGAACAGTGTCATATTTCAACATGTAAATAAGATAGTCAAGATCCAAAAATGGGTCATTTACTGCAACAACTTGAACGTCGTTTCTTTCTTGAGCGGCACGGAATACTAAACGGCCGATACGGCCGAAACCGTTAATACCTACTTTAATCATTTTTTATAACTTTATTTATTGAGTTTATTTAAAAAACTAATTCTTCTATTTCTCGTTTAAATTAACAACCACATGACGTCGCACAAGAAGACATAATTGCCATTAAAAAAGATAATGCCATTAAGACAACTACAATACGTTTCATGTTGTTATTTTTTGCATTGCAAATTTAACTATGTTTTTCCAAATGTCCTTAAAAATGACAGAGAAAAAACGCCCTATGAGATGAAATAATTATTAAATTATACTTTTTTCTTAAACAAAACATTTACAACCAGATTGCTGATACGTTTAACCCCCCAAGAGATTAGGATTGGTTTAGCAACATCCCAAGCAATAGGAAACAATGTTTTAGCTAAAGGCAACATTTCCATCAATGATATTTGAGAATTATCTGAACCCTCTATAGTATCCGATGATGCTACCTTTTTTCCAACTGACGAAGGAAACAGCATAGATGACAGCGATGACAACAACAATGTACCCGCATTAGCCTGAACATAGGAAATATCATCATTAATAACCCTTCCCTTCTCCTCGCATAACTGCTTTACACGGTTCTTATCAGCTATTAACCTCTCCAGTGGAGTCTGAGTCTGATTGTTCCTCATTTGTTGTATCATTTTTTTCTTCGTTTGCCGTCAATGCAGAGATAATTTCATTCTGCACCTTATTACAGATCATTTCTCTGTTTACCACAATAAGCCATATTAATAGAAAATATATTGCAGCCACCGCGCCAAACCCCATTCCATAGGAATTAAACAAATCACCAAGAAAAAATCCAAGTGCAAGGAATATAAACAGAAATGCAAAAAAAGCACTAAAGATAAGAACCAATCCATACGAGAGAACCCCGAGAACACGGCTTGTCCTCTCGTATGTATTTAACTTCAAATACTCAAATCTCAACTCAAGGTAAGTCGTTAGATCTGCCCTTAGTTTACTGAAAATATTCTCCTGACTATTTTCCATTTATTCTTTTTTATTCCGCCGAAGCCTTTGCAGTCTCTTCTTCTACTTTTTCTACAAGTTCTGCTTTAGTTTCCTTGTACTTCGAAACGGCTGTATTAAATCCATCTTTTAATTTATCTACAGCGTTATTAAGTTCACCTAAGAACTGTTCCTTTTTGTCTGTTGCTGCAAGATAACCTACAGCCGCACCTACCGCTGCTCCTACTACTAGACCCAACAATAATTTAGAATCATTCATAACTATACTTGTTTTAAATTAATATGTATTATGTACTTAAAAGTTTATTTATTTTCGGACAACTATCATTGCCCAATTATTAGCTTCTGATTTATTAACGAGTGTCAACCCATTTTTATTACTCTCAGCCTCAACTGCTTTAATATCTTCTGTATAGAATCCACTCATCCATAGTGTGGCTCCAACACTCATCGCTTTCGCATAATGCTTTATATCATTTAATAAAATGTTACGGTTTATATTGGCAAGCACGATATCAAAAGCCTCCCCTTCCGATATTTTCTCAACACCTCCCAAACGAACATCGATATCAGGAACATTATTTAATTGAATATTTTCTTTAGCATTTTCATACGCCCACTCATCTATATCAATTGCGACAACAGGGTTTGCGCCTTTCATTCGTGCAAGGATAGAAAGAACAGCCGTACCACATCCCATATCAAGCAAACTCTTTCCTTCAAACTCATTTTTCAACAATTCAGTAATAATCAGACGTGTAGTCTCATGATTTCCTGTGCCAAAAGCCATCTTCGGGTCTATTAAAACGGTATGCTTATACCCTGGCTCATCCGCATGAAAGGAAGCACGTATAATACATTGTTTGTCTATACATATCGGCTTAAAGTAGTTCTTCTCCCACTCCTCATTCCAATCCTGTCCTTCTATAAAGTCTTCATTATAAGAAAATTCGACCCCATCTAAAGGAAACTCATTCAATTTTCTTGCTAAACAATCCTTATCATATAACGAGGACGAAATATATGCACACAATCCATCATCATCTCCTTCGAAACTTTCAAAGCCAATCTCTCCAAGTTCTGCTGATAAAATATCATTTATTACAGTAACCGGAATATCCGAGACATAGCAAAAACTCAACTTAAAATAGTCCATTTTCCTCTCTAATAATTGTATTACACAAATATAAGATTTCTTTACTACCAAACAAATTGAAAGATATTTTACTTGCCCCCTGAAGATGTATGAGAACCTTATGCACAAAAAAATAAGGACGCATCACGCGTCCTTATTCTCAATTCCTATGTCTCAAAAATAAGAGGATAACACTAAAAAAACTCCTCTTAAAAATATAGGGTGTATAAACTAAAAAGCCAATTTTTCTATAAAGTTAATATATTTTTTACAAATACATTACTTCAAATACAGTTAAATGTAGAAACGTCGTTTTTCTTTTTCATATAAATATATGCCAAGAATGTGCCAAAGTTCACATATTAACTGCCTTTACCTACAACACACCTAATTTTCAACTAATTACATCATTTTCGCAAAAGTATTCAAAATTGGGTGATTGGGGAATTTGAGGAATCCCCAATGTGGAAAGTGGGGAATTTTTCCACACATCAAATTCCACACATACCATCTGCCAAATTATTCATTATGGCAGAAACTTGTCCTTTTAATTCGGAAATCAGAATTTTCCACGCCTCATTTGTCATTTCCGAATCATTCTTCTCCAATACTCTCAGGTTTTGCACAGTTATACTTGCACCTATCATAGAAAATACCGGAATCATCTTATGAGCAATCTTAGCAACTTGTTCTCTGTTATTTTCAGCCAGAGCCTCATCCATCAATACCATATTCTTCTCTGTCTCCTCGCGGAATGTATTCAGAATAGAATGTAGTGCGTCTTTATCGTTGCCAGCGAAGTCTGCCACTGACGATAAATCTAAGTGAAGAGTTTTTGCCAATAAGTCCTTCAACAACGCTATTAACCCTGATATTTTCAATTTATTCAAACAGCCGGAGAAGCCTGCACTAAGATACTCCGCCTTCTTCTCTTCCGCTATATCGGCAGACATAGCAAGAACAGGTATTTTATCTGTACCCAGGATACCTGATGAACGGATTTGTTTTACCAATTCAAAGCCATCAAGCCCCGGCATACTAATATCTGATATTATAATATCATATTTGACTTTGCCGATTATATCCAGAACTTTATTTGAATCTGTACAGGTTTCAATCTGAAGACCACTTTGTTTCAAATATTCTTCCATAAAGGCCAATTGCAAGAGATCATCATCGACAAGCAAACATTTTACTTCTCGTCCGATTAATTCTGACAATGATTCTATTTTATCTTCTCTTTGTTCGGAATTATTATCTACAAGGCTTTCGGTCTCTTCAAGAGGTAAAGTCATAGTAAATTCACTACCCTCTCCTACTACACTATTTAATGTAAGTTCACCATCCATCAGTTTGACAAGTTTAAGAGTGATAGCAAGTCCAAGTCCAAAGCCTTCTTTCTTAGAGTCTTTCTTTAAACGTGTAAATTCACCGAACACATTTTCCAAGTCTTCTTCAGCTATACCATGTCCTGTATCTTTAACTGATAAAAGCAAGACATTGTCTGTAACTGAAACTATCAGCGAAACTTTGCCTTTAGATGTAAACTTAATTGCATTTGTCAAAAGGTTACCTACGACTTGCCTGATACGAAGAGAGTCACCGCTATAGTTGCTCTCCATGTTAGTGTCGTCGCGAACAAGTTCAAATTGCAATCCCTTTGCTTCTGCCAATGGCTTAAAGCTAGTGAATATATCGTCCGACAAAACTTTCACACTAAATGCAGACTTCTTAATATCCAATTTCCCTGATTCAATACTATATGAGTCAAGTAAATCATTCACTAATTGGAGTATATGTTTAGACGAAGTTGTCATATTATCCAGATAATAGCGTTGATGTTCGTCAGGCTTATCTCTCATCATAAGCTCTATATGTCCAAGTATAGATGCCATCGGAGCACGTATATCATGACTTATCGTAAGCATTAATTGTTCACGCTTATGTAGTAAGTCTTCGGCATACAGTTTAGCCTTTTCTAATTGTTGACTCAAATAACGTTTCCGTGCAATATCCCTGCTGATAATAACAGAGAAGAATAGAAGAAGAAGAATTGCCACAATAGAAACAGTACCTAAGAAGCGAGAAACTTGTTCATACAAAGCATCCTTGTTCTCTATATGCTCAATGGTATTGGCAAGTTCTTCGTCTTCGATATTCCGTAATATCTGATTTATCCTACTATTAATTAAATCGGCATTATATCTCAATTCCGAAGCCTTTCGATATAGTTGTGCAGACAACTCCCTACGTTCATTAAATGCTTTAGTTTGAATCCTATTTATAACAGCCGATATTGTATCCGACGGATTATATACATTAAGCAATGTATCGCTTTGGGCTATGCTTTTTGTGTTAACCACGACTGTTGTATCTACTCTATCCGGATTAAAAGCTTCAGCCAGTCTTCTAAAAAGACCTCTTCTTGGGCGAGGTATAACAACGACTGAGTCACGCACTTCGGTCTGATCCTGTCTCTCAATCTGTGTCTGTATCATATCAGAAAGGTCAATCTTAACTTCCTTATTATTAAGCAACGCCGAATTCAATTCATTCCATCTGTTAAACAATTCTATGGTATTCTGTCGCTTTATCTCCAGAAGGACATCAATCGTATCAATATCCTGAATTTGAAAAGAGTCTTTCAGTACGAAACGTAACTCATTAAGGTTATCCTGCACTTGATTCATGACATCATTATATGAATGATAATCATCTTGTGTCATACCTATTGGCTGACCGATTACAGAACTCTCACTCAATAGAGAAAGAGTGTTAGTTACCAAATAAAGTTTCAATCTTGTATCTTGATCGTGATCATCTGCTGCCGCCCTATTTATCATACCTAAAATAGAAAAAATAGATGTCAATGCGATGATTACAAGCAATGCATATCCAAGCAATACTTTTAATGTTAGTCCTGTGTATTTTTCTTTCATGCTTCTTTTTAGTTTTATATAGACATCTTACGAATCATCATTAAAAATTCGTCGTTGGTTAAATCAAACGTTTGCTCCCTATAATTAACATAGTCCTCAAAATAGTCGCTTGAGATATCTGCAACTAAGTCTGCTCCGTTCGCACCTGTTGTATCAACGAAGTTTTCAATGTTTTGTTTTATATGCCTTATAGTATTCAAACGCTCCTCATAGCGTTCTGGTTTTTCCAGATCGGTTAAATGCTCATTCTTTGTGATTAAGTAAACGACAGCATAGAGCTTATCTACTGAATCAAACATTTCAGAAAGAGCTATTCTAACCTTTTCCGGCAATTCATTAATTTGTTTTAGTGTTTCAGTCATATCTTATTTATAATGATTTTTGAAAGTATTTCTTTCCCAAAAGACTCCGTCGACATAGCCTTGTATTATACTGTTTTTCTCAGCTAGACCAAGTCTTTTCTCTGCCCACACAGCATATTCTTCGGATAATTCTACTCCCAGATAATTCCGGTTCAATTTTTTTGCCACAACCGAAGTCGTACCAGAACCAAGAAAAGGATCGAACACAAGTCCGCCTTCCGGACAAGAAGCAAGCACCAACTTAGCAATAAGCTTCTCCGGTTTCTGCGTCGGATGGTCTGTATTCTCTGACATCGACCAATAGGGAATGCTTATATCATCCCAGAAATTAGACGGATACGTCATTCTGAAATTACCATTAGCGGTTTCCTCCCAATCCTTTGGTTTGCCGTTTATTTTGTATGGTGCAATCACCTTTCTTTTCATCTTTACTGATTCTACATCAAAATAGTAATCATTTTTATTTTTCACCCCGAACCAAATGTCTTCCATTCCGTTCTTCCAATTACTCAAAGCCCCTCTGCCTTTTTCGCGTTGCCACGTAATGCGGTTTATAACAAAAAGGTTCTCTTCCATCACTTTCTGCATCATTGCTGTCGACTTCCAGTCTCCACACAAATACAATGATCCATTCTTTTTAAGTAATCTTACTACCTTAGGGAACCAAGAACGCAAATACGATAGATAAGTATCGTTATCGCATGCCTTGAAAGACATTCCCTTAAATGTTTTATCCAAATTATACGGAGGATCAATTATTATCAAATCGGCAATCTCTGCAGGTAATTTATCCAATACCTCAAATAAATCTCCACAAATTGTTCTATTTACGATACTATTAACATCACCTGTTATCTGATTAGGACAAACTAAGAATTTCAAATATTCGTCTTTTTCTGTGTTCGTTACCCTCAATGTCTTATTACGTGGAGACCTTTTTTCTAAATGTGTTCCTTCCATGTGTTCACCTTGTGATTTATAAATGCATTCAAATATAAAGAAAATCTCCGTATTATACTTCTTTATAAACCAGCTATATTAAACGAGAGATTAGAAAAGAAAATGGCGTGAAGTAAGTTCGCCGGATTTAATCCCAACGATCTTACAACACGCCATCTTTAGCTTATATATTCTACTGAGCTTACACTCCGTATTCTTGCCAGCTCTTTATCGCAATTTCGTCTTCACTAATTGTGCAGAACGATTGGATGAAAGCATCAGCAAGGCGAGCATTTGTTAGCAGTGTGATATTTAGGTCGACTGCCGCACGGCGAATCTTGTAACCATTATCCAATTCTCCTTCCGTCAAGTCGCGAGGGATATTCACTACCATATCAATCTTTTTTTCACGCATAAGTTCAAGCGCCTGAGGCTGCCCTTCTTCACTTGGCCAGTAAACGAGTGTGTTTTTTATACCGTTTTCTTCAAGGAAGCGGTGCGTACCACCTGTTGCGTACAAATTGTAACCCTTTTTGCTTAGCATACGCGCAGAATCTAAAGTATCAGCCTTCTGCTTAGCTGTTCCTGTAGAAAGAAGGATGTTTTTCTTTGGAACACGAAGTCCTACAGAAAGCATACTTTTAAGGATAGCTTCATTTGTATCGTCAGCAATACAACCAACCTCGCCGGTAGAAGCCATATCCACCCCAAGAACAGGGTCAGCTTTCTGAAGACGGTTGAAAGAGAACTGAGATGCTTTGATTCCTACATAATCCAAATCAAACTCATTCTTACTTGGTTTCTGCACCGGTAGACCGAGCATAATACGTGTAGCAAGCTCGATGAAATTAATCTTAAGCACCTTGCTCACAAATGGGAAGCTACGTGAAGCACGAAGGTTACATTCGATTACTTTAATTTCGTTACCCTTTGCAAGGTATTGAATATTGAATGGCCCCGAGATATTTAGTTCGCGTGCTATCTGACGACTGATGCGTTTGATACGGCGAAGCGTTTCAACGTATAATTTTTGTGGAGGGAACTGTATTGTTGCATCGCCACTATGTACGCCGGCAAACTCGATATGTTCGCTGATTGCGTACATTACGATTTCACCATTGTCGGCGACTGCATCCATTTCCACTTCTTTTGCGTTTTCAATGAACTGACTTACCACAACCGGGTGTTTCTTACTAACGTTGGCAGCCAACTGTAAGAAACGTTCAAGCTCTTCCTTGTTTGAACAAACATTCATCGCCGCCCCACTAAGCACGTAGCTTGGACGAACCAGCACAGGGAATCCGACTTCGTCAACAAAGTGATTGATGTCACTCAGGCTGCTAAGCTCCTTCCAACGTGGTTGGTCAACACCGATACGGTCAAGCATGGCAGAGAACTTATGACGATCCTCCGCATTATCAATACTCTTTGCCGATGTTCCGAGAATATTTACATTTTGTTCGTCAAGGCGTATAGCCAGGTTATTTGGAATCTGTCCACCGGTTGAAACAATCACACCATGAGGATTTTCCAATTCAAGGATATCCATCACACGTTCGAACGTCAATTCGTCGAAGTATAGACGGTCACACATATCATAATCCGTAGAAACTGTTTCCGGATTATAGTTAATCATAACCGAACGCCAGCCTTCTTTGCGAATAGTGTTCAAAGCCTGCACACCACACCAGTCGAATTCAACCGAGCTACCGATACGATAAGCACCTGAACCAAGTACAACGATTGAACGGTGATCGCCCAAGTAATGAACATCATTCTCCGTGCCACTATAAGTAAGGTATAAGTAGTTTGTTTGAGCAGGATATTCGGCTGCAAGCGTGTCAATCTGCTTAACAACCGGAAGAATACCACGTTGTTTACGATTATGACGAACTTCAAGAATACCTTTCTCTGAGTCAAGTAAAGCGTCCTTAAAGATTGCCTTTGCTATCTGATAGTCAGAGAAACCTTGTATTTTTGCCCAGCGGAATAAATCATCAGGAACGTCAGTTATATTACTATGCGTTCCGATTTCGTTTGCTGTATTTATAATTCCATACAATTTTTGAAGGAACCATTTGTCAATCTTCGTAAGGTCATGTATTTGGTCGATTGTATAACCTGCACGGAATGCCTTACTGATTACGAACACACGCATATCTGTTGGTTCGTTCAATGCCTTGTCTATATCTTCGATAACAAGCTCTTTGTTTTCCACAAAGCCGTGCATTCCCTGACCAATCATACGAAGACCTTTCTGGATAGCCTCTTCAAATGTACGTCCGATAGCCATAACCTCGCCTACCGATTTCATACTTGAACCTAACTCACGAGCTACACCTTGGAATTTACCCAAGTCCCAACGAGGAATCTTACATACCACATAGTCAAGTGCTGGTTCAAAGAACGCACTTGTTGTCTTAGTCACAGAGTTTTTCAAGTCGAACAAACCATAGCCCAATCCTAACTTAGCAGCAACGAAAGCCAAAGGATAACCTGTAGCCTTAGAAGCCAAAGCAGACGAACGACTTAGACGGGCATTAACTTCAATTACTCGATAGTCTTCACTCTCCGGGTCGAACGCATATTGTACGTTACACTCTCCCACTATACCAATATGGCGGATAATTCGGATAGCAAGTTCACGTAGTTTATGGTATTCTGCATTAGTAAGCGTTTGAGATGGAGCAACAACGATACTTTCGCCGGTATGGATACCCAGCGGGTCAAAGTTCTCCATATTACAAACCGTAATACAGTTATCAAAGCGGTCACGAACCACCTCGTATTCTACTTCCTTCCAGCCTTTCAAACTCTTTTCCACCAATATTTGTGGAGAGAAAGAGAATGCTTTCTCCGCAAGGACATTTAATTCTTCTTCATTATCACAGAAACCTGAACCAAGTCCACCCAAAGTATAAGCAGCACGGATGATAATCGGATATCCAAGTTCTTCTGCAGCACGACGTGCGTCTACAATATTGTTTACAGCTTCACTCTTGATAGTTTTAACATCTATCTCGTCAAGTTTTCTTACAAACAGTTCACGGTCTTCTGTATCCATGATAGCCTGTACCGGAGTACCAAGCACCTTCACATTATACTTCTCAAGAACACCGCTTTCATTCAATGCAACACCGCAATTAAGAGCAGTTTGTCCACCAAACGCAAGCAAGATTCCCTGTGGACGCTCTTTCTCGATTACCTTTTCTACAAAAAAAGGAGTAACGGGCAGAAAATAAACTGTGTCCGCAACTCCCTCTGAGGTTTGTACTGTTGCAATATTCGGGTTAATAAGAACGGTCTCGAGACCTTCTTCCTTAATAGCTTTGAGAGCCTGAGAGCCAGAATAGTCAAATTCTCCTGCCTCCCCGATTTTTAATGCGCCTGACCCAAGTATCAGGACTTTCTTCATATCTTCTATCATCATTGTCTGTCTTTTCAGTGTTAATCTTATAAGAGTTCCACGAATTTATCAAAGATAAACGCCGTATCAGTAGGTCCGCTACAAGCTTCCGGATGGAATTGTGCAGAAAAGAAAGGCTTCGTCTTGTGACGTATCCCCTCGTTCGTTCCATCATTCATGTTGATGAAAAAAGGTTCCCAGTCAGCACCTAAAGAGTCATTGTCTACTGCGTAGCCATGATTCTGAGAGGTGATATAACAATGATTAGTACCAACCATACGTACCGGTTGATTATGGCTACGATGTCCATACTTCAACTTGAATATTTTAGCACCACCAGCCTTTGCTAGCAATTGGTTACCCATACAAATACCGCAAATTGGTTTATTACCATTAAGTGCTTTGCGAATATTCTGTACAGCGGCATCACAAGTATCCGGATTACCAGGACCATTTGAAATAAATAATCCATCGTACTCAATTTGTGAGAAGTCATAATCCCAAGGCACACGTATAAGAGTTACCCCTCTGTCCAACAAGCAACGGATGATGTTATGCTTAACACCACAGTCAATCAAGACTACACGTTTACCTCCTGCTGCACCTTCGTAAGTAATAACTTCCTTACATGACACTCTTTCTACTTGATTGATTAAGTTTGGGTCTACAAAATCAACATCTTGATCATCGATAATGATTTTACCCTTCATGCTTCCCTTTTCACGAAGCAACTTAGTCACTGCACGTGTATCAATGCCATAGATACCTGGTACTTTTTCACTCTTAAGCCATTCTCCTAAACTTCCTGAAGCATTCCAATGGCTATACTCACTGCTATAGTCGCTAATGATAATAGCTTCCGCATGGATACGTTCACTCTCCATAAAGGTAGAAAGACCATCTTGTCTAAGTGTACGCTCTGGTACTCCATAGTTTCCTACCAAGGGAAAGGTCAATGTCATTAACTGTCCGGAGTATGACGGATCCGTCAAACTCTCCGGATACCCCATCATAGCCGTATTAAACACTACTTCGCCTGCGACAGATTTTTCGTAGCCAAATGAATAACCATGAAAAACACTACCATCATCTAAAACTAAAGTGGCCGTCTTTTTAATCTGCATAAAAACTATATGTTTATTATATCATTAAGAAATCTTGTTCCATATAATCAATGAACGCTTGGTTTACCAAACGAACACCACCAGAAGTAGGATAATCGCCGGAGAAATACCAATCTCCCGGATGATCAGGACAAGAAGCATGTAAGCCTTCGATTGTCTGATAAACGATTTCCACTTTCGCATTTATACCCTTAGGGGTAAGTAATTCAACCATCTTTACAGATATTTCTTCATCTGTGAATGGTGCATAAATCTCTTTCACATAGTTGACAAGTGCTTTACCTGTCTCCTTTTGCTCTTTAGCCTTTATGTATGCCTCTCGTGCAATCTGCGTCTGTCCTCTTTCTTGTAGTAGAGCTATCGCAGCGCGGAATGCTATAAATTCATTCATGCGAGACATATCAATACCATAACAGTCAGGATAGCGCACCTGAGGAGAAGAAGAAACAATCACAATCTTCTTTGGTCCAAGTCGGTCTAAGATACTGATAATACTCTCACGCAGTGTTGTTCCACGCACAATACTATCATCTATCACTACCAGATTGTCAACCCCCGGTTCGATACTACCATAAGTAACATCATAAACGTGAGCGGCTAAATCGTTACGACTATTTCCTTCTGTAATAAATGTACGTAATTTAATATCTTTAATAGCCACCTTTTCGCTGCGAACCTTACGAGCAAGAATCTGCTCTAAGTCTTTTTGCTCGGGTAAGTGATCTCTGTCAGCAATGGCTGCTAATTTCAGGTTGTTAACATAAGCCTCCATACCTTCTTGCATACCAAAATATGCGACCTCTGCCGTATTTGGTATAAAGGAAAACACTGTATGGTCAATATCATAGTCAACAGCCCTCAATATCGGAGTTACTAAATTACGACCTAAACTTTTACGTTCCTGATAAATATCTCTATCGCTACCTCGCGAGAAGTATATACGTTCAAACGAGCAGGCTTTATTTTCTTTTGGTTCTACAATCTGATTAGTATACACAGTGCCATTCTTACTAACAATAATAGCCTCACCACGCTTTAATTCCGTTACAGAATCTGCAGATACATTCATTGCAGTCTGAATAACCGGACGTTCCGATGCTACAACTACAACTTCATCATCAGCATAATAAAACGCTGGGCGTATTCCCCATGGATCACGCACACTAAACATTTCACCACTACCGGACACACCACATATAACAAATCCACCATCCCATGATGGCATACATTTCTTCAAAACATTCGCAATCTCTATTCTTTCCTCAATAGCATGAGTAATATCCATTCCTGTCAAACCTTCTTGTTCACACTGCTTGTAGACAGACTCCACCTCACGGTCCAAGCGATGACCGACTTGTTCTAACATTATAAAGGTATCAGCGTATTGACGTGGATGTTGCCCAATTGCAGTAATCTCATTAAAGATATCACCAACATTAGTAAGATTAAAATTGCCACAAAGAGCTATATTTTTTGCGCGCCAGTTATTTCGGCGCATAAACGGATGAACATAAGAAAGACCGGATTTGCCGGTCGTACTGTATCGCAGGTGACCCATATAAATCTCGCCTGCAAATGGAAGTGTTTTTTTAGCGTAAGAGGGGTCATTCCGCTTCTCCTCCGTCACACTCCTGAAACCTTTATGAACGGAATTAAAAATCTCGGTAATTGCACCTGTCCCCTCTGCTCTTTCTCGGAACATATATTCATTACCGGGAGTTGCTTCCAGTTTAACGCAGGCTAACCCAGCACCTTCTTGTCCTCGATTATGCTGCTTTTCCATCAGCAGATAAAGTTTATTGAGGCCATACATCCACGTTCCATACTTCTGCTGGTAATATTCCAGAGGTTTTAGTAGACGTATCATAGCCACACCGCACTCGTGTTTCAGTGATTCCATTTATATATTTAATGTTTATTTTAATGCGAATGCAAATATACAGAGAATCCACCATATAAGGAAGATAAATAATTGTAAAATGATAGAAAAAATATGACTTTTTTCACTATTTCTTATAAAAAAGAAAACTCTATGATTTTTCCGAACTTATACAAGAAATATGTGTAGCTGCACGTTGACTTTGACATTTTGATAGTAAAAATGGCGTTTTCACACCTTCGGGTTAATCCGAAAGCTTAAATACAATATTTTTGACACTTCGGGACTCTCCGAAAACGCAAAAACACTGTTTTTAGACTTTCGGGATGTTGGGAGGAGGTCGTTATCTAAAGATTTGATATAATATGGAAAAGTACGTACTTTTGCATCAAACAATAGGTTAACAAACTAAGATGAAAAGAATATTCTGTCCTAAATGTGACAATCAAATATCATTCGACGAAACAAAATACCCTGAAGCAAAGGCGCTCGCTTTTGTTTGTGTCGGTTGCGGACATCAATTTAAGATTCGCATCGGCAGGAAAACTGTTGTGTCGGAATCAGGAGAAATAACAGAGGTCAAAGAGCCTGATTTCACTTGCGGATATATAGCCGTAATTGAAAACACATTCGGATTCAAACAAAATCTACCTCTTGTCTTGGGTAATAATGTTATCGGCAGACGAAACAAGGATACTGATGGAGTAGACCTTCCAATCATTACAGCTGATCCAAGCATGGGGCGCAAGCATTGTGTTATAAATGTTAAAAGGAAGGGTGATAGCGAGTATATTTATACTCTTTGGGATTTCCCAAGCCTGACCGGCACATTTCTTATGAATAACCTTGTTGGCAAAAAAGAACGCATCATTATCGAAGAAGGCGCCGTTGTTACAATAGGCGCTACAACTTTCATCCTGCATGAGGCAGGAAGCAAACCGGAAGAGTAATCACTCAATGTCGAGAATAACAAAACAATGAAAACAGAAACACAACAAGCGTCTATTAACCAAACTTCTTTCAGGATTCTTATTTACCTTAGTATAAGTCATTGCTTGAATGATTTATTACAAACTACCGTTTCGGCGTCGTATCCGATATTCAAGGAAGACCTCTCGCTAACTTTTGCACAAATTGGGATGATTACACTGGTGTACCAAATGTCAGCGTCGGTGTTTCAACCTATTATGGGACTGTTCTTCGACAAATATCCGTTTGCGTGGTCATTGCCGTTAGGAATGACATCGACACTTACCGGCATACTCAGCCTGGCATTTGCTCAATCATTGCCTTGGGTGTTGGTTTCGGTCGCTCTGGTAGGTATTGGTTCGTCCGTATTACATCCTGAGGCATCACGACTAACATCGCTTGCTTCTGGTGGTAAACGCGGATTAGCTCAGTCACTATTTCAGGTAGGCGGTAATCTCGGTGGAGCACTCGGTCCATTATTGATTGCCTTTCTGGTAGCTCCTTATGGAAGGTCTAATCTGGCATTCTTCGCGATAATAGCATTGACTGCAATAATAATGATGACGCCTGTTTGCCTTTGGTACAAACGCATATTAAAACGCTTCAAACAAGAGAATGCACCAATAGTTGCAAAAAAGAAAGCTCCACTTCCACTACAAAAAACAATTATTGCGATATCTATTTTGCTGTTACTTATATTCTCCAAGCACGCATACGTTGCAAGTCTTTCAAGCTACTACACCTTTTATCTTATAGAGAAATTTAGTGTCAGCGTTGAGGACTCAATAATATATCTGTGCATCTTCCTTGCAGGAACGGTGGCAGGAACGCTACTCGGCGGACCAATCGGGGATAAGATAGGGCGTAAGTCTGTTATCTGGGTATCAATCCTTGGGGTAGCTCCATTTGCCTTACTAATGCCTCATGTAGGACTGACAGCTACAATCGTGCTTAGTTTTATTATTGGGGTAGTTATTTCTTCTGCTTTTCCGGCTATTCTTTTATATGCCCAGGAGCTACTTCCTTACAGATTAGGACTTGTATCAGGATTGTTCTTCGGATTCGCATTCGGGATTGCGGGCATAGCATCGGCAGTATTAGGAAATATGGCAGATGTACACGGTATTGAAACCGTATACAGTGTCTGCGCATATATGCCTTTGTTAGGATTAATTACATGGTTCCTTCCGGAACTCAAGAAATTGAATAAGTAATACTCTTTTGTTAGGAGAATAATGTTTCATGTATTATTTCCCCAACGGTAGGATGAGGATAGACATGAGCTCTGAATTGCTCTATTGTATCGCCATTGTCGATTGCAATAGCAGCAAGAACGATTAATTCGGAAGCAGGTGTCCCTAGTATATGGCAACCGATTATACGGCTATCTGTATCTACTATAATTTTACATAATCCATTTACTCCTTCATTCTCCGCAACAAATCTGCCGGAATAAGCCATCGGTAATTTTAATACATTATATGATATACCTGCAGCGGTAAGTTCTTCCTCTGTCTTCCCTACTCCTGCAATTTCCGGACTGGTATAAACAACGCCTGGTACAGCACGGTAACTCATTGCTTCCTGTTTGCCTGAAATATTGGCTACTGCAACTTCTCCTTCACGAACTGCTGTATGAGCCAACAAAGAAAAGCCTGTAATATCGCCTGCCGCATAAACTCGCGGATGTGATGTGCGCATATACTCATTGACTTTCACTCCACCTCTATGCGTTTCTATATTTAATGTATCCAATCCTAAGCCATCAAGAACAACATGGCGACCAACGCTTATGAGTACGCGCTCAGCTTCGATTGATTGCTTAACATCGTCTGATTCCACATCTACTCCGTTTGCAGAAACGGCAGTCACCTTTGTATTCAGCAGGAAGCTGATTCCTTTCTTTGTATAGTCCGCACGAAGCATCGCTGATGTTTCCTTATCCATTGCCCCTAGTATCTCAGGCATCATCTCTATCACAGTTACCTTTACTCCTAAACTATTAAAGAAAGAGGCAAATTCGACGCCGATAACACCACCACCAATAATGGCAAGTGAAGCAGGTAATTCGGTAACAGACAACGCCTCGCGCGAAGTCCAATAAGAAACGTCCGCCAAGCCTGGTATTGGAGGGATAACAGTTTCAGAACCTGTACACAATAAGATAGATGATGCAGCATAAACATTCCCCTCGCAAGAGATTTTTACAACATCCTGTTCTTCTCCACAGATGGTAGCGAAACCTTCTACGACTTCGACTTCCGCACCTTTCAACTTAGCACGAATACCGGCAGTGAGCTTGCGCACTACTTTGTTCTTACGACTAATTATTTTATTCATGTCAAACGTAGGATTCTTATCAGCAAGAATACCGTATTTGTCGGCAGACTTTATATTATCCAACGTCTTAGCAGAATACAATAACGTCTTTGTTGGTATGCAGCCTTCATTCAGACATACACCACCAATAGATTTACATTCAAAAAGGATTGTTTTCAATCCTTCGTGAGCTGCTCTCTCCGCAGCATTATAACCGGCAGGACCTCCGCCGATAATAGCTAAATCATAAGTCATATTTTAGAGGAAATAAAGTGATTATTATTAATTAAGTAGGTATTCATTTTAACCCTACTGATTTTTAGCTGTTGTAATATATTAGTCGTAATGAAATCGACATTTAGCGATTTGAATCTCATCATCTTCATACTTATAAATCAGTCGATGCTCATCATCTATTTTCCTTGACCAAAACCCCGAATATTTATGCTTTAAAGGCTCTGGCTTCCCCAAACCGTCAAAAGGATTCCTTGCGATATCCTTTAAAAGGTCATTTATCTTTTTCAATTTCTTTTTATCTGTTTTCTGCCAATAAAGATAATCTTCCCACGATTCATCCACAAAAACGTATTTCATTTATTCTTCTATTAAGTCTCTTGTTAATGATTCTCCGTTCTTCAATTTTTCAATCGCCGAATCCAATCTCATTTCGTTCTTTCGAGAAGATAATTCATAATTCGTTGCAATTAGTGAATTATATTCTTCCAAGGACATTATTACAATGTTCTCATTTTTCCCTCGATTGATAATCAACGTCTCAAAATTCTTTGCGACTTTGTCAAAATATGACTTTATGTCTTTTCTAAAATCAGAAATATTTGCGACCAACATAATTATTGTATTTTAATTTGTACAAAAATATGTACAATTTTTGAACCCTACAAATATAATTACCTACCTGCCAACATTTAGTGGTTCGATTTCTTGAATTATACCGCTTCTCTAAAATTGCACTATCTTTGCAGGCATGAATAAATTCAGGCTTGACGCATGGTTGCCAACTACAAAGAAAGAGATTGATGCTCGCGGGTGGGATTATGTTGATGTAATATTATTTTCAGGGGATGCTTATGTTGATCATCCATCGTTTGGTGCAGCAGTTGTTGGCAGAACTCTTGAAGCAGAAGGTCTTCGTGTAGCTATCGTTCCACAACCTGACTGGAGAGGCGATTTTCGCGACTTTCGCAAACTTGGTGCACCGCGACTATTCTTCGGTGTATCTCCCGGAGCTATGGATTCGATGATTAATCATTATACAGCAAATAAACGTTTGCGCAGCGATGATGCATATACCCCCGACCGCAGAGCAGGTATGCGTCCTGATTATCCAAGCATTGTTTATACTAAGATTTTACGCGAGCTATATCCTGAAACACCAATAGTTCTTGGTGGGATTGAGGCTTCACTTCGCCGACTAACCCACTATGACTATTGGCAAGACAAACTGAAACCCGGGATATTAGCTGAGAGTCCTGCAGATCTATTAATATATGGTATGGGAGAATTGCCCTTGAAAGAAATCGTTTCACGATTAAAGGCTGGACAGCCCTTTGATTCGCTTAGAGACATACCACAAACGGCATACATCACTAACACAAAGCCAGAAGGCAAGGATGATGACATTATACTATTTTCGCATGAGGAATGTATGCAGGATAAGTTAAAGCAAGCAAAGAACTTTCGCCATATAGAAGAGGAATCCAATAAATACAATGCCTCACGCATACTTCAGTTGGTAGACAAACGTACAATTGTAGTAAATCCTCCATATCCTCCGATGACAGAGGAGCAGATAGATGCATCGTTCGACTTACCATACACACGGCTTCCCCATCCTAAATATAAGGATAAGGTTATTCCTGCGTTCGAAATGATAAAATTCTCCGTAAACGTGCATCGTGGTTGTTTCGGAGGTTGTGCCTTCTGTACAATATCTGCCCATCAAGGTAAATTCATCGCTTCCCGCAGTAAGAAGTCTATTCTGAAGGAAGTAAAGCAAGTAATAGAAATGCCCGACTTCAAAGGTTATTTAAGTGACCTTGGTGGTCCGTCTGCTAATATGTACAAGATGAAAGGCAAGGACGAACGAATATGCAGTAAATGCAAGAAGCCATCTTGTATATCACCAAAGATTTGTCCAAATCTGAATGCCGACCATACTCCATTATTAGATGTATATAAAGAGGTCGACCGTCTTCCTCAAATCAAGCGATCATTCATAGGTAGTGGTGTGCGTTATGATATGCTGCTACACAAATATAATGAAGAAGGCTTATGTAAGGCAGCACACTCATACACCGAAGAACTAATTGCCCGCCATGTCTCAGGCAGGTTAAAAGTCGCACCGGAGCATACTCAGGATAACGTATTAGAGGTTATGCGCAAGCCATCATTCATCCAATTTGCCCAATTCAAAAAGATCTTTGACGACATAAACAAGAAGCAAGGACTAAAGCAACAGCTTATCCCCTACTTCATTTCAAGCCACCCAGGCTGTGGAGACACAGACATGGCAGAATTAGCCATCAAAACCAAGCAACTAAACTTTCAATTGGAGCAAGTGCAAGACTTCACCCCAACCCCAATGACATTAGCAACAGAAATATACTATACAGGCTATCATCCATATACACTCGAAAAAACATATACAGCAAAAAGTAAAGACGAGAAGTTGGCACAGCGTCAATTCTTCTTTTGGTATAAGCCGGAGTTTCGCCGTCAGATAACCAAAACGCTTCAACGTTTTAACCGTCAAGACCTTATAAACAAACTATTTGGAAGATAATTGGAAGCGAACAAAAAAAGCCAAACAATGCTATAAAACATCTTTCAAAGCGTCCGAAGAACAAAAGAAGAGGAGTATTTTTACGGACGGTTAAAATGGCTGAACAGTTTTGAAAAACAAAAAGCAGATAAGCCTTTTACATCAACAAAATAGAATTTTAATAATTATAAATACTAATAATCTAAAAACATGGAATCTACGAATCAAAAAAACTACGCATTGCCTATAGCAATGATGATTGCATTATTCTTTATGGTTGCTTTCGTAACAGGGCTTGCAAACCCTATGGGAGTAATTGTAAAAGAACAATTTGGCGCATCAAACTTTCTTTCTCAATTAGGTAATGCTGCAAACTTTATTGCCTACGCATTTATGGGTGTACCTGCTGGTATCCTACTTGAAAAAATCGGTTACAAAAAAACGGCTTTATTAGCTGTCGCAGTTGGTTTCGTTGGTGTTGGTATCCAATACTTATCAGGTGTTTCAGCAAGTTTCGCTGTTTATTTAGTTGGTGCATTCGTTGCTGGTTTCTCAATGTGTATGTTGAACGCTGTTGTTAACCCAATGTTGAACACATTAGGTGGCGGTGGTAATAAAGGAAATCAATTAATTCAATTAGGAGGTTCTGTTAACTCTATCGGTGCAACTATCACTCCTGTATTGGTTGGTTATTTAATGGGATCAAATGCAACTATCGCTAAAGCAAACCCTGCATTATTCCTTGCTATGGGTATTTTCGCTTTAGTCTTTGTTGTTCTTTATCTTGTAAACATTCCTGAGCCTCACATGGTGAAAGAAGAAAAAGTAAAAGAAAAAAGCAAACATAGTGCATTGTCTTTCCGTCACTTTATCTTTGGTGCTATCGGTATCTTCGTTTATGTAGGTGTTGAAGTTGGTATCCCTAACATTTCTAACATTTATATGACAACATCTATCGGAAACGGTGGTTTAGGAATTGATCCAACTGTTGCGGGAACAATCGTAGGAACTTACTGGTTCCTTATGATGTTAGGTCGTATTGCTGGTGCATCTCTTGGTGCTAAATTCTCAAGTAAGGCGATGTTGACATTTGCATCTTCTTTGGGTCTGCTTTTCGTTATCGCAGCAATATTAAGTCCTACTAATATACCAGTTAGTATGCCAGTATTCCAATCTGACATTTCATTTGGTTTAGTTGAAGTGCCTATCGGAATCATGTTCTTAATCCTTTGTGGTCTTTGTACTTCAATCATGTGGGGTGGTATCTTCAACCTTGCAGTAGAAGGTCTTGGTAAATACACAGCAATGGCATCCGGTATCTTTATGGTAATGGTTTGCGGTGGCGGTATCCTACCTTTGATCCAAGGATTCGTTGCTGATATGCTAGGATTCGTTGCTAGTTACTGGGTAGTAGTAGCAGGTCTTGCTTATCTATTGTACTATGCTCTTATCGGTAGCAAGAACGTAAACAAAGACATTCCTGTAGAATAAGCGATATTCTAAAATATAGTTTTATGGGAGAAATTATCTGAGATGCTTATTTGGCTATCAGATAATTTCTTCGCATTTTATAGACATTACGAACCACAAATTAAGTCAAATACTATGTTAGAAAAAATCAGAACTAAGTTCAATGAACTATTTACTGCTAAAGGCATTGTATACACCTCTCCAGGACGCATTAACCTAATTGGCGAACATACTGATTATAACGGCGGATTCGTTTTCCCTGGAGCTATAGACAAAGGAATGATTGCCGAAATCAAATTAAATGGCACTAATAAAGTACGGGCTTTTGCAGTAGACTTAAATGAGTCGGCAGAGTTCGGACTTAGCGAAACTGACCTTCCTAAAGAAGGCTGGGCGAAATATATATTCGGTGTATGTCGTGAAATAATCAAACGCGGAGGTAAAATCAGCGGCTTTGATACTGTATTCGCAGGCGATGTACCTCTTGGCGCAGGTATGTCTTCTTCTGCTGCATTAGAGAGCACGTATGCTTTCGCCTTGAATGACTTATTCTCTCTTGGCATCGACAAATTCGAATTAGCAAGGATTGGTCAGGCAACTGAACATAACTACGTAGGTGTGAAATGTGGTATCATGGATCAGTTTGCATCTTTATTCGGTAAGGAAGGCAGTCTTATGCTACTTGACTGTCGCTCGTTGGAACACAAATATTACCCCTTCAACCCTAAAGGTTACAAATTAGTACTGCTCGACTCTGTAGTTAAGCACGAATTGGCATCATCGGCATATAATAAACGCAGAGAGTCCTGCGAGAATGTTGCCAAGGCAATACAAAAAAATCACCCAAAGGTGGACTTCCTCCGCGATGCAACAATGGATATGCTCAATGAAGTCAAAAACATTGTAAGCGAAGAGGATTATATGAGAGCGGAATATGTAATCGGCGAAGTTGAACGTGTAATGAATGTATGCGCAGCATTAGAAAAAGGAGATTACGAAACAGTTGGTGAAAATATGTATGGAACTCACCACGGCATGAGCAAACTCTATGAGGTAAGCTGCGAAGAGCTTGACTTCCTCAATGACATTGCAAAAAAATGTGGCGTAACAGGATCACGCGTAATGGGTGGTGGCTTCGGCGGCTGTACAATCAATCTTGTGAAAGAAGAATTATACGAAGCTTTTGTAAAAGAGGCATTCTCGGCATACGAAGCTAAATACAATCGTAAACCTAAGCTCTACGACGTAGTAATCAGCAATGGTGCACGCAAATTGGCTTAAAAGTCTTACGACTTAAACATGATATATAATATGAGGCGTTCGATATCGGACGCCTCTTTTGTTGTTAAATGTTTACTCAGACTATATAACTAAACCGATAGATTGATTATCTTTGTTTCAAAATTCAAAAAAACGTCCCACTATGACAAACGATATTAATGTGATGAACATTGCATCTGACAACATTCGCATCCTAGCTGCTTCAATGGTAGAAAAAGCGAAGTCCGGACATCCGGGAGGTGCAATGGGAGGTGCTGATTTTGTAAATGTGTTATATTCCGAATTCCTAATCCATGATCCTGAAAACCCTACTTGGGAAGGAAGAGATCGCTTCTTTCTCGATCCAGGGCACATGTCCCCAATGTTATATTCAGTGTTATCCCTTACAGGTAAATACACGATGGAAGAGCTTATCTCTTTCCGTCAATGGGGAAGCGTTACTCCGGGGCATCCTGAGGTAGATTTCAAACGTGGTGTGGAAAACACATCTGGTCCGCTGGGACAAGGTCATACATACGCTGTGGGTGCAGCGATTGCTGCGAAGTTCCTTAAAGCACGCTTAGGCGATCAAATGAATCAAACGATTTACGCATATATCTCTGATGGTGGTATTCAAGAAGAGATTTCACAAGGTGCAGGACGTATCGCGGGAACTTTAGGATTGGATAACCTAATCATGTTCTACGATGCTAACAACATACAGCTTTCCACAAAGGTTGACGAAGTAACAACAGAAGATGTTGGTATGAAGTACAAAGCATGGGGCTGGGAAATCATTACTATCAACGGCAACGACGTCACCGAGATTCGTAAAGCACTTACTGCTGCAAAAGTTGTTAAAGACAAGCCAACACTTATTATCGGTAACACTCTTATGGGTAAGGGTGCTCGCGATGCTCAGAACAACAGCTTCGAGGATAAAGTTTCCACTCACGGACAACCTCTTACTGCTGCCGGTGCTGCAATCAAAGAAACTATCGAAAACTTAGGCGGTGATCCTGAGAATCCTTTCCGGATATTCCCTGAGGTAAAAGAACTATATGCTAAGCGCGCTGAAGAATTGAAAGTGATAGTAGCAGAACGTTATAAAGAAATCGAAGCATGGGCTAAGGCTAATCCTGAATTGGCTGAGAAAAAAAAGCTATGGTTCTCGAACAAAATCCCTGCTATCGACTGGGAATCTATCGAACAAAAGTCGGGACAAGCTACTCGCGTAGGCTCAGCTGCCGTCTTAGGGGTATTGGCTACTAAGGTTGAGAACATGATTTGTGCCTCCGCCGATTTATCCAACTCTGACAGGACTGACGGATTCCTTAATAAGACAAAGGCTTTCACAAAAGGTGACTTCAGCGGAGCATTCCTACAAGCCGGAGTAGCAGAACTTACTATGGCATGCGTATGTATCGGTATGATGCTTCACGGTGGAACTATCGCAGCCTGCGGTACATTCTTCGTGTTCTCCGACTATATGAAGCCTGCAATACGTATGGCGGCATTGATGCAGATTCCTGTTAAGTTCATCTGGACTCACGATGCATTCCGCGTAGGTGAAGACGGTCCTACTCACGAACCTGTCGAACAAGAAATTCAAGTTCGCCTTATGGAAAAGTTGAAGAACCACAAAGGAAACAACTCAATGTTAGTACTTCGTCCTGCGGATGTTATCGAAACTACTGTCGCATGGAAATTGGCGATGGAAAACACATCTACTCCTACAGGCCTAATCTTTTCAAGACAAAACGTTACTGACCTTCCTGCTGCTTCATCGCGCTATGCTGAAGCTACTCAAGCAGAGAAAGGTGCTTATATAGTAAACACTGATGAAAATCCTGACGTAGTAATGGTAGCCTCAGGTTCTGAGGTGGCAACCTTAGTAGAAGGCGCAGCATTGCTAAGAGCAGAAGGCATTAAAGTTCGCATAGTCTCGGCTCCTTCCGAAGGATTATTCCGCAGCCAAAGTAAGGAATATCAAGAGTCTGTTATTCCTGCAAATAGCAAGGTATTCGGACTTACCGCCGGATTATCTTTAACATTAGAAAGTTTAGTCGGAGCAAACGGTAAGGTATGGGGACTTAATTCTTTCGGATATTCTGCTCCTTTCAAAGTTTTGGACGAGAAGTTGGGCTTCACCGGACAAAACGTATACAATCAGGTAAAAGAATTATTAGCTTAATATTTTAATAAAAGAATGGAAGAAGTAATTGGTCTATGTAACGACCACGCCGGTTATGAGTTGAAGGAGTTTATCAAGCAATACTTGGATAAAAAAGGTATTGCACACAAGGATTACGGAACTTTCTCGACAGACAGTTGTGATTATCCCGATTTCGCTCACGATATGGCTAATGCACAAGAAAAAGGCGAAGTAAGCAGAGGAATCGCTGTTTGCGGCAGTGGAAACGGTATCTCGATGACGCTAAACAAGCATCAACAAATACGCGCAGCACTATGCTGGAACGCAGAGATTGCATCCCTCGCCCGCGCTCACAACGACGCAAACGTCTTGGTTATGCCGGGAAGATTCATCAGCTTAGAAGAAGCAACAGCGATTATGGATTCATTCTTTCAAACAGAATACGAAGGTGGAAGACACCAAAAGAGGATAGATAAAATTCCTTTATAAGAAGATATAGGACTATGCACAATAAATATCAGGGCATCCGACGAGGTTCGGATGCCCTGATTCTTTTTATGCAAAACTTATAATACACTTAATAGATTATGAAGAAAATGAAATTCACAGCATTATTACTGGTTGCCATCATGGCAGTTTCGGCTTGCTCGGACAATAAAAAGACGGAAGCAAAGGCTGAATATCCAATGTTCTGGACTTGGCTCGGATACGGCTCGGAGGCAAAGTTTGATTCCATTTGTGTAGTAATGAGCGAAATGGGGATAGACGGCGTGATGCTAAACGCAGCAACCCCCGACGACTACAGAAAAGCAATACCTATCGCCCAGAAACACGGAATCGAGGTGTACGCATGGTTGTGGACAATGAATTTGGAGCACGATCGCGACAGATTAGTAAAGGAACATCCCGAATGGTTCAGCGTGAACCGCAAAGGCGAAAGCCTTGCCGACACAAAGGCATACGTCGACTATTACAAATTCCTCTGCCCTGCGCTGCCTGAGGTTCGCGAATACATCAAAAATAAGATAAGAGAATATTGCGAAGTAGAGGGATTGAACGGTATCGCGATTGATTATCATCGCCTTGTCGACGTAATCCTTCCCACAACATTATGGCCGAAGTACGGAATCGTACAGGATAAAGAGTATCCCGAATGGGACTACGGCTATCATCCGGCGATGATCGAGAAGTTTGCAGCAATGCACGGATACGACCCACGTGAGCAGGAAGACCCATCGACCGACGAACTATGGTTGCAATTCCGTTGCGATCAGGTGACCGAAGTTGCCAACGAAATCGCCGAAGTCGTGCATTCCTACAATAAGGTAATGGCGGCGTCCCCCTTCCCTACTCCGGCGATGTCTCGCAAGATGGTTCGTCAGGACTGGGGCAAATGGAACCTCGACATCGTATTCCCGATGGTCTACCACAATTTTTATACGGAAGATGTCAGCTTCATATCGGATTGCACAATAGAAAATGTCCGCGATAAGAACCCTATGACCACCCTCTATTGCGGTCTAATGGTGGATGGCAGTCCTGAGGTGTTCGCCAGCATGGATGCTGCGCTCGATAACGGAGCCGAAGGAATTGCCATCTTTACGGTAAATTCATTAACCTCTCCTGAAATTCGTGCTCAGTTCAAAGAATACACCGACAAGGCAAAAGCAGCACGCAACGCTCCTAAAAAAGCAACGGCAAAGAAGGAAGTAAATCTAAATCCGTTTGAAAACGAAGGCATAATGGCAAGAGTAAACAAACGCATAGCAGAATCCGTAAACGGAGAAATCAACCTTTCCGAATATACGCTTGCCGACGAATATGGAACGACAAAAAGATATCAGGTGACCGATAAAAACACGAACGTAACGTTCGACATAACCTTTTACTTCTATGGTGGCATCATTTCAGGATGGGATGTTGCTCCGGAGAAAGTTTCGTTCGAGAAATTTAAGAAAACAGCTTAATCCCTAAGGAAAGAGTACAAAAAGGGTTGTCCGCCGAAAGAGCGGGCAACCTTTCTTTTTGTTTATATCCAAAGAAAAAAAACCTCTCTCCCAATATTTTCGGAATTTCTTTACGAGCAATATTCTATGCGTAATATCGTCACGGGATTTCTTTACGAATAATATTTTGTTCGCAAAGTCACCAACCACTAAACAACAAAAGGAATAGCTTTTTGATTATATTTGCACCGTTTTTTTAGTAACAACAAACTAATATATCAATATGAAGAAGATTATTACTCTCGCATTATTTATGGCATTGGCTATATCGGCAAATGCGCAAAACGTACAATTCCACTATGATTTTGGTAAAACATTATACGATAAAGACTTCGGTTACCGCCCAAAAATGACAACGACTGTCGAGATGTTCAAGTCCGACAAATGGGGAAGTACGTTCTTTTTCATAGACATGGACCACACAAGCAAGGGCGTGCAAGCAAGTTATTGGGAAATCGCACGCGAATTGCGCTTCTGGGAAGGTCCATTCTCCATCCACGCCGAATACAATGGCGGAACGTCGAATCAGTTCTCATACAACAATACCTACCTAACTGGTCTGACATATACATACAACGACGCGACATACTCTAAAGGCTTCTCATTAATGGGGTTGTATAAATACATACAAAAGAATTCGTCGCCGAACAATTTTCAGATCACCGGCACATGGTACACGCACTTCGGCAAGAATGGCATAGCAACATTCAACGGATTTGCCGACTTCTGGAGAGAAAAGCAAGCAGGCGTTGGCGATTTCGTATTCCTCGCAGAACCTCAGATTTGGCTGAACCTGAACAAATTCAAATGCTTTGACGATAAGTTCAACCTAAGTATCGGCTCAGAAGTAGAACTTAGACATGATTTTGCGTTTGTTAATGGCTTCTACGCAATTCCAACCCTTGCTGTTAAATGGTCTTTCGATTAATCTTTCAATTAATAAAATAACGATATGCTAAAGAAGCTATTTGGCTTTGACAAGTCAACAATGAATATTAAGACCGAGCTCCTTGCTGGTCTTACCACGTTCCTAACAATGAGTTACATTCTTGCCGTAAATCCTGATATACTTGGTGCGGCGAATATGGATAAAGGCTCAGTGTTCACAGCTACCGCTCTCTCGTCGGCAGTAGCGACAATCGTTCTCGCATTCGTTGCCAGACTTCCCTTCGCCCTCGCTCCGAGCATGGGAATTAACGCCTTCTTCGCCTACACATTGGTGCAAGGAATGGGTTACTCATGGGAGGCTGCCCTCGCTGCAATCTTTATTGAAGGTATTATCTTCATCCTGATAACAATAGGTAATATCCGTGAAAAAATCGTGAACAGCATTCCTCTCAACCTCAGGTATGCCATATCGGTAGGTATCGGGCTGTTTATAGCCTTCATCGGGCTGAAGAATGCTGGCATCATACAAGCAAATCCTGCGACATTCGTGACCTTAGGTAAATTCACACCAATATCAATACTCGCTTGCTTCGGGATATTGCTCAGCACAGCTCTGCTATGGAAGAAAGTGAGAGGCGGATTGTTCTACAGTATTATTATATGTACCATCATAGGTATCCCTTTAGGAGTGACGATCCTGCCGGAAGGCTTTTCGCCGGTATCAATGCCACAGTCGATGGAGCCAACCTTCCTCAAATTCGACTTCGCCCCACTACTGACATTCGACATGATAGTGGTCGTACTGATTCTTATATTCATGGACATATTCAACAGCGTAGGCACATTAGTAGGAGCAGCAGCTCAAGCCAATATGCTCGACGAGAAAGGCAATATGCCACGAATGAAGCAAGCACTACTCTCTGACGCCATAGGAACAACTTTCGGAGCAGTATGCGGTACGTCAACCGTGACCACCTATATCGAAAGCGCATCAGGCATCGCAGAGGGAGGTCGCTCAGGCATCACAGCCGTTACCGTAGGCGTATTATTCCTGTTAGCGTTATTTTTCTCCCCGCTATTCCTATTAGTGCCAAGTGCCGCCACAACCGGCTCGCTCTTCGTAGTAGGTATAATGATGATGAAGACCATCCGCGAGATAAAGTTGACCGATCTGACGGAAGCCTTGCCCGCATTCACAATCATGCTAACAATGGTTCTAACCTATTCCATCGCCGACGGAATAACCCTAGGACTACTAAGCTATACTTTGATAAAAATACTAACCGGACAGTTTAAGCAAATATCGCCGACATTATACGTACTATCTATCTTGTTTATTCTCAGGTTCGTATTCGGCTAAGTCCCATTCAGAGCACGAAAAATATTAAATAAATACAAGCGGCATATTGCAAAATCAAAAGAATACACATATCTTTGCATCGCAATTCAAAGGAATAGCGACAAAAGAAAATGGTGTGGTAGTTCAGTTGGTTAGAATACCTGCCTGTCACGCAGGGGGTCGCGGGTTCGAGTC
>JGI996J12353_1000069_pt1 | contig 33970 bp, 23 predicted proteins | sample IntmicLarv5ML5BL_FD_12353 | JGI IMG/M metagenome (IMG submission 12353) | reverse complement strand
GTCGCCCCAAGAAAGCGGGGGGGGGGGACTGTTTTCTTTTTTGAAAAATAATAAAGAATTCGGTACGCATGAGAAAATAAAAAGGCGATATAAATCCGATGCAACTTTGCATGTGACAAATATGCGTCTTATCTACACATCAAAAAAACAAAACGTGTCAGATGAACGTGGTAATTCTAGCATCTATCAATTAAATGTTAGGGATGTTGGAGACATATCCATTGTGGATGCTAAGTGGAGAGCCTTACTGGTTCCCATTTTATCGATATTATTGGGGTTGTGTCTGCTAGTCTTCATTATAGGGATAATATTTATCGTGTGGGGAATCTTGAAACTTATTCGCGGCAATTCGATAGTGTATTTAGCAATAAGCGGAAAAGATTGTTCAGGCGGTTTGTTGGTAGGTAAAGCTTCAAAACTTACGTTAAATGAAATTTATTTTGCGGTTAAGCCTGGACCCGATTTCGATAAAATGGCGTCTGAATTGGGAACATTGATTCTTGATTTGCAGGTTCATGGTGACGAATGTTTTGAAAGATGGATGTGAATACGACTTTTCGATTTACAACCATCATTCATAGAACAAACTCTTTCCAATATTTTCTGGAGGTAATATGTCACTCATCAGAGGCTCGATAAATGTAACAGATCGCGAAGATGTCAGAACAACAAAGGCAGACAACTCGAATATAGTTGAAATCATAGATGGTGACACTTTTAACAAAAAACCACCTGTTCAAGCAGAAAATCCAAAAATCACGTTAAAGGGAAGCGGAATATGTTCTGAATTGAGAATAGATGAAAAAATGCTCAGTACACATGTAATGATATTGGGTGGAATTGGAACAGGAAAAAGCAATACATTTTATCACTTGATAAGTCAGACACGTTCGAACATGACCAAGGACGACGTTGCAATAATTTTTGATACCAAAGGAGATTTCCTTGAAAAATTCAAAAAAGAAGGCGATGTCGTAATTAGTAATGATGATTTTGCTACAGGTCCCAACCAACTCGATTATTGGAATATATTCGAAGAGATTGATAAAGAGAATCCAGAAGAACATATGCGTGAATTATGCCGGGCACTTTTTAAAGAGAGTATAGACAAATCCAGCAATGCTTATTTTCCCACTGCAGCATCGGATTTGCTGTACGCCCTTATGCACTGTTTTTATCACAGGCCAGACAAATCGCCTAATAATAAGATGCTTTTAGATTATGTGAAAAGATCAACCGCCAAGGATTATCTAGATCTTCTCGGAGAAATTCCTCATTTGAGATATATTACCAACCATATCTCTGATCCACACAGTCCGCAGACGCAAGGAGTCATTGCAGAAATGAATACTGTTCTTGACAAGGTGTTTATTGGCAATTTCGCAAAAGAAGGAAATCTGTCTATGCACGATCTTGTAAAAGAAAAGTATGGTCGAACAATCTTTATTGAATATGATATAAAAACTGGAGAAGTTCTGACACCCATATACAGCCTTCTTATTGATATGGCAATAAAACAAGCATTATCAAAACAAACGGAGAGAAAAGGATCCGTTTATATTTTTGTGGATGAATTCAAGCTGTTACCCAATCTGTCGCACATTGATGACGCGGTCAATTTTGGAAGAAGTTTGGGAATAAAAATGGTGGTCGGATTACAAACAATAACGCAAATGTATGATAATTACGGTGAATATCGTGCAAAGAGTATTTTATCTGGGTTCCTTAATAATTTTTTCTTCAGAGTAAACAATTATGAGTCGAGAGAATTTATAAAAAATTATTTTGGAGAAAGTGTTGAAAAAATCATGTACAGAAAGCAAAACGACATGGGAGATTATGTGGCTTCCAGGACTGTGGTGAAGGATAAAGATATAGCCAGACTAAATGTTGGAGAGGCTATAATCGCTATTCCCAACACAGAACCGTTTGTTTTTAAATTCGAAGAGTGGTGTTGAAATGAAAAATAAATCTAGAGAGATATTTTCCAATACTCCCAGTGAAGAAAAAGGCAGGTTTGATGGAGAAAGAGGCAATTCGCTGTATCGCCCAAATGATCCCACTCAGATACAACTTTGTGACAATGTGGGAGTAGAAAGCATAAGTTTTTACAGAGGTTGTCCAGATTTGAGGGCCTTTTCGGCAAAATTCAATGGAATAAATCTCATTGGAGATATACCCATGCCCAACAATAAAAGAACGGATAATCCACTTAGCTCTTTTCACAAAATGGATAGAACTAAGCCAACAAAATATGGCGAAGACATAAAAGATAAAGAATATAAAAAAAATAATCTGAGGCCCCTTCATCTTGTCGGCACTAATGATCAGAATCAAAGAGCCATAATTAATGAAAGTAAGGTTCCCGGTGATTTTGTCATCAGAGGCAGTCTCGAAGCCTCAAATTATAATCAAGCATATGCTTCGGTCGCGAATCAAATGGATTGGGCCGAATCAGATGTTAAATTACTCGTGGAAATATCTCAAAAACCAAACTATAAAAATCGGGATGAGGACATACGTAATATAGCAGAGAGAAATGGAATATCCGAAGACGAAATAAGGCAGTTTACATCCCGACCATTGGTAGTCCATGAACAATTATATTTGGATTCCGAGGGTAGAGAAAGAGCTTGTGGAGTGATAATGGACAGAAAATGGCATGAGGCGTTTGCGCATAAAGGTCTGGTGGGCAACATGAACGAAAGACGCGATACTGACCCGTTCGTGAATGTACCCTATGAAGAAGGCCATGGCCATGAAGGTCAAAACAATTCATCAAAATCTTCTGAAGATTCAACAAAAGTGAGAGGTAATTCAAATAGGCGTGACGATTTGGAACATAAAAGTAGCAATGACTCGGAAAATAAGAATGATTATCAATCAAATTTATCTATTGATAATTTCGAGGATAACGAGCCGATATCGCAAATAAAATCGAATTTATTGGAAGAGAAAAAAGGCATAGACTACTACAGCAAGTTAGATTCCACTGAGTCGGATAAACAACAAAAAGAAAAAGGCATAGACTACTACAGCAAGTTAGATCCAGTTGAATCTAGCAAATTATCAAAAGAAAACACAAAGGAAAAAAGTATTGAAAACAATGTGAACAGAGATGCCGATGCGAATACGAAATCACGTGTTCAGGGAATGTAATTCGCAACAAACATAACTTTTCATGATACTTCTAGACAATCGATAACAACTCACGGAAATATGCAAGGGTTGGTGTCCGAATTATATTGATTGAATATCCAAGGCAAATATGAGCACATATACAAAGTAATTGTGGCCGTGACTTTTGAATATTGCATCACATTATGTTGTTCCTTTGTTTCTTACTGAGTTCTTTGAATAGGAGAAGCTGGTGTTCTATCTTGATTCCTTTCTTCAATGCGGTATCGTTCATGCATTGCGGGTATCTGAGGGACTAACAGTGTATACTTTTATTTGAATGATGTTCATGGTCTTCTGGGCAAGATGTGTATACTAAGCCTTTTTCTGAACTCGATCTGATGAATCCGTATCCGTTGCGTTCTGATTCTTGAAAGCGTGAGCGGGGGCATACCATTCTATGAAATCACGGTATTCGAATTGAGGATCAAACTTTCCTGGGATGATCTGTTGATCTTATTGCCGATTGCTTAAGACACTCTATGGCAGGATACGATGCGAGTTTGAAAGGTAATCTCTTGATGAAAGCTACGACTTTGTGCTCGTACATAGCCGCCTGCATAGCTAATCCTTGTTTCTCTGCGTATTTGAGATGCGTTGGAGCATTTTTTAAGCGGAATGCTTACCATTGTTGCATCATAATCTTCCAGAGCTTTCATGTTGTTATGAGGTGATTAGAGAGGCCCGAACTCTTGTTTGATGACGATGCACTCTATCAAAAATGATCGACGATCGGTAGCGCCGTGGTGTCTGTGCCTGACGGCTCGGGACGTGCACGGCTTGCAAATGAATATTCACAAGCATCCCAACGGATAAAGGAAAGGATGCAGAGACCTTCAGAATCTCATACCCTGGTGCGCGTCAGAATAGCATATTTCGATGATAAAAAATCGAAATTTTATGGCAAAAATAATAGGCGTTTAAGATTTGAAAAAAAGAGTACTGGGTAGTCGGGGGAAATAGCCCCGGTAGTTCTACTCCGGATCATTTGCCTTCGTAGATCACCAAAGAGTCGACGTCGTATCCTTTCAGCTTCTTTCTTCCGTCAAGTCCGGCAAGTTCGATCACGAAACAGATCTTCACAACAATTCCTCCGAGTCTCTCCACGAGATCAACGGCAGCTTTTGTTGTACCGCCGGTGGCAATGAGATCGTCAACGATCACCACTCTCTGACCTTTTTTGATGCTGTCCGAGTGTATCTCGACCGTGGCATGACCATACTCCAATTCATAATCCTCAGATATGGTCTCTCTGGGCAATTTTCCTTTTTTGCGAACAAGTATGAATCCCTTGTCCAAGGCATACGCAACAGAAGCTCCGAAAATGAAACCTCTGGATTCGGATCCGACCACAAGATCGAAATCCAATCCGTCCAAGAGATCGATGAGTCCGTCAACTGATGCTCTGAATCCGTCAGGGTCCTGAATGACTGTTGTGATGTCTCTGAATATTATTCCCTTCTTCGGGAAGTCCGGAATTGCGGTCACGTAATCTTTCAGTTCTTTCATGTTATCAAAACAGGAAACGATTTCAAATATTTTAACGAAGAGGTTGGCTCATCTGGCATTTTAATACGAACCTCACGAAGTATTGATCTATGAAATATGATCGGACTCTTTCGAAGCGTATTTTGGAGTGTAATGATACCATCAAAGACGACACAGAGAGGTTTAGGAGGAGTTTGGATGATTTTATCCGGAATGTGATAAGTGTAAAATATAGGTCAGTATGCATAATTTTTTCTCACAAAATGAAATATATTCATAGAATCATACAGATTCATGGCCAAGACTGTTTTGAAGATCGAAGGAATGTCATGCAAAATGTGCTCCGGAAAGGTAGATGAGGCACTCAAGAACGTGTCTGGTGTTACGGACGTCGAGGTCGATCTTAAAAAAGGCACAGCCACCATTACACACGATAACGCGAAAGAAGATGATCTTATCTCGGCGGTTTTGGATGCCGGATTCAGGTCTAAAGTGAAGCATGGTCTGTTCGGATGAACGATACTGGAGAAAGGCTGACGTTAAAGACCGACGGCATGAGTTGTGCCGCGTGTTCGGCGGCGATCGAGAAAGCACTCGAAAAGGTCGAAGGCGTATCGGAAGTGAACGCGAATTTTTCAAATAATGTTGTTTCTCTGACATATGATCCGAAACTTACTGGAAAGGAGCAGATAATACGGGTTATTGAAAAAGCGGGTTATTTTGTTCTTGAGGGAGATCCTGATACTCTTGCCGAAAAAGAGCGAAAAATGGCTGCAACGATAAAAAAAGAATTGATAATATCTGCAGTATTTACAATACCTCTTGTTATCTTGGCAATGGGGCCGATGGTCGGATTGGACATGCCTTTTCATGACAATCCGAAATTATATTCTCTGATCCAGCTTGCGTTATGTGTTCCTGTGATCGCCGCAGGCAGAAGATTCTATACAAAGGGGTTTCCAGCGTTTTTGAGGAGAAGTCCGAGTATGGATACACTGATAGCAATGGGTACATCCGCCGCTGTTATTTACGGGCTGTATGCAACGTATCAGGTATTCACGGGAGATGTGCATGCATTACATTCGCTTACATATGATTCCGCGGCTACAATAATAACATTGATCTCGGTGGGCAAATTCATCGAGTCCCGATCGAAGGTCAAGACAAACGACGCTGTTCGCGGATTAATAGATCTGGCACCTCCTGCCGCGAATGTTGTCAGAGAAGGTAAAGAGATCAGTATTCCTGTCGATGAACTCGTGCTCGGAGATACGATCATCGTTAGGCCCGGCGAAAGGATCCCGGCGGACGGGTTGGTGACAGAAGGAAATTCTTCTGTTGATGAGTCTATGTTGACCGGTGAAAGTATGCCTGTATCCAAGAAAGCGGGTGACGGATTATACAACGGCACCACGAATCTGAACGGCAGTTTGCGGATGAAGGCGGATAAGGTAGGCAGGGATACAGTACTTTTTCAGATAGTTCGTATGATCCAGGATGCGCAGGGAACTAAAGCGCCCGTCGCAAGGGTGGCAGACAGGGTCGCGGCGGTATTTGTGCCCGCGGTAATACTTATCGCTGTCGCATCTTGTATCATCTGGCTCATTGCAGGACGAGGTATCGAATTCTCTGTGATAGTCTTAGTGTCCGTCTTGGTGATATCCTGCCCATGCGCACTGGGTCTGGCAACACCGCTTGCAATAACTGTTGGTACAGGAAAAGCGGCGGAACACGGAATACTGTTCAAAAACGCTTCCGCATTGGAACGTTCAGGAAAGATAACTCACGTGACCCTCGATAAGACTGGGACGATCACCGAGGGTAAGCCGAAGGTCACCGATGTTGTTGCTTATATCGAAAAAGACGAGTTGATGAGCCTTGCAGCATCTGTTGAAATGAATTCGGAACACCCGCTCGGAAGGGCGATAGTGGATCATGCTAAAGAATTCGGCCTCAAGATAGAGAAGGGTGAAGAGTTCATGTCCGAAACAGGCGGTGGTGTAAGCTGTATCGTTAACGGAAAAAGGGTGGCCATCGGTAAATCGGCGTTCATACGTTCCAAGGGAACAGAGGTAGATGAGAGTGATGCATCGCGTTTTTCTTCCGAAGGAAAAACCTGTGTTTTTGCTTCTGTAGATGGTATATTCGCGGGAGTGATAGCGATCTCCGATCCGTTGAGGGTAACATCTAAACGTGCGGTAGAGACCTTGCATGAAATGGGAATAAATGTTACAATGGTCACCGGAGATTCCGAGAATACGGCCAAAGCAATAGCTTTGGCGGCCGGGATCGATACAGTATATGCCGGAGCGATGCCGAAAGATAAGATCGAAAAGGTCAAAGCACTTCAGATAAAAGGTGAGAATGTTGCTATGGTGGGAGACGGTATCAACGATGCTCCCGCACTTACACAAGCGGATGTCGGTATTGCCATAGGGTCCGGTACGGACATAGCGATCGGTTCCGCAGATGTTATACTTGTCAATGACGACGTAAGAAACATACCGGCGGCGATGGAGATAGGCAAAGCTTCCCTGAAGAACATCAAACAGAATCTTTTCCTGGCCTTTTGTTACAATGCAGTCTGCATCCCTATCGCGGCGGGACTTCCGTATCTTTTCGGAGTGGATATGATATCGGAAATGCCGATGTTAGCCGCCGCGGCGATGTCATTATCGTCCATATCGGTTGTTTTCAACGCGCTCAGACTCAGAGGATTCAATCCGAAAAGCTACTCATAATCAAACAACAAAAAAGCATCCGTGAGGATTAAAGGTTCGGCCGAAGCCGATTATTGCGGTCATCCGTAGAGTCTTGCGAACAATCGGAGGGAGTGAACGTTCAGCGGAAAGTGTCAATCGACCAGTCTTTCACTTTGACGTTTAATCTCCTATTGGGATCATTCTCGCCGCAGGGTCCTAACGTATTTCGTTTTGCGATTTTCACTTGCCTCCACTATAGTCATAGTATTTCTACTATTTATAGTAATTCTTTCGACAATAATTCTGTTATTCGTAATGATTCTACGAATATCGTTAAAAAGCAGTTTTCAATATTTGGACATTTCACATTTTTAGTAGGAAAAATGTGTATAATAGTTACATTTTTAGTAGGAAAAATGTGGACAAAATTAAATATTCATAACGATTTCTATGATTATGAGACGTAATGTATATGGGAGATTATTGGAATGGAAGAATTCCGAGAACAGAAAACCTCTGATATTACGAGGAATGAGGCAATGCGGTAAGACCTATATTCTGAAGAAATTCGGTGAAGAGAATTACAAGAACGTCCAATATTTCAATTTTGAAGGGAATGAGGTATTGAGTAAGATATTCGACGGTAATTTGGATCCGGAGGAGTTACTGAAAAAGCTGAGAGCATTCACAGAGGGAACGATAGACGAAGATACACTGATAATCTTCGACGAAATTCAATTCTGTGGTAAGGCGATAACATCTCTGAAGTATTTTTGTGAAGATGCTCCCGGATACCATGTGGTTTGCGCCGGTTCTTTGTTGGGAGTGCTTTACTCGAATCCAACATCATTTCCTGTGGGGAAAGTGAGTTTCATCGAGATGTATCCAATGTCCTTTGATGAATTTCTTCTGGCAATGAAAAAAGAGAATCTTTACGATCATATATGTGGACTGAAAAGAGGCGAGTCGATATCCGAATCCGTGTTGGAACTTTTGAATATAAGTTACAGAGAGTACTGTTTCACGGGAGGTATGCCGGAGGCAATCAAAACATGGAGGGCTGAGAGAGATCCCCGCATGGTTAGAGAGATTCAAAACTCCATTTTGACCGCAAACGAATATGACTTTGTCAAATATGCACCGAAAAAAGATATTGAGAAGATCAGACTCGTTTGGTCCAGATTGACTGACCAATTAACGAAGGAAAACAGAAAATTCATATTCGGACATGTGGTCGAAGGTGCGAGGGGACGGGACCTCGAGGATGCAGTCAAATGGTTGATCGATGCAGGACTTGTATACAAGGTATGCTTAGTCAAAAAGGTAGAATTTCCTTTGACGGCATTTGTCGATCATATGCATTTCAAGTTGTATTTTTCCGACATAGGTTTGTTTGGGGCCATGGCAAAACTGCCTCCTACTGTGATGACCAACGATTCTTATCTGGGGATCTTTAAAGGGTCGCTGACTGAGAATTATGTTCTCACTGAGTTGATAGTCTCCATGGGAGAAATACCATATTATTGGAGATCTAACAATGAGGCGGAGATCGATTTTTTGCTTATGCTCGATGATATGATCATCCCCATTGAAGTAAAAACAGGATCATATAAGCGCTTGAAGAGTATGGAAAGATACATGGAATTGTACGATCCGAAAAGATCTGTTGTTGTTTCTAAAGAGAACCTGAACTATGAGAACATGATTTCTGTTCCTTTACCGCTTGTGTGGAGAATGAAGGATATGATCTGATCATGCGATTTCATTTGATAATTATATGAAAAAGAAAAATTAAGATCGGCCGGAGCCGATCAGTTTATCTGTTCAGAGCAGTAGGGACAGAACTTGGGTACCTTGGGAAGAGAACTGATGTCCTCTCCGCAGTACGGACAGTTCTTGAACTTTTTCCCTGTACCTGAAGCAGCAACGCCCGNGTTCGGTGCGGCGGGGGCCTGAACAGGCTGTCCCGCGCCGACCATCGGCGAAGGCTGTCCGCAGTTCGCACAGTACTTATAGGGATAATCGTTGAGACCTCCGCAGGTAGGGCACATGACCTTTGTTACCTGCTGTTGCTGCACTCCCTGTACCGGTTGTTGTTGAAGCTGCTGGTACATCTGAGGGAACAAAAGCATTCCCGCACCCATTGCGGCACCTCCTGTGGAATCTCCGATAGCATCCGCCATCCTTTCCATGACCTCGTACTTCTTGAACGCTTCTCCGTTCTTGCTGCTGAACTGCAGGTAGTTGAACACCTTTTGACGATCTTCCTCGGTCGTTTGGACCTCGTTGATCTTCAGTGAAAGAAGCTCTATTCCCCTCTGGCTGAAGTACGGTTCGATCAGGATCTTTGTGTTTGTCGACGCTTTCTCCAGATTCTGCATGATATCCATGTAGTACTGGTTGGTCATCTGCTGGATTATCTGTTCGTTGATGAAACTCTTCATGAAGGAGTTCACATCTCCGGTCGAATATGCATTCAGTCCGCCCAATACCTGGGTGTAGAACACGGAAACATCATTGATCCTGAATTGGAAATCTCCGTTACCCATAAGGACTATGGGAACTTCGTATTCCTCGGCGGCCTTGATCATGCTTCTGATGCCCCATTTACCGTTGAACATCTTGAGCGAAATGAACACGATCCAAACCTTGAAAGGAGTCTCCTTATAGCCAAGAGCCAGATTGTACAATTTTGTAAGCCATGGGATGTTTGCGGATGTGATCACGTGTCTTCCCGGTTCTAACATTCCAGTGAGCTGTCCATCCCTGATGAAAAGGGCAACAGCGTGTTCGGGCACGGTGACCGAGGTGAGTGTTCTAAGGTCCTCGTGAGGGGATCTGTAGATTATGTCGTCCGGCCCCTGATTCTCCCAAAATACCACATTAGTTTTCTTTTCTGCCATTTTTCATCACCTTTATTCTTGGAACCCTCTCATGACGGATTCTCTTCCGTTGTAGTCCTCAATTAGTCTGTCCGCTGTTATCTCAAGATCCCTTAACAGGGATTTGAGATCCTCGGTCTTGTTATCGATCGCTTTGACCAGGGCGGCAGTCTCTTCTTTGAGAAGAACGGCGTCATCGATCAGTTTGGCATCCCACGATATCAGAGCATCAAGTTCTGATTCGAGGATCTTGATGGATGTGTGGAACGCACTGTAACCGTTCACCGCCTTCTTTACATCGATGTAATACCTGTCGATCTTGCTTCTTATCCTCTCTGTGTCTCTCATGAGGTCGAGATCGTTAACGGTCGCCCTCTGAACTGTGGCAAGATCGAGTTTCGCTCTTTCAAGAACGCGTGAGACTTCGGTTCTTACGGCTCTGTCCTCGTCTCTGCGAAGATTCTTTTCCTTATACCCTCTGTAAATAGGTACGTAAAGGCCGATCCTCTCGACCAGTGATTGGTTTTTTTTCATCTGATTCTCTACTGTTGCTTCCAGCGACATTATTTCGCCTCCCTTTTCCCATTAGTAAGTGCTATGATTATTCCCAGAACCGCAATCACAATGATGATCAGGGCAACCAGTATCCAGACGTTGATGCCTGCGAATATGCCAAGCAGGCCCGCGATTCCAAATACAGCAATGATTATCCCGATGACCAATTTGTAGATGGACTCCGAAGGTCCGAATTTACTCGGAACACCAGAGTCCAGGAATGATAATGCGAGAAGTCCTATTCCGAATATCAGCATTATCACGCACAGGGCCACTTCCGGGCCTTCGTTTGCTACCTGCCACACTATTATACCTGCCGCTACGGACAGAAGGAGAAGCCCCAATGTTACCGCAGACAGTGTGTTTTTGTTCATTTTATCCCTCTTTATACTATTATCAACTGGGAGGGGTCCGTCCTTTTGATACGTTCAGGTATCAACTTGCCGAAACCATCCGGAACCTTTATTCTTCCATCTATATCGCATGGTATATAGATAAGTGATTTGACGTAAGGTTTACTAAGTTTTAATTTTGAATCCTTGCTCATGCAGGATGCAATGTATTCTGTGACGATCTTTTCAGCCTCTCTTTTCGTGCTGAGCGGTATTATTATTTTCCTTGAACCGGGAGAGTTGTTGGCGGTGGCGCTGGACAATCTGCCGATGCCTTCTCCTCCGCTTATACTGGTCTCTTTGCCGGTTATGCCGCTCAGGATACTTTTCTCCGGACGTATCGAGAAGATGTCCGTAAGAGCGGACGAGGGGGCATTGAGACATCCTGTATCGATTACGAAATCCGCCGGTATCAGAAGGTCCTCTGTCACCTCCACGCTTTTTTTCGTCCAGGCACTGCCTGTTTGGAAGCTGTATTTGAGATCCACATCCCAGAACGGGATCAGATATTGTCCCGAACCGGATGAAATGGGCAAAGTACCTCCGTTCTTGGCTGCTATGACCTGAGAGATGTTGTCAAAGATCTCGTTCAGTCTGTCCTTGTTGCCAAGAAGATATCCCCATTTGCCCGTCTTCGGATATTTGAAAGACATTACCTTTTGGATAACATTGAGTGTTTTCAAAGGGTCGTCGCGTCCGCCGACAACCATCTTTGTAAGATCGATCAGGATCTTTGCCTGAGAGACCTCTAGGTCAAGGGCGTGATACATGATACCCAGGTTAAGATCGGTGTTTATCTTATCTCTGGTCGCAAGAAGCATTGACGATCCCTTCTCAAATAATGAGGTGCTGCCCATTACATCTCCGTTGAGAAGTTTTTCGGATCCGGTGCAAATGGATGCCAGAGCACTGAAACGGTCACTCACGGGTTCGTAACCTTTGATCTTCTTGAATGCCTGTGCCGATTCCGTGAAATTGTTAGCCATCAGGACATATCTTCCTGGCTTGTCGTCGTTCATAAGCTTCGTGTTGTTTATCAGGAGAGCATATGCTGACGCCATTTGTTCCGCAGAGGTGACAAGACTTTTTGACGACTCGTCCACCGCCAATGCTTCAACACTCTTCACTTTTGCGTTGAATTCGAATGCTTTGGCGGAGGTGTGGATAGGCACCACACTGTCATCGGTCGTGAAAGGGAGGACCATCAGAGGATTTGAAAGAAGTGTGTTCACCGCGAATTTGTACTCGGTGTACTCAGTCTCTATTCTAGGTCTGACGTTATTGCAGAAAATATTGTATCTGGCGATGGAATCTACGTTCTCAGACTGAGACAGCGAGAATCCGCCCGGAAGGGCCTTGCTGATCCATGATTGGATCTGACCCATCATCTGGTCGAGATACGCCTTCGCATCCACTCTTTGCTGCGACGTACCGCAGCTGGAACATGTAATGTACGGTGAATCGGACTCTAGGCTCGCTTTATCCAAGGGAGCGCCGCAGTATTTGCACCTGAGCATTACCATATCGTCCAATTACTTCACCGTCTCATTGCAGAATATGCGATAGCGGACTGTATCTCGGCTCTCAGTCTCGCTTCCATGGCGCGCATCTCTTTCATGGCCACATCATGATACCCCTTTGCGATCTCGTCCGATCTCTTGGATATCGAGGTGTAGCAGGGTCTGCATACGTAAACAGAGGTATAAGATTCCGGTGCGGACTGAAGGATATCATCGTTCGTCGCACGCATGAAGGGAGTTATATCACTGGGCATCGCAAGGAAGTGTACTCCTTCTCCCGTGGAAGGCCTTCCGCAGATCCAGCATTTGACAGATTTTGAATACGCTTTCACGAGTCTGAGGTCTTCTTCTCCGCTCTCGCCCACTTGCCGACGGCAGTTGTATGCATTCTGCAGAAGCTCCGCGGCTTTCTTCGGATCTGAGAGAACAGCACCTCCGGCAAGGGCTTCATATCCCCACGCTTGGAGATATAATGCCTCTTTTAGTCCTGTGTTCACCGTCAGTCCAACGAGTTCGTTGATCTTTATCGGGTTATTGCCTATTTGAGATTGATATTTTCTTGCCAGTTCAAGGAACTTATTTCCTTTTTCTTCTGATTGTACCTGGTTGCCAGTGGGCATTCTGGCAGTGGCAAGACGTTCCGCAAGCAGTCTGCATTCAACAGCTACCTTTGCGGATTCCGCATCGGTGAGGCCGAATTCGAACCCTTCTATCCTTGTTTTTTCAAGATGTCCAGCCAGGATCAGGTATTTGTTCGGATTATTGTTGTCCAGACAGATATCTATCAAGTCTATGTAGATCTGAGCGAGTTCGACATCGGATCCCCCTTTTTCTATTGTTTTTTCAAAATTCTTTCGGGCCTTAGCGTACTCTTTACGTTTTATCAGATCGATTCCCTGATTGAACAGTTCGTCTCCGGACTTGAAAATACTCAGTACCATGCTTTCACGATGAGAACGGGAATCATCGTTTTGGATGATAAAATATTCCCTTCATATCCCCCACACGGACTATATATCGAATGTTTTTTCCGTACCAATGTCTCAGTTTTTAACACCATTTGTACATTTTTTTGATAAATATACGATTTGTTCTGATATAATAATCAATTATTGAAGTTTTATTGTACAAATATCTAATCTTTGTTGTTTTTACTAATCATTTAGAAAGGTTTATTAATGTGTAATAATTCTATCCATTATGGTAGACGGCAGATTCAAAGCGGTCGAAGAAGCATTTCAAAGGAAACCCATCGTGGCAATGTCCCCTGCGCCGGAAACATCGGCATACTATGGATGCAACGTGTTTAACAGGAACATAATGAGGAAGTATCTCTCTTCAGAAACAAGAAGGGTGATATACGAATCCATAGAGCAGGGAGTGACACTTGACAAATCTGTCGCGGAGCATGTTGCGGCGGGTATGAAGCGATGGGCGATGGATATGGGCGCAACGCACTACACTCACTGGTTCCAGCCGCTTACCGGAGGTACGGCCGAGAAACACGATTCCTTTGCGGAGCCGCATAAACACGGCACATCCATCGAGAGTTTCAGCGGAGACCGTCTATGCCAGCAGGAACCCGATGCATCATCGTTCCCCAACGGAGGTCTTAGGAACACCTTCGAGGCAAGAGGATACACCGCATGGGATCCGTCCTCTCCCGCATTCATACTGGGAGACTGCCTCTGCATTCCCACAGTATTCATATCATACACAGGCGAAGCCCTTGACTACAAAACACCGCTGATGAAGTCTGTGAGCTCGGTGACAAAGGCTGCATCGGATGTTCTGAAATATTTCGGAGCGGAGAACGCAGTGGTCTTCTCGTATCTCGGATGGGAGCAGGAGTTCTTCCTTGTGGACAGTGCACTCTATGCCCAGCGTCCAGATATGATATTGTCTGAAAGAACACTGCTGGGTCATAACAGTGCAAGAAGTCAGCAGCTCGAAGATCACTATTTCGGATCGATCCCGCCGAGGGTCATGGAATTCATGAAAGAGGTGGAGTTCGAGGGATACAAGCTGGGAATACCTTTGAAGACGAGACACAACGAGGTCGCACCGAATCAGTTCGAGATCGCACCTGTGTTCGAGGAAGTGAATTTGGCGATAGATCACAACCTTCTACTGATGTCCATAATGAAATTGGTGGCGGACCGTCATAAGTTCAAAGTACTGTTCCACGAGAAGCCGTTCAAAGGTGTGAACGGATCTGGAAAACACTGCAACTGGTCTTTGGGAACGGCAGAGGGCATACCGCTTCTGTCTCCTGGTAAGACCGACGAGGAGAACCTCAGATTCCTGGCGTTCATGGCAAACGTCCTGAAGGCGTTGTATGACAACAACGGGTTGCTCAAAGCATCAATAATGACGGCATCGAACGCACACAGGCTCGGAGCGAACGAAGCTCCTCCGGCGATAATGTCATCCTTCCTTGGGAGACAGGTGACCGCCGCATTCGAAGAGTTGCTCAACACGAAGGATATGGTGAAGATCGGAGCGAAGAAGGGATACAGCGTGGGGATACCCCAGATCCCGGAACTTCTGGTGGACAACACGGACAGGAACAGAACATCTCCGTTCGCATTTACAGGGAACCGGTTCGAACTCAGAGCCGTTGGTTCATCGGCGAACTGTTCGTCTTCAATGGCTGTACTTAACACCATCGTCGCATACCAGCTGAAGCAGTTCAAGAAAGCGGTCGATAAAAGGATAGCAGCGGGAGCTACGCCCATGCATGCGGTACTGGATGAGACACGTGAAACATACAGAGCATGCAAGGACATATGTTTTGACGGAAACGGATACTCCGAAGAATGGAAAGAGGAAGCGAAACGCCGTGGTCTGAACACCGAAACGTCCGTGCCCGTGGTCTATGACGAATTCATCACTCCCCTGTCTATCAAGATCTACAAGGACGTCGGTGTGATGACGGCCGCAGAACTTAAAGCCAGGACCGAGGTCGCATGGGAACACTATTCCAAGAAGGTCGAGATCGAAGCAAGGATGCTCAGCGATCTGGCGTACAACCACATAATCCCTGTGGCAACAAGATATCAGTCGTTGCTACTGGACAATGTGTTCAAGATCAAGGAACTCTACACAGAGAGAGAATACAAACAGCTGGCACAGCATGAATTGGCATTGATCAAAGAGATCGCCGAGCGTACTGCCGAGGCAAGGGCAATGGCAGATAAGATGGATGAGCTTTGCGATAAATTTGAAAAATTGGAAGGTCGCAAGATGGCCGTAGCCTACCACGACAAAGTGTTACCCTACATAGAAGGCATCCGAGAACACATGGATGCTTTGGAAATGATAGTGGACGATCAGATGTGGCCTCTTCCGAAGTACAGGGAACTTCTGTTCATTCGCTGACCGGTGTCAAAATGAGATATAAGACGGGTCTTTACGACCCAAGTGATGAGAGGGACTCATGCGGTGTTGGGCTGATGGTGAACATTGACGGCAAGAGGAACCGCAGATAGTCGAATATGGATTGCAGATCCTGGAGAATTTTGATCCGTCAACAATCTTTTAAATGACGGCAGGGCAACAGAATTTACAATCAAGTTTATATAGAAGAACAAACTATAACCCAAACAGAATTCCACGTAAAAAACGGAAGATAGATTGGAGATGAAAAAATGGGTATGGGCAATGCACCTATCTTGATCCTCAGAGAAGGAACAAAAAGAGACAAAGGGAAAGACGCACAATATAACAACATAACGGCAGCCAGGGCAATAGCCGACGCCGTCAGGAGCAGTCTTGGCCCCAGGGGAATGGATAAGATGCTCGTGGATTCCATGGGCGATGTCGTTATCACCAACGATGGTGTGACAATACTCAAGGAAATGGATGTCCAGCATCCCGCAGCAAAAATGCTTGTTGAGGTTGCAAAGACACAGGATGCGGAAGTAGGGGACGGAACAACAACCTCCGTCATTCTCGCAGGCGAACTCCTGAAGAAAGCTACCGATATGATAGACGCAAATGTTCACCCCACGATCATAACCGCGGGATACAGACTTGCAAACGATAAAGCGCAGGAAGTCCTCAAGAAAGTGTCCAAGAAAGTCACAATCAACGACGACAAACTTCTCAGACTGATCGCAGAGACCTCGATGATCAGCAAACAGGTAGGAGGATCGAAATCATTCTTTGCAGAGATGGTCGTCGACGCTGTAAAAACTATAATCGATAAGGACGAGAAAGGCAACTATTTCGCAGACCTCAAAAATATCCAGACTGTTAAGAAAGCAGGAGCCACAATGGAGGAATCCAAGCTTGTGAAAGGTCTCATCATAGACAAAGAACCTGTGTCTCCCGCCATGCCCAAGAAAGTCAAGGGCGCAAAGATCATACTCGTGGATGCAGCGTTCGAGGTCAAGAAGACCGAGATCGAGGCAAAGATCCAGATAACCGACCCCTCGCAGCTTTCCGCTTTCATACAAGAAGAGGAGAACATGCTCAAGAAGATGGTGCAGCGTGTTAAGGACTCCGGAGCAAATGTTTTGTTCTGTCAGAAAGGAATCGACGATCTGGCACAGCACTTCTTCGCCAAAGAGGGTATATACGCCTGCAGACGTGTCAAGAAGAGCGACATGGAGAGATTGGGAAGATCCACCGGCGCCAGCATATGTAACAAGATTGAGGAGATAAGCAAAGACGATCTCGGATATGCGGACTCTGTCGAACTCAAGTTCGTCGAGGATGAGGAAATGACCTTCATCACCGGATGCAAAGAACCCAAGACAGTGTCTATCCTCGTCAGGGGAGGAACCAACCACGTGGCAGACGAAGTGGAGAGATCACTCGTTGACGCATGGTCCGTTGTTAAAGTTTCGATAGAAGACGGGATGATCGTGACCGGTGGCGGATCCACAGCGATGGAGATTGCGATGCAGCTCAGGGACTATGCGGCATCCGTAGGTGGAAGAGGACAGATCGCAATAGAGGCGTTCGCGTCCGCAATGGAGATCATACCCACCACACTTGCAGAGAATGCAGGTCTCGATCCCATAGACATGAACATCGAGATGAGGAAACAGCACAAAGCCGGAAAGGTCAATGCTGGTCTGAACCCATTCACCGGAAAGGTAGAGGACATGCTCAAACTGAATGTCATCGAACCTTACAGAATAGGCAAACAGGCCATAAACTCGGCCACCGATGCCGCGGTCATGATCCTCAGGATCGATGACGTGATAGCATCAAAGGCCAGTCCGTTGCCCCAAATGGGTAACGGTATGCCCCAGATGGATGATTGAAACACTAACTAAACAAAGGAGGGCACTCCCCTCCTTTTCTTATTTATATCCAACTAAAAAAGAGGCCATACAATGACTGGAAAGTCTGAAAAGAAAGCAAAAGAGGAACAGGAAACGGATCTGTTGGCTGAGGCAAATGCCAAGGCAGAAGAATATCTCGATCTGGCAAGGAGACTCCAGGCGGATTTCGACAACTACCGTAAACGTACCCAAAGGGATATGGAAGAGTTCCGAAAAGTTGCTAACGAAAATATGGCAAAAGAGCTCTTGACGATCATAGACGACATGGACAGGGCTCTTCAGAATACATTGGAAGACACGGATTTCGTCAAAGGGATAAAGGGCATAAGACAGAACCTTATGAAGATCCTGGAAGAGAACGGTCTGAGAGAGATCCCGAACGACGGGAAATTCGATCCAGACCTTCACGAAGCTCTGTGTGTGTCGGAATCGGACACCGAAGGGGATATCGCCGAGGTGTTCCAAAAAGGGTATCGCATGAACGACAAGGTCCTCAGATACTCTAAGGTCAGAGTGACCAAATTAAAAGAAGGTGAATGAAAATGTCAAGAATAATAGGAATAGATCTCGGAACGAGCAATTCGGCTGCATCAGTCATGGAAGGCGGAAGGCCGACAATGATCCCGAGCGCAGAAGGAACGAGTGCCGGCGGTAAATCATTTCCGTCGTATGTTGCTTTTACAAAGGATGGACAGCTCCTTGTCGGAGAACCTGCCAGAAGACAGGCGGTTACCAACCCGGATGGGACGATAAAGAATGTCAAGAGGAAAATGGGGTCGGACGAGAAAGTAAAGGCTCTCGGAAAGGAATACACCCCGCAGCAGATATCCGCGTTCATTCTTCAGAAGATAAAGAAGGATGCGGAATCATACCTCGGGGAGACGATCGATAAAGCGGTCATCACAGTGCCTGCATACTTCAACGATAATCAGAGGCAGGCAACCAAGGATGCCGGTGCGATCGCGGGATTGGAGGTCGTAAGAATAATCAACGAGCCCACGGCGGCTGCGTTGGCATACGGTCTCGACAAGAACGGAGCGGCACAGAAGATCCTGGTGTTCGACTTCGGAGGAGGAACCTTGGATGTTACCATAATGGATTTCAGCGACGGTGTGTTCGAAGTCATATCAACGTCGGGAGACACGCAGTTGGGGGGATCCGATATGGACGAGGTCCTTACAAAGTATGTACTGGGACAGTTCCAGAAAGAGACCGGAATAAATCTGGTAGGAGACAACATGGCGTTCTGGAGGGTTAGAGAGGCATGCGAGAAAGCAAAGATAGAGCTTTCAACCACAATGCAGACGGAGATCAATCTTCCCTTCATATCCTCGGACGCTTCTGGCCCCAAGCATCTCATACAGACGATAACACGCTCCAAATTGGAGGAACTGGTCGATCCGATAGTGGAGAGATGCAAACAATCCATACAGCAGGCGATGTCGGATGCAAAGCTGAAAGTCGACAACATCGACAAGATAATAATGGTGGGCGGACCGACAAGGATGCCTATCGTACAGAGTTTCGTGGAAAGCATCGTCGGACCGAAGATCCAGCGCGGAATAGATCCGATGGAGTGCGTTTCAATGGGAGCAGCCGTACAGGGTGCTGTCCTGTCCGGGGACGTCAAGGATGTGCTTCTTCTGGATGTCACGCCGTTATCCCTCGGGATCGAGACCTTCGGAGGGATCTCAACTGTCCTTATCGACAGGAACACAACGATCCCCACTAGGAAATCACAGGTATTCTCAACTGCGGCAGACAATCAGCCTTCGGTGGAGATCAATGTTGTTCAGGGCGAGAGAAAAATGGCCGCAGACAACACTCCTTTGGGAAAATTCATGCTTGAAGGTATCCTGCCTGCACCACGCGGTATACCGCAGATCGAGGTCACATTCGATATCGACGCGAACGGCATAATCAACGTATCGGCAAAGGACAAGGGAACTGGTAAAGAACAGAAGATCACGATCGCCTCTTCCAAGAAGCTTTCCAAAGACGAGATCGAAAATCTTGTCAGGCAGGCAGAACAGTTCGCAGACGCAGACAAGAAGAAACTGGAATTGATCGAAACCCGGAACCAAGCAGAGACAATGCTCCATTCCGTCAGAAAATCGATGGACGAACTCGGAACAAAAGTGTCGCAGGAAGAGAGGGCAACGGTCGAGGCTTCTGCCGGCGATCTCGAAGCCGTACTGAAGTCTGACGACGTAGAAGCGATAAAGTCTAAATTGGATGCTCTCATGAAGGTCATGGGCCCGATAAGTCAGAGGATCTACCAGGAGGCCGCTACTCAGCAGCAGAATGGAGAGGCTCCCGGTGACAATGGTGGAACCGGCGAAGAATTCGTCGATGCCGATTACAAGATCGTGGACGAGGATGAGAACAGCTGAGTAATATGCCGAGAGATTACTACGAAGTACTGGAGATAAAGAAGGACGCCACACCGGATGAGATCAAGAAAGCGTACCGCAGTCTTGCAAAAAAATATCATCCTGATGTATCCAGTGAAAGCAAGGAAGAGGCTGAGGCAAAATTCAAGGAGATATCCGAGGCCTATGAGGTCCTTTCTGACGCTTCCAAGCGTCAAACCTATGACCAGTACGGACACGCCGGGGTCAAGAACCAATTCAGCAACGGCGGGTTCACGTGGAATGATTTCACGCGTGCAGACGACATCAGCGACATATTCGGAGATATCTTCGGCAGTATGTTCGGAGGAGGAAAACGTCAGTCCAGGTCCCGAAGCACTGCACGCGCAGGCGATTCCCTAAGATACGATATCGAGGTGACACTAGAGGATGTGCTGAACGGCAAGAGCATGAACATCTCCGTTCCTCATTCGGTCTCGTGTTCGGAATGCAGAGGAACAGGCGGAAAAGACGGGAAAACAAATACATGTGCCAGATGTAACGGTAGCGGGCAGGTGCAAAGCGTAAACCGTACGCCGTTCGGTAACATGATCTCCGTGTCAGATTGTCCGAACTGTCGCGGATCCGGTCGTTCCTTCGATGAACGCTGTTCTTCTTGTAAAGGGGAAGGACATTTGAACGTATCCACAAAGATGATGATAGAGGTTCCGAAAGGAGTCGAGGATGGTTCCCGCATAAGAGTACAGGGGGGCGGCGACGCAGGATACAACGGAGGCCCACCAGGAGATTTGATCGTGGTCGTTCACGTGAAGGAGGATAAGAATTTCCTGCGGGACGGAACGAACCTCTGGTCTGAGGTTACCACTACATATTCAAAATTGGTGTTGGGAGGAGAGGAAATGGTAAAGACGATAGACGGAGAGACGATATCTCTGAACATTCCTCCTGGAACACAGATCGGAGGAGTTCTGAGATTACCTAATAAAGGACTTCCGAAACTGAATCAACCGACAAGAGGCAACATGTTCGTAAGAGTAAAAATGAATGTTCCCACGAAAGTATCTCCTTACGAGAAGGAACTTCTGACAAAACTCGACGAACAGGCAGGTCGCAAGCCGGCGGGAAAATCCAAGTCAAAACTTAGACAAAAGATAGATGATATGAAATAATACCTATCATCTATCGAATTAGAAGGATGGAAGTATTCCTATGTTGGATTCGACAACAATGTGGATCGTGTTCGGCGTTATTGTCATAATAATGTTCGCATTGGACCTGGGTGTTTTTAACAGGGGTTCGCACCACATATCAGTTAAAAAGTCACTATATCTCACGGCATTTTGGATATCCATCGCGTTGGTATTCTCTGTGTTCATTTATTTCCAGATGGGAACGGATGCCACGATGGAGTATCTTACGGCGTATGTCATCGAGAAGATGATGAGTATAGACAATTTATTCGTATTCATCATTATCTTCGCTTATTTCCGGATCCCGGATGAATATCAGCACAAAGCATTGTTCTACGGCATCATCGGAGCATTGGCGTTCCGTGCGTTGTTCATCGTTGTCGGCGTGGGATTACTTGACAAATTCGACTTCGTGTTGTATATCTTTGGTTTAATATTGATAATCACAGCGGTAAAAACAGTCATGCAGAAGGAAAATCCCGACAAAGAGAATTTTGCGATGAGGCTGAGCAAGAGATTCAGGTCCTCTCCTGAACTTGACGGAGATAAGTTGTTTACAATGAGGGACGGCGTCAAAATGGCGACGCCGCTGTTCCTTTGTGTCATTGTTATTGAACTTACGGACATAATGTTTGCATTCGATTCCATACCGGCAGTATTGGGCATTTCCACGAACACGTTCATCGTTTACACCTCAAACATATTTGCCATACTCGGATTGAGATCGCTGTACTTTGCGCTGAAAGGAACAATGGGCTCATTGGAATATCTGAAGTACGGGCTGGGCGTGATATTGGCATTCGTAGGTATCAAGATGTTCCTTTCCGATGTTTATCACATCGATGTGCTGGCATCTTTAGCATTTATCTGTACCGTGCTGTTGGTGACCGTTTTGGCATCGATGATGGTGAAGAAAAGAAAAGCCAAAGCATCTGGCGTTTGATATTATCGAATTAGAACTTAAGTCCCAATTTGGAGGGGATAATGGTCAGTATCGGATCGTAGAGCCGGTAACATCGTCGGCTACGCAATGGGCAACCCCAATCCTATTATTTTGAACATGTCATAATTGCTTAGATCTTTTCTGAATCGACGACATCCTCCACTGCCAGAATTGTGAACCACATGATAAAATTGACCTGTACACGGAATGAGAATAACAGAGCGCTTGCATTATCCACAATACTTTCTATGAATCTGGATACATAGGTATTGATGTGGCGATAATGATAGCCTATGCTACAAAACTTGTTTTTCTGCTCTCAGTCATCTGCGTTCTTCCAGTACACGCGACACTACGCGTGAGGTTGCATAGCACGTTTTACGATATTGTTCACCGTATATGCTTCATGTACAACACTGCTGAACATCTGCATGGTCTCCCACAGATTGGACAATCGTGACCGTCAGGAGATGTGACGAATCTGTTCCAATATCCTCTTATTTCGATCGAGGGAGACATTCCTGTTTTTTTGAGGAGGTCACTTATGTTTGCGTTCCCGTTAACATCTTTCCAGGCCATGGCACATAAGACATCCGCACCTCTTGCGGCAAGTTCTTTACAACAGGCGCTAATTAATTCGCTTCCGACACCTTTTCCTTTTATCTCTTGTGCCACAGCTACGGAATCCAGCAGACCTATTGTTTTGTGAACACTCAGAGCATTCCTTTCATCACTGTTAGGAAGAGCAAGCATTTCGTCTATTTTGTCGGGACCGAAGATCTTGCAGATGGAAAAACCGGAGACGATATTGTCAGTGATCGAGATCTTGCAGAAACCGCCGTCTGTATTTAAGGCATCTAGGAAATCTTGTTCTGTGAGGTAATCAGATCCGAGTTCAGCAAAGGCAATATTCAGGGCAGAAGAAATATCAGTAATTTTAAGGTCGCGTATTGTTATGGGCGTGTGATCGTACATTTCAATCAATAGGCTCTCTGTTGGGTGTAAATCAACAATACAGTATATTTGTAATGTTGTTAAATTTTGAATGTTATATTAAAAATAATCATGTGAAAAGTCGAAAGATTAGTTACCGACAGGTTGATATTTTTATAAAATATGACAAGACTGATATTGTGGAAAAAGATGAACTGAGAAAGGGAGTAGAATATGGCTTTATTGACCATAACGTGGTGGCATCAGATCATTATTCTCCCAAATTAGTGACTAATAACTATTCTAGAGGAGAAAAAGTAATTCAAATAATAAAATCAGAACTGAGCCAGTTGAAAAAAGATGATGAATTCATGTTTTCTGTGGCTTTTATCACAGAAGGTGGAATACAAGGCATTCTAATGGACCTTGAAGAATTACAAAAGAGAGGAGTTAAGGGGAAAATAGTAGCATCACAATATCAAAATTTTACGAGGCCCAAAGCATTAAAAAAATTACTTTCTTTTGATAATATTGAAGTTAGAATTGTAACTGAAGAGTACAAAATGCATACAAAATGTTACATTTTTAAAAAGGGGACAAATTATGATTTGATTATTGGCAGCAGTAATTTGACGGCCGGGGCACTCACAGAGAACGAAGAATGGAATTTAAAATTTAGTTCAACCGAACACGGAGGAATTGTTCTCGAAACAATAAAGGAATTTAATTCGATGTTCGAAAAGGCAGTTCAAGTTGACGAGTCATGGATAATACAGTACTCAGAAATCTATGATAGATATGAAGAGTTTAGATCAGAATTAGAAAAGCGAAGGTATGATCTTTTGGACGATGTCCTGTATAAAGAGAGAATAAACCCAAATCAAATGCAGGTGTCTGCTCTTGAATCAACAGAAAATATACGGTCGAAAGGATCAGACAGAGCACTTCTAATTTCTGCAACCGGGACAGGAAAGACATACCTTGCCGCGTTTGATGTAAAAAAATTCAATCCAAAACGACTATTGTTTCTTGTCCATAGAGAAATAATATTGAAAAAGGCAATGGAAAGCTTTGAGAGAGTTGTTGGTAAAGATAAAAAAATTGGACTTTTGTCTGGAAATTCAAAGGATTATGAAGCTGATTATCTTTTTTCAACAGTTCAGACAATGTCACAAGACTACGTATTATCAAAATTTTCGAGAGATCATTTTGACTATATCGTGATGGACGAGGCACACCACATGGGTGCCAAAACTTACAGAAAAATAATTGATTATTTCAATCCAAAGTTTAACCTTGGAATGACAGCAACGCCAGAAAGAACAGATGGTTTTGATATTTTCAAATTATATGATTACAAGATTGCTTTTGAGATTAGATTGAAGGATGCGATGCAACACAAGATGGTTTGTCCCTTTCATTATTATGGAATAAATGACATCTTTGTAAACGAGAAAAGTTTAGAAAAAGATGAAAATTTTAACAGATTAGTTTCAGATGAAAGGATTAAACACATAATAGACAAAATAAATTTTTATGGACACAGTGGAGATCGTGCCAGAGGTATAGTTTTTTGTGAAAAAACTTCAGGTAAACGAAACGAAGCAAAGGAACTATCTGAAAAGTTTAACCAGCGTGGGTACAAAACTACCTTTTTGACTGCAGAATCATCACAACAGGAACGAGAAGACGCAATTCAAAGATTGGAATCAAAGGAACGAGAAGACCGGTTGGACTACATTTTCGTTATAGACATTTTCAACGAAGGTGTAGATATTCCTTCTGTGAATCAGATAATAATGTTGAGGCCAACTGAATCTCCAATTATTTTTATTCAACAACTCGGTAGGGGATTAAGACATAGTGAAGGTAAAGAATACCTTGTTGTGATAGACTTCATAGGCAATTATGATAACAATTATCTGATTCCAATCGCGCTTTCAGGAGATACATCCTACAAAAAAGACAATGTACGACGTTTTACTGCAGAAAGTAATGGATTAATACCTGGCGAATCCACAGTAAGCTTTGATGAAATAACCAAACAAAGGGTTTTTTCATCAATTGATTCTAGTAATTTTAGTGATACTCGTATAATTAGAGATGCATATTTTTTGCTAAAAATGAAACTTGGACGAATTCCAAACCTCATAGATTTTAGGAAATTTGGGTCAATTGATGCATTAAAATTTGTTGAAAAATTCAGTTCGTATCATAATTTTTTGATAAAATATGAAAAGGAGTACACAATCAAGCTTTCAAAAGAAGAATCAGAGTTAGTAGAACATTTTTCAAAGATCATTTGTCCAGGTAAAAGAGAACACGAACTGATTATTTTTGAAAACATCATTGAATGTAAAGATGGAATAATTTCGTTATTGGAAGAAAAGATACCAAATCTCGAAGAACAGTTAAAAAAGAACATATTGGCAGTGTTGAATGGGAATTTTTATAATGAAAAATATGACATTTTATGTGAATCTGGATCTGATTATGCAGCATCTGAAAAAATAAAAGTAATTTTGAAAAATCTTCAAATAAAAAACATGTTAACCGATATTTTAAATCTCGGTAGAGAAAATTTTGAAGAATACTATCGTGAAAGATACATGGGAGGTAGTCTTACTCTTTATCAAAAATATACATACGAGGATGTTTGTAGATTGTTAAATTGGGATAAAAGTGTTAATGCAATAAATATTGGAGGCTATAAATACGATCAGATTACAAACACATTCCCTGTATTCATTAATTATGTCAAAGGAGAGGATGTGGCAGAATCACAAAGATATGAAGACCATTTTGTAAATCCTAGCGTATTGATCGCGGCGCCCAAGTCAACAGAAAAAAATCGGAATGCGAAAAATCTCCAAAGAATAGAAAATAGTAAAACAAACGGAACCAGGATACCACTTTTTGTTCGAAAAAATAAAGATGACAAAGAGAAAAAGGAATTTTATTATCTTGGGGATTTGATGTTTAATAAATTTATTGAGTCTGAAAGTATGATGATAGAGTATAGTTTGTTGACACCAGTGGTTTCAGAAATATACGATTATCTCACACATAACATAGATATTGGAGAATAATGGCGCCGAGGGAGAGATTCGAACTCCCGAGGCGGAACGCCAGCGGTTTTCGAGACCGCCACCTTACCGGACTAGATTACCTCGGCTTACTGCGAACAATTCAATTCTTCTATTTAAAATCTAATATACGTGTAAACCATTTGGTGTTCTGACAATGTCAGAGATAGTATCGGATATCAAACGTGCGAAAGCAGCAGCACTGAAACTCGCAACCCTTGACACAGAGACGAAGAACAATGCTCTCCGAGCAATGGCAAGAGCTCTGGATGAGAATAGGTCTAAAGTTCTGGAAGCTAACATTAAAGACGTTGCAGCAACAGAAAGGATGGCAGAGAAAGGAGATATTTCCGATGCTCTCGTAAAAAGACTCAAAGTTAGTGACGAGAAGATATCGGGCATGATTGAGGGGATCCTTGATGTGATAAAGCTGGAGGACCCGGTCGGAGAGACAATGTCCACTTTGAAGTTGGATGAGGGTCTGATACTTTACCAGATTAGATGTCCGATTGGTATGTTGGGTGTGATATTCGAATCACGTCCGGATGTTGTTCCACAGATCCTCGCGTTGTGTCTGAAAAGCGGTAACGGAGTGGCATTCAAAGGGGGGTCAGAAGCTCTTAATTCAAATAGAGCATTGTTTGATATATTGACGGCAGCCGCAGGTTCCGCAGGAATACCGAAAGAAGCCTTTGTAATGATGGAAACAAGGGAGGATATAGGTCAGATCCTGGAACTTCATGAGTACATCGATCTGCTCATCCCGAGAGGCTCCAACAGTTTCGTTCAATATATTCAAAACAACACAAAGATCCCGGTGCTGGGTCACGCTGCAGGGATATGTCACATTTACATTGATGACGAAGCCGATTTGGATATCGCACTGAAAGTAACATTGGACTCAAAGATACAGTATCCGGCAGTCTGCAATGCGGTCGAGACGCTTCTCGTCAATTCAAAGATCGCAAAGGATTTTCTTCCGAAGATCTTGGATCTGTACACTAAGAACGGAGTGGAAGTAAGAGTTGATAATAGGTCCAAAGCTTTGATCCCGAAAGGTGTGAAAGATGCGACGGAAGAGGATTGGGATGCAGAGTACAACGATCTGATCATTTCGATCAAAGTTGTAGATGATATCAGAGAAGCAATAAACTTCATCAATACACATGGATCGCACCATACCGATGCGATAATAACCGCAAATAAAAACAAACAGATCGAGTTCGTCAGATCCGTTGATTCAGCGGATGTTTTCATTAACGCTTCAACACGGTTTGCCGATGGCTACAGATACGGTAAAGGTGCGGAAGTTGGCATAAGCACTAATAAGATACATTCTAGAGGCCCGGTGGGGATGGAGGGGCTGATGATCTACAAGTACGTCCTTGTGGGAAACGGACAGGTTGTGAAAGATTATGTCGGAAAAGATGCTAAGAAATTCGTTCATGAACCGTTGAATGAAAAATATGAAATGTGATATCATGGAAAGAAAAGAACTTCTGGGTGAAGTTGATCGAATGGTGATAAAGGTCGGAACATCGTCTATAACGATGGGCGGTTCTTCGGCATCAAGAGAGTTCATGGATTCCGTTGCAAAACAAGTCAAGATCTTGAAAGATGAAGGGAAAGAGGTATTGATCGTAACATCAGGAGCCATCGGAATAGGCCTTAAAACGATGAAGGTCAAACCAAATCCGAACGATATCCCGATAAAACAGGCGGCATCATCTGTGGGACAAAGCATCCTCATGCAGAAATGGAATGAGAGTTTTGAGAAACATGGTTTGATCACAGCTCAAATATTGCTGACAATGGACATTTATTCAGACAGGGACAGTGTTTTGAATCTGAATAATACGATAGATTCGCTCTTGTCGCACAACGTGGTCCCGATATTCAATGAGAATGACGCAGTCTCTATTAAAGAGATAGGAGCGGTATTCGGAGACAACGATACGCTTTCTGCGGTAATAGCCAGTAGAACAGACGCGGATCTTTTGATAATTCTTTCCGATGTTGAAGGATTATATGATAAGAATCCGAATCTTCATTCGGATGCGAAGTTCATACAGACAGTAACAGAGATATCTAAAGAGATCGAAGAGATGGCAGGAGACCCTATAACGGGGGTTGGCGTCGGAGGAATGAAGACCAAGATCAAAGCGGCATCGATATGCAAGGACGCAGGCTGCAGAATGATAATTGCCTCAAATTCCGTGGAAGATGTGATAATCCGCTCTGTAAACGGAGATGAGATAGGAACGATATTCGTCTCTGATACGCTTGTGTCCAAGAAAAGGAGATGGTTGAAGTCTGCACGTTCAAAAGGAACGATAGTTGTGGACGTAGGAGCAGAAAAAGCGATGTTGGAACACAAGTCTCTTCTTCCCGCAGGCATAATCAAAGTTGAGGGCATATTTGGAAAAGGAGATGTCGTGTCGATAGTCTGTAATGGAAAGATAATTGCAAAGGCATCGCCGAATTACGACTCAAGCGAAGTTGATAAAATCAAAGGGGTCCACAGCAACAAGATCTGTGAGATACTCGGCTACAAATCAAACGATGATGTCATACTCAGTGAAAATATCATCATTCTTTGATGACAAGTATTCATTTTAGAGTGATATTTAAGTCTGCCTAAATCAAAATAGTGACCTGAGCATTCTTGGTTTACCACAACAAAGAAAAACGCAGGTCAATACGAATAAAGGCAGACGAGGATAAATAACCTCTTGAATGAACACGTACGGACCCGCTCTATTCTTTTGTGGCCAGGAGTGTGAAAGAACATGAGAATGGCTATAGGAATGGATCTCCATTCCAAGAAGACCGTGGCGTATTCCGTATACGCCGATAACGGAGAGGTGCCTTCGAGGCACCAGAAGTTCCTGGATTCCTTCAACAAGGAATTCGAGGAATTCCCGACAACGCCGAAATGGTTCGAGAAGATGGCTGATTTCGTATCAAAACATGAATGTCATGTGTTGATCGAGAACAGTACGGTAGCGCATGATACGTACTGGTTTCTTACGAATCTCGGGATCGATACGGTTGTGGCGCAGGCACAGGACCTATACCGCATCACTAGATCCGTGAAGAAAACCGACAAGAATGATTCCAGAGAGTTGGCGGGATACATGCGCAGACGTCTGAACGGGGAAGATGAGTTCTCCGAGTGTTATATGCCGTCCCCGGAATGGATGACCAAGAGGGAGATGTGTCGAGGTCTTTCTTCCGAGAAGGATTATCTTGCGAACGTTAAACGTAAGGTCAGGGCACATCTGCTTCTCCATGGGATAAAACTCAGGAACAAGTATTCCGATATCACATGCGATAAAGCACTGAGGGAACTGGCATCCTATAAGGATCCATACCTAATGATGATGATAAGATATGCCGTGGATGCAAGGAAACGCATAGATCTGATGGAAAAAACGATACAACAATTGTTCTGTGAGGACAGGATGTTCCAGCTCATCTATTCCATACCTGGATTCGGTGTTCTTTCTGCGGCATATTTCACGTCGTTGATAGTGGACGTCTCAAGATTCCCTGACGGTAGCAGATTCTCGGCGTCATTCGGAGTGGTGCCTAAAATGAGAGCATCCGCCGACTCCAATCCTAACTGTGCGACAACGCACAGAGGTGATGAACTGGCAAGATATCTTCTGATGTTCTGTGTGCTTTCCCATGTGAAGCATATGCCGGATTCCGTTGTCAGCAGGATGTATCGAAGACTTGTTGCCAACGGCAAGAAGAAGAGAGAAGCTCTGGTAGCTGCGGGAAGGAAACTGCTGACCGTGGTATATGCGGTACTCAGGGACGATCGGATGTACGTATCCGATCCTGAGGAACTCATGCTTGCGAGAGAGACCGAGGATTCCGAAAGGGAGGATACCGGACTCACCGATAAGAGGGAGGACGAAAGGTTCGACTGATCATGAGAATGAAGGGTAAATGCGGGAGACAGGGAACGAAAGCGTGCAGGAACTCATTTGTCCATATCTCCGGATATCGGACGGGATTTAAGATTGCAGAGTAATTCCCTGTTCTGTCGGAGCAGATTGGACCTCATTTTTGACGGTCGTGGAATAAGATGACAATCCCGCAGTGACCTTCGTCAACGGACATGGAAGGATCGAAAACAACATGTTATAGCGATAGCTTTCTAAACGTTGTACGATATTCCGCATAAATAGGGTGCTCAGGTCACTATTTGATTATAATAATAAGAGTGGACTGGGCGAGATTTGAACTCGCGACTTCTTGCTTGCAAAGCAAGCGATCTTCCAGCTGATCTACCAGCCCACGAACCTCCGAATGATAAGCCATTATAAAGGCTTTATCTTTTCAAAACTCTAAGTTATCATTAAATTTGATATTGCACATGCGGTATCGGTACCATGGGCTCAATGTTGTCTCGTTTAGTATGGAAAAGGAAAGGGACAACTCACATCGATTCCGTGCCCCAGACAACAAACAATAACTCCGATGTACAAAAACAACCACAACCGCCTTCAGAACATCTCAATTGCACTTTAACAAAAACATTACATTTATTGGAACAGGATTACAAGGATCTTTTTGACAGCGAAGAATATATTTCAGAGACTGTCCGAATAAATTTTGAGAAAAGATATCATGAGATAAAATCAAATAAAACTCTAATTGAACAATATCCCGAAATAAAAAAGACATTGGATGACTTTACTCGCGACATTGTCCTGCACAATGAAATCTGCGTAAAGAATATTTTGAAAAAGGAATCCGATTATTTCGATCACATCTTATCCGATATTGATGAAAATATAATGCTGGATGAAGAACAACGGATGGCAATTGCCGTTGATGACGACTATTGCTTATTAGTGGCCGGTGCAGGTTCAGGAAAGACAACCACGGTCGCGGCAAAAATAAAATACCTTGTTGAGAAGAAAGAGATTGATCCTCATGACATACTAGTTTTTTCGTTCACCAATAAAGCTGTGGAAGAATTGAAAGAAAGAGTCAATGTCGGACTCAGGATCGATGCTGAGATAACAACATTTCATAAATTCGGAAAGGACCATATTAAAAGCCCTGATCCAAAGGAATTCAGGGTCATTGAGAAACCTTATGTGATTATTTCAAAGATTTTAGAAAGACTAATCACAACGGACCGAGAACTCATTCCCATGATAGTTCCGTATCTGGGGTATTATCTTGATATTCCGGATGACTTTCGTAATTACAGTTCGATTGAAGAATATCACATTTCAAAGGCTACAAGCAAATTCAATACGTTAAAAGGCAATATCGCTGAGCATAATAAGAGTGTTGCAGGATCACGTGCAAAAGAAAAAATCACTCTAAAAGGAGAACATTTGAGATCTTTCCAAGAAGTACAAATTGCCAACTTCCTTTATCTGAATAAAATTGATTACGAATATGAAACGGTCTATCCGTTCCCTTTGAAAGGATCGAATAAAGCATATACTCCCGATTTTCTACTGAAACAAAATGATGAGATTTTTTATCTGGAACATTTCGGATTAGATGAGAAATGGAACAATAAATTCTACAGCACAGAACAACTTCAAAAGTATAGAAAATCCATTTTGGACAAGAGAGAATTACATAAAGCTCATAATACGCCTTTGACTGAAACATGGTCCTCCTACAGCGACAAAAAACCTCTCATACAACATCTGGAAGAAGAACTATTGAAAAATGGTTTTACTCTTGAACCCCGCGATGCGGTTGATGTCTACAATGTCATCATCGAGACCTCCAAAGATAAATACATCAAGAGGCTGACATATTTCCTTGACAAATTCATTGAACTGTTTAAAGTTCAGGGATATGCAATTGAAGATTTCACAGCCTTGAAGCAAAAAACCAATGATACTCGAGTTCGATTATTCCTTGACATTGCGGAGAAGGTATTCGAAAAATACGAATCGATTCTTTCTGATGAAAAAAGAATTGATTTTGCCGATATGATAAATAATGCACACTCCGAGTTCAAAAGAATGGAATTGTGGGGAGAATTTCTTCCATACAAATACATTATCATCGATGAATTTCAGGACATCGCGAAACAGAGATTCGATCTTATCAAACAACTATCAAAAGTCTCTCATGCTAAGATCACTGCAGTCGGTGATGATTGGCAATCGATATATGCGTTCTCCGGATCTAATGTGAATCTGTTTACCGGGTTCCTTGAAATGATGGGGCATGGCAAAGAAATGAAAATAACCAGAACATACAGAAATTCACAACAATTAATTGACATTGCTGGAAACTTTGTGCAAAAGAATCCAAAACAAATCAAAAAACGGCTTATTTCAGATAAATACATGGACGACCCTATTAGAGTGGTATCCTACGACGATCAAGGCGAAAAGATGAAATCTCTTGCAATCGCAATCTCAGAATCCATCGGCAAGATATTGACCGAATTTGGGAATGAACCCTCAATACTTCTGCTCGGAAGATACAACTTTGACAGAAAGAAATTGATTGAAACAGGATTTTTCAAAGAAAAAAACGATAGATTTGTTTCCATTGATTATCCAGATGCCAACATAACGTTCATGACTGTCCATGGATCAAAAGGACTTGGCTTCGATAACGTGATACTGGTGAATATGAAAGAAGGGAAATACGGATTCCCGTGCCAAATTGATGAGGACCCCATCATAAAGCTTGTGCAGGCAACGGACAATAAAATAGAATATGCAGAAGAAAGAAGGCTTCTTTATGTTGCATTGACTCGCACAAAAAATCGCGTCTACATCACTACGCCTCAAAGTTGCCCTTCTAGATTCCTGGTTGAACTTGTGAAGGACTATGCCGTTCCTGCTCCCGAAGGTATGAGTATGACTAAACCAGATGTCCACGAATTACGATGTCCTCTTTGCTCATTCCCTCTGAAATATGAAGACAGTAAGATGTATGGAAAAATCTATGCTTGTACTAATGACTCTGAGATATGCAGTTTCAAAACAAATCATCGAAAGCATTTGTTTGATATCAAGAGATGCCCCAAATGTAATGATGGATATCTTAAAGTGATAGTGAAAGGAGGTGATGTGTTCTATGGCTGTAGCAAATACAACCCCCATGATGGATGCATTCACACAGAAAGAATCATCGAAAAAGGCATTCAACATATTTCCCCTGATGGAAATCCCATCCGTGCTAATCAATAACACGGAATAGATTTTATATTTAAATCCGATAAGTAGGAACCAATCAAAATGAATAGTTGCATCAAGAAGTGATTAAAATGTACGGAAAAGGCATAAGATTGGAAAGAATCCTCGATCGAAAAACGGGGAACACAGTAATTGTCCCATTAGACCACGGAATATCCGTCGGCCCCATCGAAGGTCTCATCGACATGAAGAAAACAATCAACGGCGTTGCGAACGGTGGAGCAACCGCCG
>JGI996J12353_1000068_pt1 | contig 34035 bp, 40 predicted proteins | sample IntmicLarv5ML5BL_FD_12353 | JGI IMG/M metagenome (IMG submission 12353) | reverse complement strand
GGGAGCCACTATTCTTTACTGTTGACCAAGAGAAAGAACTTAAAGTCCTTAGAACTGTACACACAGAGGAGTCAAGTTATCTATCATTGCTCACCATGTTTATTGATAGCAAGATAACTGTTGACTGGGACGAAAAGACACCAACGGAACGCCGTATCGCTTTCCAAAATGGGTGTATTGGTAGAGAGTTTATCATTAAGCGTCATACGATTACCCTTAGTGAGTTTGTGTATGAAGCACTAGGGAGAAACCTTAGTGACATGCCAAAGAAATCTCTTAACGATATAAGCATTACTCTAAACAATCTAGGGTGGAAAGTAGCACCATATCCAATTAAAACAATCTACGGACAATCTAGGACTTATATTAGAAATGAGAAAGAACCAGATATGGAGGATATGTTTTAATGAGATACGCAGTATTCAAAGATAAGATTGTGAGTATGTTTAGCACCACTCTTGTCAAGGTGGAGTACACCGCAATACCAGCAAAGTATTATCCGTCCGAAAGGCGTAGCCAAGTTGGTTATATTCACGGACATACAATTACCACCTTAACATTTATTACAAAGAAAAATGGGAAAGTCATGTTTATCCCTATTAAAAACATTATTACTATAACAAAGGAGGTCATACAAAATGACACTAAAGGAAATTAGAAAACTACACCGAGCCACAAGAGATTTTATGGCTATGCTTGATGGACACCCTACTAACATGAAAGTAAGGAACATCGAGAAAAAGTCTATCCAGGACTTAACCTTTGCCGACCTAGAATTGTATTCATGCGTTTTAGGTATCACCCTTGACACTATTCTTAGTATGCTACTAAGCGTAGAAATTACTGAGTCAAACTTAAAATCAGTATTTTGGGAGTTTCACCACAACGGAGGACTTAATGTTTCTAAAACATGGAAAAGTCTTGAGGGTTGCTCCAATCAATGTAGCTTACCAACCTTACAAAAGATTGCTAATCAAAAAGACAAGTTTGGTGGTGTTAAATTGAACTGGTGTTGGTATAAGTACACAGGGGAGGAGTTAATCAATGAATAACCCTAAATGTAAGCGGTGCGGTTGTGAGATTAACCACAACCCCTACCGACCCCTAGATGGAAATGGTCCAGTTTGTCATATCGGTAGTGATACCTATTATTATGATTGCTACCTTGAGCTTAAAGATAAGTATGAGGATCATGACGATTACCGAGAAACTAACGAGTATTATGACGAGGACCACGAGGACGACTATGAGTACGACGAAAGTTTTTATTAAAAATTATAAAAAGATTAACATTTATTGTTAAAGTATGATACAATAAAGATAGTTCAAAAGGAGAAAAGAATTATGAACCAAAGATTAACGACAAAAGACATTGTAAAAATGATGGGGAACGAGGAAGNCGAGGACCGAGAGCATACTGATTTAAGTGCTTCATGGGCTAAGATATGGCTTCATTGTACCCAAGCAACCGCACTCGCTAAGCAATTTCCAGATGTGGAAAGCACAGAGGACTTTACTATCGAGGGAAACCGAGCTCACTATATTGGTGAGTTGCTATTAACCAAGAAGTTAAAAGTGGAGCAAATACCCTTAGACTTTGACCTAGTAGAAACCTATTACAATAAGGCTATGGAAATCAAGGGAGATGGAAACTTACTTGTTGAAGTCAAAGTAGACATGACCGAGATGTTAGAGTCTCACACACCTATCATGGGTCGTAGCGACTTCGTTGTCCTACAAAGAGATGGTAGCATTGACATTGGCGACTTAAAGTACGGAATGGGTGTTAGAGTTGACGCTCACAAGAACGAGCAGTTAATGTTATATGCCATTGGTACATTACACTGGTTAAGTGATATGGGACTATTGGATCTTGACGACATTGACTTAACCACAAGGGTCACCTTACATATTATCCAACCTCGTCTCGATATTAGTTATTCTTATTACAATACCACTATCGGTGATTTACTTAACTTCGGTGAGTTTGTAAAAAGACAATTAAAGAAAATTAAGAATGGTGATTTATGCTTTGAAAAAGGAGCACATTGTCAATTCTGTAAGGGTAAGACCTTTTGTCCTTTATTCGCAGAGACCACTAACATTGTTGTCCAGGACGCTAAGAAAGAGTTAACCTCAATCTCTCCCGAAAAGATATTAGAGTTGTACTCTATGAAAGCAGATGTTATGGCTTTCTATCGTGCTATGGATAAATACATTAAAGCCCAAATCACTTTAAGTGAGAATGGTGAGTTTGCTGGATATAAGATAGTCACCAAAGAGGGTGCTAGAGAAGTTGTAGACGAGGAAGCTCTAATGGCTCAATTCAAAGCTGTAGGGTGTAGCGAGGACGAACTACGAGTAGCCAAGATTGTTGGTATCTCTACTATTGATAAACTCGCTAAGCAATACGGAATTAACAAAGCCGATATTGCTGGGGTTGCCAAGAAAATAAGTGAAAGCGTAGAGTCAGTAATTGACCCTACTGATAGTATATTTAAGGAGGTCAAATAATGGCTGAACAAGAAACACCAGTTGTAGAAACTGAGGAAAAGAAACAAGAGGGAATGATTGTGGTTAGGTTATTCAAAGAGCAAAATGGTAAGAGAAAATACATCTCTCGCATTATGACTCGGAATAAGCACATGTCGGGGAATGTCCAAGTAAATTATACTCAACATCGTAAATATGCTATGATATTCAAGACGGCTCACCAAATCGTACAATTCCAATTCTTTATTACTCATGGTAATCATGGAGTAAAAGCAGAGGACTTAAACCTTGAAAGAGAGCAAGTTAAAAAGACTTTTGAGGAGGAGTTTGGTAAAGATCCACTCGGAGACGAAAGAGTACCAATGCTTAACTTCGTGGAACAAAAGGACTTCTTAGAAAAGAATATCCAAACAAGAACGGCTGCTATTCAAGAAATGGAAAAGATTGACTTAACCGAACTCAAAACGGAAGCCGAACGAATAGAGGTCACTGAAATCATTGAGGGACTTAAAAAGGAAAGAGATATTTATACTCTTAACTTACAAGACTTACTCAATGGTAAAGAAGTCACCCTTGATAAAGACTTAGACTATATGCGTAAGCAAGAGGAAACTAAGGAGGAAATCACAGATGGCGAAAGTCGGAGTAAAGATTAAAAAGAATGAACGCAGACATAAGCGTAATCAAACTGCTTATATTAAGTACCCTAAGAAAGCTGGAAAGCTCAAAGGGAAAGGAACAGCAACTGAAGTAAAAATTAAATAATTGGAGGAATTAAATTATGAATGTTATTACAATCGACTTTGAAACAAGGTCAACAACGGACTTACAAGCCTACGGACGACATAACTATATGTCCGATCCTAACTTTAAGATAATACTAATGGCTGTTAAAATTGATAACGAGCCAACAAAGGTTTATGAGTTTCCCACTAAAGAGGAAATCGCAAACTTAATGGACATGGCGGAAATGATGGAAGCCAAGATATTCGCTCACAACGCTGCTTTTGAAATTGGTTGTATTAACACTCTAGGTATAGACACTCACACATCTGGTAAGTCGTCTAACTGGAGAGATACACAATTACTCGGATACTATCATGGTTTACCTGGTAAACTCGCAGACTTAGGTGAATACTTAAAGATTAAGAGTCGTAAGTTAACTACTGGTAAAGAGTTAATTGATTTATTCACCAAACCTATTAGTGATAGGTTAAGAGCTAAGCACAATATCCCAGCCGATAAACTCTTTTGGGAAAAAGAGGACTTTCCTGATAAGTGGGAAATGTTTAAGGAATACTGTCTTGTTGATGTGGACGCTTGTTATGAAATTATGACTGTGCTACCAGAAGTCCCTGATTTTGTTTGGGACGAATGGTTAACCAACCTACAAATAGTCACTCGTGGTATCTTAGTTGATAGAGAGTTCTGTGAGATAGCAAGTCAAGATGTCGCTAATGAAAAGGCTGAATGTATTGAGGAGTTAAAAAGACTCACAGGAATTACTAACCCTAGTAGTCGTAATCAATTAAAGCAATACTTTAGAGACTTCCACGAGTTAGACATTGAAAGTCTTAACAAAGAAACTATTGGGATACTCCTTGCTAGTGATAATGTTAAACCTCTAACCAAAACCATCTTGAGTCTATTTAGTACCATCTCAAAAACAAGTTGTGCTAAATATGACAAGTTCCAAGATATGATAGGAAGTGATAATAAACTTAGAGACTTCCTTAACTTCTATGGTGCTCGTACAGGTCGTTGGAGTAGTTGGGGAGTTCAAATACACAATATGAAAAGAATTGATGGCATGGCTCGTTATAAAGACTTACGAGAGGAAGCCAAGAATTACATACTACCAATGCTAGAAACAGATCTTAGTGAAATCTATTCTCGTTTACTCCGTACTGTTATTGTCGCACCAAAGGGAAAGAAACTTATTATCGCTGACTTCGCCCAAATTGAGGCTCGTGTGCTTCAATGGTTAGCAAGAGACGATAAGACCCTTGACATATTCCGTAGTGGTAAAGACTATTATACTTACACTGCTTCTAATATGTTTAACAAGAGTTATGACGAAATCTCCAAAGATAGTCCAGAAAGACAAAAGGGTAAGACTGCTAGTCTAGCTCTTGGCTATGGTGGAGCAGTCGGAGCTCTTGAAAGAGGAAGTGGTAAAGATATGACTTTACCAGAGAAACTAGCCCTAATTAAACTATGGCGTGGAGCGAATAAAAAGGTTGTTGAACTATGGTCTATCGTGGAGGCTGCTTTCATTAAGTGTGTCACTATGAAAACTGAAACCATACTAAATATCGGTGTTAAAGACCAATTACTATTTAACTATCGTACTCTTGCTGGTAAACCTGCGGTGACAATCACTTTCCCAAGTGGTCGAGTGATGTGGTATCCTGATGTTAAAATGCAAGGTAAAGACTATGTGTTTTATGGTAAGGCGAGTGAAGATCAATTCTATGCGAGTTATACCAAAATCTGGGGAGGTTTCCTTACTGAGAACATTACTCAAGCAATCGCTAGAGATTGTCTCCAAACATTCATTAACAAGTTAAGAAAAGAAAACTATGTAGTTGCTTTCCATGTCCACGACGAAGTGATTATTGAATATGACCCATCTAAAACATCTTATTATGTTGGTGAGGAAAAGACACTCCAACATATCCTAGACATCTCAAAGGAAGTAATCTATGAGGGTCTACCAGTTATAGCCGAACCGAAAGCGAGTATTATTTATGACAAATAAAGTAATTGAGTTTAAGATTGACTACGCCGACTGGAAACTTATAATTGTTCCAGCAAACGAGATGGATACTGAATATAGCGAGTTTGGGATATGTAATTCAAAAGCACAGATTATCAAGCTCAGTGATGGTATTCCACCAAGTAATTTCAAGCATGTGCTACGCCACGAATTAACTCACGCATTTATCTACACCCACTCACGGAAACAAGAGTCATACAGTGAGGAGGACTTAGCGATATTCGTAGAGATGTATGGATATGATATTGTGATACTCACCAACAACTTAATGTGGAGACTAAACAATGGGTAATATACATATCCAAGAAATCAATAAGGATACATGTATTAACTTTGTAAGACGATACCACTATTCTAAGGTATTACCTCGCCTTACAAAACACTATCTAGGAGTATACGAGGATAAGATCCTTGTAGGGTGTATAACACTCGGTTGGGGTACGCAACCTTTACAAACTATCACTAAGTTATTCCCTAATCAAAACTTAACTACTCAAGATTACTTTGAGATAGGAAAAATGGCTTTTATCCCTAGTAAGAATGGTGGTAATTTCGGGAGCAAAGCTCTATCAGTATTAGTTAAGTGGTGTAAAGAAAATACAAAATGTATATTCCTCTACACTCTTGCTGATGGTATTATGGGTAAATGCGGATATGTGTACCAAGCAAGTAGCTTCTACTATTTAGGAAGTTTTAAGACTAGCGTGTATCTCGATATTAAGACAAAAGAGAAAATACACCCTCGCAGTGCTAAACTCCTACTAGACGAAAATGCTAAGTATCTAAACAAAGCTAAGGTTTGTTGGTTAACTCATGACTTTTGTAAACTTAAAGGTATTGATAAAATAAATGGGTTAATGTTTAGATACATCATGCCTCTTACTAAACTCGCTAAGAGCATTGTACAAGAGGGGGGGCATAAGGTTATGTCTTATCCCAAAGATAAGGACCTTATATTTGAGAAACGAATTGAGAATGGAAAGTTTGTTAAAATACCAATTCCTGATTTCAATGCGAAACTATTAAACTACAACCCACAAAGGGAGAAAGAAAACATGGAGGATATGTTCTAATGAAAGTTGAGTATTACATAAAGGTTGCTACCTTAACTAACGCAGGGTCAATTAAGACCAGTCTTAAAAAGGTTAGTAAGAATAAAGCAGGGCGATTGCTTAAAAGATATGGAGAGTATGCTAGTGTCACTGTTGGTTTTGCTGAGAACTTTAGCAAACTCACAGGACGCTCAAAAGGTATAGTCTTATTCCATACTATCGCTAAAGGTCCAGGACTCGCATTTCCAAAGGAGGAAATCTAATATGAATACAAATTGGAAAGATGTGTTTACTTATCTACAAAGTAAACAAATTACTATTGTAGAACAAACTGCTTATGATACTTATGGTAATGGAACTCATAAGTACCTTAAAACTCCTAAAGGTTATATTAACCTTGAGAAAAATGAATATACCAAATTACCTGTATTCGGAACAGCCGACCTATCTATTAACGGTTATTGTTTCCGTGCGGACTCAGTACTTGATGTAATTGCGAAAGTTGAAAAGTTTTTCGCTGTAGTAGAAATGACAACTTTTGAGGACTTTGGGATTGCTATTGACATGCTCAAGGAGACGAAATAATGAATATCTACCGAGTTTACATTCAAGCCACCAAGAAAATGTTTACTTTTAGTTGTATTATAATTGCTGATAGTAAATCTCAAGCGAGTGAGATGGTCTTACAAAGACACCTTGGATCTCGTATCGTCACAGTTGAGCATATTGGTTATGCTCTGGAACACTTAACACCACAATACATAGGAAAAGGAGAATAACATGAAACCCCTAACACCATTTCAAAAACATATAGTTGATAGAGAAAGTAGAGACCATGATGGTTGCTGTCTATTTTTAACTATGGGAAGTGGTAAGACTAGAGTTGCTATTGAACTCATTAAGAAGTTTGAAGCGTCAAGAGTCCTCATTGTTTCTAAGTCTAAGATAGTAAAAGATACTTGGGCTAACCAACTCAAAGAGTGGGGACTTGGCTACATGGACTATGTTTGTTTAGCCAATATGCCCAGTGAGAAACAAATTAAGATACTTAATGAGGGAATTGACGAGGATACCATTGTTGGTACTAACTTTGAAACCTTTTCTAAATCGGTAGCGATTAAAAATCGTCCTAAGCGAGTGGACTTAAAGAATAGTCCTATCCTACAAGCATATGAATTGCCTAACTGGGATATTATTATCATTGACGAGAGTACATGTATCAAAGATCCTACTTCCAAAGTAGCTCTTTCAATGCTTAACCTCTCTTATAATTGTCCTAATGCCTATGTCATGTGTCTTACTGGTACACCCAACCCAGAAGCCTCACTTGACTTCTATACTCAAATTAGTATCGTTGATAGAGGTAAAAGATTTGGTGAGAGTTTTAATGCCTGGAGAGATAAATACTTCTACCTACCACAACATAGTTTTAAGTATGTCCCATTTCCTTTTGGTGTTGAGGGTAAATCAATTCAAGAAGTTATCTCAGAGTTATGTAGTGATATGTGCTATGTACTCACCAAAGAGGAGTTAGCCATTGAGGCTGGACTAATTGAACCAGCAAGACATGACATCTACTTTGACCTAAGCAACACCTCACGCAAATACTTTAATCAAATGAAACAGAATGTTATTGAAATGCCAGAGAAAGACATCACCGCACTTAATGCTGGTATTGTTATCTCCAAACTACTACAAATCAGTTCTGGTATAGTTTATGGAAATGAGGGGTCAGAGGGACGACAAGAATACTTTTTTGGTCTCGATAAGATAAATGCGTGTGTGGATCTCGTTAAACAAATCGAGGGAAAAGTGATAGTATGCTATGATTTCTTGGCTAGTAAACAAAATCTTGAACTCTATCTCGGACTAGAGGGTATTGAATACGCTCACGCAGAGACCACTAGCGAGGAAGTTTTTGAAAAGAGTACAAATATCAAGGTCTTACTCCTTTCGCCTCGTAGCGGAGCGTATGGGACTAACTATCAAGCTGATTGTCATAACATGATATGGTATGAATTAACTAGCTCTGGAGAGAAGTTTGTCCAGACTGAGGGTAGAGTTGATAGACGAGGACAAAAACTACAATGCCACTTTTGGTATCTACTCGGACGAGGGACTTACGACTCAGTGGCTAGAAACCGAGTAATGAGTAAAGAAACGAAAGCCCTTGATGTCCTTAAAGCAATTAAGAAAGTCCAAAAGGGTGAATTAAGTGAGTCTATGATATACCATGATGTTTGGGTTAGTGAGAAAAAGGATAACCTTGTAGTAGAAGTTAGTCCGTTTGACGACGAGGACGACGATACCTTACTTGAGGACTGGTATTTAATGGAGGATATGTTCTAATGGCACATGACTGGATACGAACTGCGAATATATGTATTGGTGCGATAACCACAAGCCTCAAGAATTGTCGCCCAGAGGATAAACCATTCTATGAGGAGAAGTTAGCATTTTGGCTAGAAGTTAGACGAGTGGAAACCAAAGCACTTAACATGGACGACATGTTCTAACAAAGGAAAAGGGAGGACTTAACCTCCCTCTTTTTTATGCCGTAGTTTTCTTACGGCTATTCCGTAATTTCTTTACTTTCCACTACTTCAATGGTTTCTTTTGGTAATACACCAATGGACTCTAACCCAGCACGGATCTTATCTTTTGTTTCTTGATTAACTAATGGGTTATCAAGAGTCTTGTTTAAGTCAATGAGACTTATACCAATGAGAGTCCTAACAGTCTCACTCAAAGCGTCAAACGCTTCCTTGTGGTCTTTTACCGATTGAACTAACAGACTAATAGTTTCGTTTTGAGATGTAAACTTTTGGAGAATGTCCTTATAATTAGTATCTGAGTTCTTAACAATATCAAGAGTATGAGTTTCTACTGTCTTAATGGTGTCCTTACTCAAAGACTTACCTTTGTCAAGAGCTCCAGATAGACTAGCCTTAGCAATACTAAACCCAAGAGTTCCAGCCGTACCACCAAAACCGAATGTCGCTAACATAGCAGTATTAGTTGCTTCGTCCCAACCAAAGAATGTTGGTAGTCCCTCAAACCATTCAGGCTTTAACCCCATGAATATAGAGAGGACAAGTAAAAGAAGCGAGACACCAAATAGTATCCAGAAGAATACTTTTTTAATAATTTGTGATTTACTCATTGCTCTACTCCTTTACTTGTAGCAACAGCTTGATAGTTTCGTGGAGTTCTTTATTCTCCCTCATAATAGCATCAATCTGCCTATGTAATTCTCTAAATTGGTCTTTAGTAGACTTAATATACTCCCCTAGAGTCATAAGTCCTTCAGCAACTGAGCCAACAAGTAGCTCGTCAGCTTCAACTACGTCCCAACTCTGCTCAGTACCGTTAGCATAGATAACTACTCTAGGTTTACCCTCAAACCCCTTATGTAGTTGGTACTTCTGTTTCACTGTTAGTTTGTTTTCCATCAGTGGTTTCCTCCTTAGTTTCCTCTGGTATAGAGGGTGCTTTAGCGACTACCTCTACTGGTTCAATAACCTTATACTTCTCAAGTTCTATCTTAATTGTACCATTTTTCTCTTTATAAGTATTCACCAAAACACCTTTATTAAATACTTTCTTAGGTATCGTATAGCGTAATTTATAGTAGATTGGAACAAATACTGTAATGAAAGTAATGGCTACCCCAATGATAGTCATAGCAGCATTAAGTAAGGCTTCACCGACATTACCAACCTTAAAAAGAATAGGACCAAGAGTGATAACTGCCATAAGTAATGAGAATATAATTTTACTACCACGCTTTACCCATTGTTTCTTATTGATAACATAAGAAGCGTCATAGGAGATTTTACCATGTTTATTAACCTCAGCATAACAAGGTCTAAGGAAGTTGGTAATATCATGGACTACTGGTTTTAGTTTCTTAAAGGCTTTGAGTTCAGCTTCGTCAAGATCCTCTAACTTCTTTTTACCACAAGACTGAATAAATGATTGTTGGAGTGTTCGCTTTTCATATTCATTTAAGTCTTTGATAAAGTCAATAAACTCCTCAAAAGTCGCACCAATCGTATTGAGAATAAGTCCATTAAGTACATCAGCTTTCTTAAACTCCTCCGTCTCAAGACCAAAGGTAGTAGCGTTATCCGACGCAGTAGTAATAATCATTTGGTGTAGTGCTATAGTAATACCAGTATTAAGACATATCCATAAAATGTTTGATGGGTCAGATAAAAATGTTGGCAAATCACCATCAACTTGGAGAATGGCAAACATTAGGTAAAGCACCATAAAGATAGCCATTATAATAAATGAACTAAATCGTGCTGTAGTTTGAAGTGTCTTATTAAATAGATTTTTCATTATTTATACTCCTCCAACATCTCATTGAGTTGTTGTAATGTTTCACTATTTTTCTTTTCTTTTTCTTTGAAAAGGTCTTTTCTATGATACACAATATATTCTATACTATAGACCGCCCACATACTTGTAGCCGTAATAAACATACCAAGCATTGAACTAATAATCATTTCAAGTATCACAAGAATAATAGTGGCTAAGCCTAAGGATAACATGACTGATAGTCTTGGTCGCTTTCTCATTAAGTTCATTTTCTTAAAGATAATCAAGCAGACAATAACGGCTGCTAAGATACTAAAGATAACTCCAATAGGTAGAGTCCATTTAAGTTGCTTACTAAATAAGTCGTTGGTGTGATTAACAAAGATAGGTGTTCCCTCACTCATTTCAATTTTGTGGTAGCCATCAGTTAATTGAAAAATGGTACTATCGTCAAAGACAATGTATGAAGTTCCACTATCAAATCTAATATCACCCTCAATAGTGTAGGTCTTATCGTCCTTAATGTTTAATCGGTGTTCCTCACCAACTAACTCATAAGTAAAGTTGTCGTTAAGACTAGTAGCCGATCCTGATATATTGGTAATAACATAGTCTGGGGTAATGGATAAAATACAAGCACTAATAATAAGATAGACAGGCATAGGTAAAATTAGAGTTATAGATGTAATAACTCGATAAATAGTTTTGTTTCGTTTCGCCTTATCTACTGGCTTTTTTAGTTTTGTATCCATATCTTTCTCCTTGAGTATTTATTTGAAAAGAGGGTATTGCCGAATGGTGCTTCATGGCTTTGCGTTTTGTCGTGGTTTTGGCTGACTCAGCCCGATTACATATAGTCATAGATGGGACAAACTCTATCCCATTACTTTTCGCTGGCGTTGGCACGGTTACACCAGGCAAAAACCCTCTTTTTTCTTTTCTTAGTAATTCTTTCTGTCTACTCCTATCTTGCGAGTTGGCAAAAATAACCTCATAGCGTCGTCAAAATCTCCTGAATTGACAGCATAGTTTAATGACATAGAGTTTCCTGAATGTCTAAATCTAATAACTTGATAGTTAAGCGACTGATGTCTTGTTAACTGACGAATGTTATAACTAACACTACTATTGGTTTGATTTACACCAAATTGGAAACTAAACGGACTAAGCATAGTAAACATCAAATCAATAACGCCACTACTATAGATGACTGATGTCCCCTCAAACTTCGGTCTCATTTTCTTGTTGTTAGCAAAAATACGAGCTAGAATGTCTGCGTAGTTTTGACGATAAGTAGGAAACGACAAAGGTCTTTGGTCAGGTATCATAGTCCCTCGTGATATATTTTCTCGTGTTTGTTCTGTAGGCATAATGATATTTCCTAAGTTGCCATAAGATACAAAAATATCAGCCTTACGGAAAGTAATGTTAGGTCCACCATTAGTAAAGCCTTGTGCCATAACAGAATACCAAGCATAGAAATTATCAACCCATGCGATACCAAAGTAAGTTTGTGGAACAATACCATGTTGAGACATTATCCCCATTACTGGTCCATTGTTAGCGAATAGATACTCTAATGTCACATTGAAGTCAAAGAGTTGTCTTGCTCGTCTAGTTGACCAAAAGTATGAAGCTCGTAAAACGAATAGAGGACACTTGTTAAAGAAACTATAGATAACACTTTGGAAAGCATATCTTTGTGTGACTTCAAGAGTTTGTGGGTTTATACTATTTGCTAAACTCCAGTTATTATCTAACTCCATACTACTCCAAATAACTTGTCTAATAAAGTTAGCAACATAAGCCCATAACTTACCATTATTAACCCTAAATTGTTTGTTAAGGATACCTTGTCCTCTTGTATGGTATGTGTCAAAAGTCCAACACTTAGAAAGTAATAATTGATGTCTATGTTCCGTTCCAGCCGTGAACTTATAGGTATCTGGTACAGAAGCAAAGTTAGAACTTACGAAGCCTAAACGATTAGGAATTAAAGTCTTACTACCATCAAACTCTATACTCGCAATCTTGTCACGGAGAGTTTGTCCACCCTCATAAGACATATTCGCTAAGTCGTCAGCACTAGGCATAGCATTAGGTCCATTAAACTTTAAGGCAGTTCCAACATTTCCGTTAGTGATTTGTTGTAGGTTATTTCCACTTGTACCACCACAAAGTAATCTATAAGCCATTAAAGTTATACCATCTGTAGAGTCAAAAAGTAGTTGGGTTATTGAGGGAGTTATAGAGTAAAGTCTAAAAATAGGGGTCATTCTAATACCTACTCCTTGTTGTAGATATAAAGCCATTACAACAGGGGCAACATTTGTGACTGTACTTCCAGCATTTCCTTGTCCCATAAGTTTAGTATAGGTTGCTAGTGTAAAAGTATTACCATTATAATTAAAATACATTGAACCACCCATAACAAAAGAAGTTAAAGATGTATAGAAAAAGTATTTTTTAGTAGCGTCAAGTCTAAAATCTTGACTAATTACAAAAGGACTAACATTTGAACCAGTACCAGAAATGAGTTCAATTCCGATAACATCACTACTTGCAGTAGTATTATTGATAATAGTAGTTTGATTAAAGAATATCCATTGTCCATCTCGATATATGGCGTTAACAGAATTACCTCTCATAGGTTTTCCATTCATGTCTACATCAGTAATTGGACCAACATAGATACCTAAAACTACTTCCGAGTTTTGTTGTGGTGTTAACACAACTGGGTTAAGCCAAGCAGTTCCTACACGAGTATAGAGAGTATTGGTAGCAAAATCAAACATTGTCATACCAGGAGTTAATGTAATATCTGTAAAATCAGAATTACCTTTATATCCTAAGTTAGGTGTTGCGATAATGTCCGCAGCCACCGCTTCGGCTACTTTTTGTTCAGTATAGTATTTGGCTTGGCTCAAGATGTTAGCGTCTTGAGTATCTACATATTGCTTAGTCGCATAGTCTGCTAATAAATCAGGTAAGTCCTCTGCCTTTAAGAAATCAGTTAAGTCTGATAAAGTCGCAAGAATGATCCATGGTGAGACACTTTCACCAACAGCATAAGTTCTATAACGATATGTCCCATTAACTAATACTTCATAAATGATAGTACCATCATTACTAACTCGTAGTAAAGAAGTGTCGTTAGTGTAAGTTCCTGTTTCCGTGATGTCAGCCGTAGCAAAATCTATTCCTGTCGGTTGTAAATTAGCAACAGGAACTCCTGTGACATTGATAGTCACTTTTTGGAAAATTGCTCTACTTTCACCATTGATATTAAAAGTAATTTTAAGAGCCAAAGTAGTCCTACCTTTATAGAGGCTACTATGTCTTTCAGTTGCTCTAAAATGAATGAGTCCATTAACATAGTTATCAAATTGGACATTATCATTTGAATAGGAGAAAGGAATAAACCCATTAGCACCTTGTGTTGTATCAATTTCTAACACATAATTATATTCAGGGTTAACCACTGTATCCGTAATGTCTTTGCCATTATCAACATCTAAAAGAGTCAAACGAATATAACTTAAATCAAAAGTAGAACTAAATGATTGTCGGTTTAGATTTAACTCCATTTTCTTGTCAATGTCGTCCTCAATAGAAAACTCGTATGGTAAGACCACAGGTGTAAAGTTAATGTTATGGGCGGAATTGGTAAACCAAATAAAGATTTGACCTTGAGTATCCTCCCACATATTTAAGTCCTCAAGAACAACTGTTTCACCATCAGCAAAGTCTAACTTCCAAATTGCTCCATCAAGGTATGGTACTCCAGTAGCTAGTCCATGAACTCCACTTAGATTAGCAAGTTTCAAGGTGTCTAAGAGTCCTAGACTATCAATGTATTTAGCAACACTAGACTTAGTTTGGATAGGATCATTATATTGAACTGCGATAGTCTTTAAGTAATTTCCCAATGAAACAGAATAGACCGTTGCCCCACTACCAACTGTTTCAATAGAAACTACATCTCCTAAAAGGGTTCTAATCTTTTCTAATTGGGTAGCGTCAACAAAGACTCGTGAATTAAAATCAATATTCGTGGCAAGAGTTCCAAGTCCAAGAGTATCGGTATATGACCTAAAAGACATACCTCTTGAATTACGCCATTGTCCTGAACTTGTTTTGGTGTAAGTAATGTCATTAAGGGTATCAAAATAAATCTTTGTTGTTCCAATAACTTGAACCATAATAGGTTGTAGTATAGTACCAGTCACAGGTCCACCTGAGAATGTCTTAGGTGACCCAACAAAGTAATGATAACCTTGTTCAGTTAAGGTATTGAGATTATGAGTTCCACTTTGAGTGATAACAAAATAAGGATACTTTTTAAGTATATCACCAGTAAGAATAGCAATTTGTCTATTGATTTCGTCTACACTAACAACTAGCCCTGTGTATTGAGCATTTAACCAGTTAATGAAGTTTTGTAATTGAAGTATAGATATTGTTTGGTCGTTTTGAATAGAAATAATGGAGTCTAATAAAGTGACATCTCCAACTTCAACATCTTCAAAATCATTATCCTCTAAAGAGGGGTTACCAACAAACATGATAGGCTCAGTTGTAGATTGTAGCCATAAAGCCCTAATGACTGTTAAGACTCCATTAAGATTAACAAGTTTATCCCCAGCATTTAAGGTAGTCTCATTACCATTAGCGTCCACCCAACCTACATTGCTTGTAATAAAACGAACAAAAGAATTAGGTGTTGCTTCTAAATCTCTTATAACTTCGCTAGACATAGTCACTACATCATACAAGAAAGTCCATTTAGTGGTATCACTTAGGTCGATTTCACGAATAGAGACTGTTAAAGCAATACTACCCGTGACTGTTGATGGAAACTTAGTTAAAATACGAGCCGATGGAACATACTTAAAGACATTCCAATCTTTAACTAGATTATAATAACTAACAGTTTCAGAGGTAATATCTTTACCTTTTTGAGTTGTTGCCAAAGCAACACCAGTAAAGCCTTGCTTACTCAAAGAAGTGTTTTTGAAAATAAGTTTAACAACGGCTGCTTGGGATAAAGGTGTGATAATAAAATAGATATTTCGGTTTAGATTATTACGAAATAGAAAGTTAGTAGGTTGTGACCCACTAACAAGTTGCCCATTTTGATTAACATATAAATTGATTTGGTTTTGAATTGCTGCCATAGCGTTATCTCCTTTTCCCTAAGAGTATGTTTTCTCTGTGATTATTATAGCATAATTTTTAATAAAACAATACTCACTACACATTTTCCCATTGTCCATATCTAGTAGCCACAGCACTGAATAAAATAATATAATACTGACCTTGATCCGTGTCAGGGTGGGCTGGGTCAGTGACTATTGACCATGTATAGTTTCGTAGAATTAACTTTAAGACATCATTACTACTACTAGATCTATGAAATAAAGCTATTGGTGTTACTCCAGGTACAAAATTAGGAGAACTTGCCTTAATATAAATAGTATAAGTTCTTACTGTACTCAAAGGAGAACTTACGCCTATAACTTTAGGGACAATTTCCAATATCTCTAAATCGCTAATTTGAGTTAGTCGATTTAACTCACTTGGGTCATTACTTAAAGTAGCCATGTGAGTTATTTGAAAACTCGCTGAGTAAACTAAAATATCAGGAGTTGTTGGTTCTAAACTCGCAGTAATGTTAAACTCATAACCCTCTCTAGCGTCTTTATCGTCTCCAACACTAAACTCTGTAGGAGAACTAGCATTTAGTAATCTATCTTGCCATCGTAAAGTAGCAAAATCTGCGTCAGGTTGTTTGGCTAGTTGAATGTTATCTAATCTTGAAAACACTTCTAATGATAATTTTCTTGTCTTTCCTAAAGCGTCACAATACCTAAAAGGCTGGACATAATTATAACCTGATTGATACCATACTTGATTTCCTGCGGAATAGTTATCAACGAAGCGTCCAATATAAGATATAGAATTAGCACTCTTGAGTAAGTGAAAACGAATAAACCCTCTGCGTGAGTCTTGAATAGGTACTCCATTAGGTCTTATAAAATAATCCATAGTGGCTTTTCCATAAGCTTCACTAGGTTGATTGCTGTAACCTACAATACTATCTATATACACAGGGTGACAAGTATTAGGTGTTGCAGAAGCGGTAATAGAAGCCAATGTTCCTAAATCGTCACCATATTTATTAGCTAATTCAATAACATTATAACCCAAAAGAACATGAGTATTGATAAGGACTTCTCTCCAAACAAAATCATAAGGAATTGCATATCGTTCAAACTCAATATCAAGTTTTACATTATCATTTTGCATAACAAAATCTTTAGTTAATTCGTATGAAACTTCAACATATTCATTGAATATCTTTAATTTCCGTGAAGTAACTATATAGTTATTGGCTACTCTAACACCTGTAACTAAACAACTACGGATAGTAGGCATAATTAAAGTAGGCGTTATTAAAATGTTACCTTGTTTATTTTGTTCTGCCCTTAGATAATAAGTAGTGTCATTATAACTAGAAACCTTATCTTGAGTGTTTGCTCTATGCTCTATATTCTTTCCAACTTTTCTACTATCTAAACTTGTGTTCCGATAAGTAAACTCATTTAATGTGGTATAACTAACTACTGCTACCACATTTAGTAAATCATTTATAGTTGTGCTCAAAGTGTTTGCAATACTAAAGTTTGGATATTCCGCACTAGCTCCATATCGACTGTATGCTAATACTATACATAATTCTACTAATGCTAAATTAGGTACTATTGTAGTAGCAGATGTAAAAGGAGGATCATAATCAGGAATAGCAGGTCCTAAATGACCCACATTTTTAATATAAGTTTCACCAGACTTATAACTAACACAGTTAGTTTTTGCTAGAGACCCCTCAAGACGACCCTCACGAGTAATATAATTAACATCTGGTAAAGCATTGTAAATATCTTCCTCAAAACATCTATCTGATATATTCCAAGTTTGACGAGAGTCGTCAGGTCCATAATCAGGGTTATTGCCTCTTATATACCCTGTTGATGTACCGCCATTACTATTAGTATAAGTAAACGGAATACGCAAAGCAGTAGTAGGTTTTAGATATATCTGACGCAACCAGTAAATTGGATAGGACATAACAAAACCTGCGTTCTCTTGTGTAAGTTGAGAGTATTCTATTTCAGTCGCTTGGAGGACATTTTCCTCTGTGTGCCAATCGTCCTCACTAATAGTGTTATACATTCTTGCTGAGATAACATCATAATACTCCTCAAGAGTATTAGACTTTTCAGTATTTACATATTCGGCAGTATCAGGGTTAAATGATAAGTCTGTATTCTCTCCTGGACGAATGAAAGAAATTGTTGTTAATGGATCTTCATTTGGGTCTAAAATGTCAGTATCCCCTAAAATAGGTATTACTTCCATGATACGCCCAAACTTACCAAGGATCTCTCTTAAATTATAGTCTTGGAGAGTAGCCTCAGGAGCTTTATACTGAGCCATAAGTTTAGAGAGTCTATCTGAGAATTGATATTTAGTTCGTTGTTTAAGATTTATTTCAGCCAAAGCCTTTGTAGCCACATCTAATAAAGTTCTATAACTATCTAATTGAGACTCTTGAATAGCACTTGAACTAATAGATACAGTATACTCACGAGGAATAAAAGCAACTCGCCAATGGTTATTTCCACTAGAGGATGAAGCATAGTTATTACCCACTCTAAATGCGTTTGCGTCAGATACATTACCCCACACCCAGTTAGTATCTCTAAAGTTACCCCAACCACTACCCCAGTTATCTACAAACATTTGTAAATTAGGAATACGATAAGTAGAAGTGATTATAACATAAGCAGCATTAGCGTTTCGGCGTAAGATAATTGTACGACGCTGAGGAGGAACATTATTAGACGCTACAGATAAATTATTATATGTATCAGAAGCCTCTCGAATATAACCATCACCTTTATATTCAGTTTCTTGAGTAAAAGTTTGAGTATTAATAACTGCCCCAACTCTATTATAGTATCTGGCTGTAATAGTCCAATATATGGGTAATCTATCAAACAAATGTCCTTTTCCTATAGGTTGTGGAAAGTTCTCATTAGAAGTTGGATATACATATCGAGTATCGTCAATACCAAATATAACTTTAATGTTAATTAGTTGAGGGGCAGTGGCTTGTAATCTCAAACCAAAATTGAAAGTATAGTCCTCTACAGCGATACCAGTTGTAGGTAAATCTGTAATAGGATCATACTCAGTGTTAATAATTATGCTACCATTAGTATAGTTATTAACACCTATAACTCCTGTCTCGTTGTTTTGAGGAGTAGCGTCATTAACATAACTACTTGCTACAATAGCCCTATTAGTATTATCCGCAAACAAAGCTGAGCCATTGTAAGTAAAAGTCCAACCGTCAGAACGAGTGTATATAGTGTTATAGATATTTTTAGGTTGTCTAACTGATAGGTTTGGAGGATATTTTCCCTCAAGTTCTTTAGTCAATTCAACTAGATTAACCTCATGCGAATATATATAAGTTACATTTCCCTTATCGTCAGTTTGGGCAGTCCGTAAAGGAACACCTGCTCCATCACTGGTCTCGAAAATGTACTGAGTCACAAAATTAGGTTCGTCCTCACTTAGGTACTCAACTATTCTAACAGGTACTCTTGCTGGTATAGGTTCAGCGATATTTAAGTTACCAATAGTAGTGCCCTCCTCCACTGAAAAGATAAACTTTCCACTATCAAGTGTTCCGTCACAAGAGTCGTCAATAGTTATACCTTGTTCGATATAAGGTGTGATTTCAACCCATTCTCTAACAGGTTGTTGTTTATTGTTATAGTATGTAATAACATATAGGTCTATCTTTTTAATCATTATAAAAACCCCCTATTATTAAAAGTGTTATAGATAAGGCGTTTTCTAGCATACTCAGTTTGAGCTAATTGTCTCTCAGCGTGTATAGCATATTGTCTCATATTTTCGGTATGAGCCATTTGTTTTTGTAATAAGTCTATACCAAATTGAAAAACATAAGTGGCAAGTTGGATAGCACCTAGATAGGGGTTAACAGCAAACCCAGCAACTGTAGACGCTATGCTATTAACATTGGTTGTGACAAAAGAAGTAACTGCATTTATTTTAGTTTTTTGATTTTGAAGTAACTGAGCTTTTCTAGTATCCCCAGACATTTGAGCGTCAAAAACTTGACGACCATAAGAATTATTTACGATTGTATTAGTTATTTCACCTGCAACTTGAGCTGCTTTTCTTATAGCCATAGAAGCAAAAACTACTCCACTCCTAACCATTTTACTTCTAGCTCTATCAGCATTAGCTTTTTCTCTAGCAGCTTTCTTTTCGTCTTGCTCTCTTTGTTCCTCAGGTGTTCTAGTTTTAGTCTTTTGGTCTCCTCCACCTTTTTTAATTTTTCCTTTACTAGATGGTCCAGGTGCTTTATGTTCTATAACATCAACTCTAATTAGTTCTACTGCCATATTATTTACCCTCCACAAAAACTAGATTTAAGGTATCATAAGCAGCGTCATTAGTTTCAATAGCACTATCATTTAATACCAATTCATATCTGCGTGTGACATCTAAGTAAGTAATATCTATAATATATCTATTAGTATAGACCTTGCCTAAGACCTCACCAATTATTGTAGTCATAACTTCACTATCTGATGTTAAAACTGGAACAGTTAAAAGAAGTCCTTTTGCTAAACCAACTACTCGTGATTTAGACGCATTATCTCCAAAATAAGTAGCCGTATACAACGCCGCAGCATGACCAAACTTATACCCTATAATAGGTATTTCCTCCATAATAGGCTCATTATGGGTATCAAGATTAGTCATAGTTCCTATTTTAATTGTAGCTCTTTTATATGCTAAACCAAAAGTTACCTCCATTGTATTTATTTGTGGAGGAACATCTACAGTCTTTCCGCCATTTAAGATAACCTCATGCTGGAAAAATGATTGTCCATCTAATCTAATCTCAAGGTCATAAAGAGTGTTAGTTTTTACTAATGATACTAAATCGTCTCTTACTTTTACAGACGAAGCATTAGTCTTATCAAGATACAATTCACACACTACCACTATCTCATGGAGCTTGTTTACATTCATGATACTAGTTCCAGTGGGAACACTCTTATTGTTAGCAATTATCATATTCGCTTTTTCTATTCGCCAAGACACATACTTTACAGGTATTTGATCTAGTAAAAACTCGTAATCTTTAGAACTCGTAAGGTTTAACTCAAAAATATCATAAGTAAAAGTCATAACAAGTTGGTGTCTTGAGTTTCCATCAGGAGCACCTGCTAATTCCTCGTCGTCAATAGTGAAGTTAGCAAATCTTTTTAATACATTACTACCATCAATTTCCACGAGGTTATGATCCATGTTCTCACGAGCCATGTATGTTTCAAAGATTTCTCGTATATCGTCTCTCTGATTAGGCTTAATGTAGGCATAGAAAGAATACTCGTCTAATCGTTCGTTAATTGTTTCACCCGAACTCGCAGTAGAGTTATCACGAATTAAAGCAAAAGGAATGACTGGTAAGTATTTTAGTTTCTTATCCACACTATAAGTTTCAATAGACTTTATCCAATCGTAGTTATCATAAGTAGATAATTCTCCATGAAAATAATAAAGAGGACGACCTTTGTCGTCAACAAAACCTAATTCAATAGCTAAAGCATTTAGGTCTGCTTGTATCTTAGCTAATATCTTTTCTTGTGTTAATAACATTTCTTAGTCCTCCTCATAAAATGCGTTTGCGTTCATAGCGTCCTCATATAGATTTTCATATTCAGCGTCCTCTATATTTGACAAAAAAGTTTTCTCATAGTCCTCAAGTCCAGTCATACCCCTATTTTTACCTTTGTAAGTAGCATATTGACTAGCGTAAGTCATTAACTTACCTCTTAATTGTTTAGCAGCACCTACCCAAAAGTTTCTATGTTTATTAGTATTTCCAAAATCAGTCTTAGCATTATAAGCAATTTTAGACCAATAATGTTCTTTGAATACAGGGTCATATAATTGCTCGTTATGAACTAAGAAAGTAATCTTACCTGCTTTAGCAACACCACTCGCAAACCCTTTCATGTGTATTCGTCCTGGCTTTGGTAAACTTCCTAGTAGTCTCCCAGAGTTAGGTCTAAGTTGAATACCCTTACGCCTCGCTCCACCATAACTATTCTCCCCTGCTTTAGGTATACCAACAATCATGTCAGTATATGCTTCTTCTATAAACTCATTAAGAGAATTATAGAATTGTCTTTTACTTGGTAATTGTGATAGATTTTGTGCCATAGTTATTACCCCAAAGTAATAGTGTACTTAACTATCCGAGCGATTGGAGAAATAACAGTTTCCATAGGTGTAATAGTTTTGACTTGGAGTATTCTAGGTTGCCCCTCAAGTCGCACCTTAGATTTAAGTTCCCAACTAATCGGAGCGTATGTTTCTATTACAACCTCGTTTTGATGGATAGAGATATGAGCACCCAAGTAAGCGAGTGTTCTTTCGTCAGTGATTTGTTTATAATTAAAAGGAGCACCATCAGCCAAGTCGTCTGGGTTTTCAACACTCAAAGACCTAAGTAGTTCATAATAAATACCTTTCTTGAAGTGTCCGTCTTTTGCTCCTTGTTGTAATTCTAAAAAGCCCATACTAATACCCCACTCTAAGTAATCTCTCAGGTATTCTTTCAAAGAAACGAGTTTGAAACTTAGTTCTAGCATTACTTCTCGCCATCTCTAAACCCTCGCTCACTTTCTTATCTTTATGATTAGTTAAGTTATAGAGTTCATATACTGAACCTGTAGTTGTAGCAGCAATAACAAATGCCATTTGATACTCAAGGTAGTTTTGTAATGTATCTAATTCTCGTGAGAGTCTAAACTCTTGGTAATCTCTAGCAGTCATAGGTAAGTTGGAGAATAAATAATCTTTCGCAACCTTAGCGAGAGTGTTTAACATTCTTTGAGCTTGTATTTCACTTCCAGCATAAGCGACTAAGTCAGTTCCGATTTTATTCATGACAAACTTAGGAGTCATAACTGGAGTATGGAAAAAGTGATCCCACACAAAGTCCTCTGTATGAGAGTCAAAATCTATCACTGGTGCTTGTAAGAGTTGTTGTAGATTTAACATAAAGTATCTCCTTTTAATAATTAGTTACACTTAATTATAGCATATCTAGTCTTTATTGTCTTTATTTTGTCGTTTCTCTAACCATAGAGATAGTTTCTTATCTAGGAACTTAGCAAACTTAAATAAAATAAAGACATAGACAATAATTGCTGCCCCAAATATAAACCATTCATAGAAAGTAGTGAAGTCTTGATAGGGAATAAGATTAGCCCCAAAAACAATGGTGGCTACCCCAATTCCTCTACATAAAATTATCATGATAGCATGTATCCAAAACTTAATCTTAGACATTCCTGCGACCATACATAGTGCGTCGTCTGGAAAGATTGGAAGTAAATACATAAAGGGTAAGTAAGTATATTTCTTAGTGGTCAATAAGTTAAGAGCTGACTCATACTCCTCTTTACCAATAAGCCAAGTCACAAGTTTCACCCCACCAAAGCGACCTAGAATATCCATAAGTAATGAGGATATAATCACCCCTGCGAATACTAATAGAAAAGTTTCCCATGTTGGACCAAAGAGAGATATTGCTAGAATTATAAACAACATACTGCCCGCAGGAGCAAAACATAACAAGATTGTAAGAACTACTTGTATCAATAAGAATACTAAGTAGAACCACCATTCCGTTGTAAGGTGAGCAAACAATGCGGTATCAAAAGTAAACCCCTCGTCGTAATAGACTATGCCAGTCCAAAACATAATACCAAATATCAAAAAAGATATGGCAACTAGAATAAGCAATAAAACGAGAGTCTTGATTAAAGCAGACTTGTGCTTAGTCAGAAAGTTTTTCATTTATAATATCTTTCTCTTTTGATTTTGAGGTTTTAATAGCATAGACCAATGCCCACACTACAACAATGGTAAAAAGAATAGCCAAAACTATTACTCCTATCCCTAATGATTTTATGGCTATATCCTCAAGAGTCATTTCACTAGGACTTTTAGAACAGGCTTCTCCAAACCTACCCCAAATATCAATAGCGTCATATTTTGTTTCGCCCATACTTATTTCTCCTTTTCCCTAAGAGGTTTTATCTCTAAAAGTATTATAGCATAATCTATTAAAATAATATACAAAAGAAAAGACCTACCTTTTCAGATAGGTCTAAACTTTATGATACTAAGCTATCTACTAGAGTGAACACTTAATAACACCATTGAAAGCCTTTGGTGCTAAGAAAGTGACTGGGTCGATGTCGGCAGCGACAGCAACCGCTCTGCGTCTTTCGATAGTGAAAATATCGTGATAGATAAAGAGCTCAAAGAGGTCTCCTAAGAAGCCTCTAATTGTTCCCTCTGGCATAATTCTAGCATGATTGACTTTAACGACAGCGTTAATAGCTGAACGAGCAACTAGCAAGAAGCGGAAACCAGTATCAATAGCCCCAACAGTATTTAAGTTAGTACCAGCTTGGTTCACATGGGTAGGGTCACCGTGTGTGAATAAGTGGAAGTAACGGTCTGGGATAATGATAATATCGGCAGTTCCATTTGAAGTAGAGATAGAACGAATGTTAAACTTCGCACCATCACGATCAACTTCACGAACATTGATAATACGAACAATCTTATCAGCGTCCTCAATGGTAATAGCAACCGCAGGTGTCGTGTACAAGATATAGTTATCAGTTGTAACTTCCTCGTTTTGCATTTTACCTAAACAAGTTTCAATAGTCGGTAAGACATTAGTCTTATCTAAGTCATTACCAGAACCAACTAACTTTTGGTCAATAGTTCCAGTTGGCAAAGCAGCACCATTAACAACAACACTAGCTTCACTTGATAACTTTGATAGACGATAGGTGTCAATATCAACAGTGACCATTGTTTTAACTAACCAGTTTACTTGGCTAATAAAGAGGTTTAAGGACTCCTCAGCTTCAATCTTGTCGATTGGTAAACCGTAGTATTTCTTTTGGTCAAGTTGGTAAATGATCCAACCAGTATTTGCACGAATTAAATCGGCGGCAGTTGTAGAGACTGAACCGTAACCATCATAGTTTTGAGCAGCACCTGTAAAGGACTTGCTTTGAACACGGACAGCACCAGCGTCGTCTAAACTGAATTGAGTCATGACTTCGAGGTCTCTCGTAAATGACTCTTTCTTGAATTGTTGATACAAGTTATTTGGATCAGCAATATATTTCTCGGCTTTGTATAACCACATAAGTAATTTCCTCCTGTTATAATTTTTGAATTACTTTTTTAGGAACTACATGTTCCTAAATCTTGCCATTTCTTCGGCTTCAGCTTTTTCCAGGTCTAGTTGCTCTTGACTTTTTGGGTTACCAATTATTGCTTTCTTAGGGTCAGTTTCCTTTGCCTTTTCCACAACAATAGCACCTAGCGTCTTAGCTTCTTGTTCCATTAAAGCTCTAAGGTCGTCGCCGTCTTTAGCTTGGGCTTTTGCTAAAATAATGACCTTATCCACTAACTCAGGTTTAATCTTGAGTTCGTGTCCATAACGAGTAAGTGTTTCTTTCTCTAACTTAGTTTCGAGCGATTTAACTGTTCCTGTCAATTCGTCAACTTTCGTTTGAGCACCCATCTTGGTTTTCGCTTCCTCTACTCCAGAGACTCCGAGAGCTTGTAGTATTTCGTTCTTACCTTGTGAGTTCGCACTCTTGATTGCTGAGTTAAACTCCGCTTCTGTCTCAAAGACCTTGTGGGCTTCGACTTCGACTTCAGTTCCATCAGCGTTGATTTTTTTGATTTTCATAGTTGTTCTCCTTTATAACAGTGGTATGAATTACTTATCATAGCAACTAACTACAATCATATTATAACACATTAACTAAAAATGTGTAAATAATTTAATTATTCTTTGTCTACTCTTTCTTTCTTAGCCATCTTAGCCATAGCGTCGGCTTTTTTGGTTAAGTCATTCTTATCGGTTTCCGCTTGTTGCTTACTTTCTTGGCGTTCAAGTTCCGCTTTCTTTTCGGCTTCTAAGCGTTCTACTAGACTATCTCTATCGGTATCACTCATTTTATCTTTGAAAATATGATCCACTGCACCCCTAATATCGAATAATTGAGCAGTAAAGGCTTGGACACCTTGTTTAAGTCTTGACTCAAAATCGTCAATATCAATATCAGGGAATGTGACATCAATACTTAATTTAGAATAATCACCAATAGGCTTATTATCAATAATATCAAAATATTGACATGTTAGTCTTACAATACCCTCAATAGCAGTAACCCATGAGTCAATCATTTGTTTCCGAACTAAGTGAGTAGATTGTTCTCTTTTGAAAATAGAATTACCAGTAGTATTACTACCAATCTTTTCAGTGTCGACATTTCCTGTACTCGGAGCAATAAACATTAAAGAAAGTATTTGACGGAGTTGCCATTCAAAAGCAGCCGCTAATTCACCAACACCTTTTAAGTCTGGAACATCACGAGCAAACATAGCAGCAATAGATTTACCATCTACATTGGCGATACCTCCTGCCATTTCATAGACAGTTACCCCTAAGTTTTTAGGTTTGTTAATATGAACATTCCCCAATGCGTCTTTTCTATACCCCATTAACTCCTCACTCATAAAGAGTACAGGTTGGGTTGCCCTAATTTGGTTCATAAAACGAGAATAGATTTCGTCACAATTTTGGAACGAGTCAAGCATACCCTCGTAGTCACTAGCTCCGAGTCTCATATCATAAAACTCTTTACTCATGAGTCGTCTTGTTTTCCAAACAGCAAGAATAGGTCCTAATTTAGGAGTTCCATCACTATTATTTCCAAAGTCTAACCCGACAGGTTGAGTATCGGGACTAAATGCTTCACTCATTTCAACTCTATTACCATCACGGAATAGAGAGTATGAAATACCTTTGCGTGTGTGTTCACACACTAGCGAGTAATCAGTATCACCTCGTGAAAAGTTATCAACCGAAATAAGGCTAGTCATACGACCAAACTTTTCTACATAGTCAATTTTATCTACTTCATAGTATTCAAGTAATGGGTAGTCGCTAATCTCAGCGGAATAGTTAGCCTTGATTAAAACTGTTCCACCTACAGACTCCATCATATCCACACGCTTCAAGAAGTTTTGAATATCATTTTCGTTCTTAGCAAAGGCTGCTTGAAGTCTTTTATCAAGTTGTGGTTTATCGTTAATCTTAATTCCAACAGGTCCAGAGAATATCAAATCTCTAAACATATCAGTAATAAACCCTGCCACAGGGGCATGTACCATTTGGACATCTTTATTTTCCTCAGTCCATTGATACCAAGTTAATCTATTACCACCCCATATTTCGTAGGGTTCTCTACTCCATAAAGAATAAAACTGCATGAGCAAATTAACATTACCTTGAAACCAATAAAAATACTCTTTTTCACGATATAGTAATTGTAAACCTTTCATGAACTTTGCAGTTGGGAGGTTATACATAAACTTTTTTTGTTGTTGGGAGTCGGCTGTTGATTGAGCATTACTCCTAGTTTTATTAGAACGCTGACCTCTAAGGCGTTGTTCTGTTCGAGATTTTTCTGCCATTTAAGTTATTCTCCTTTTAATTCTCTCTTAATTGTATCACATTTTAGCAAATAATAGTATTTTTATTTATACTCACCTTTGCCACCATTCTTGTATAAAGCACCCACCTTAGTTCGGTATTGTGGGAAGTTACTAGCGTTAATTCCTACTATCGGACGGAATAGTGTTGGTGCAGCCCATTCGGTTAGGTATTCAGTACAGTCAATACAACCAATTTGGACACCTCTTGTAGGTTCGTCAAGTCTAACATAATCACCCTTGAGTGATTTCTTTTCGTCGTACTCGGCATTACCATACTCCGAGATAGTTCTTTGTGCTCCAACTTTATGAAACTTGAGTCGTCCTTGATATTGTAAAGACTTCCCTTGCTTAATTCTTTGGTCAATATCACCTTTCACGGCTACTGTTAGAGAGTAAGCAATACCATTTGCTCTCGCATTTTTATTATATTCTCGAATAAATGCAACCGCCGAAGCGTCAACAATTATCTTATTTGGTTGTTGCCCCATAACCAACTCACACTCTTTGATAAACGCAAAGAAGTCGAATACATAATCGGTATCCGTCTTTTGGTTAGAGGTACTTTCCATGTTGTTCTCATGGACATACTCATTCAATACATGAAGTTCTGGGTTTTTATCATTAGTTAGTCCACCCATAACAAAAGCTGTTTCCGACGCAGAGATCCCTGGATCGGCTACTACCGCATACTTAAAGTATTTCGCTCGTTCGATTTGTCCCTCAATGAAGTTTCTATCTTGACGGAGATTATAAATCTTACCACTACCAGAAGCTCGTAGTCCTAAAACATTCCGTTGATATTCAGGAGAGTCAGGGTCATTCGACATCAAGATTTCCTCGATACGCTCCTCTGTTAGGGACTTATTATCCTCAAAAGTACAGTGCATATATTGTAAAACATGTAGTATTTTGCCCTTTTTAGTCTTTTTGACATAACCAACTGGTAAGTCCGTCTTAGTCACTAATGGTAGTTCTTTCATACCACCTAACCACTTCTTACCAATAAACGAATATAAGAAGTTCGCTGGTGAACTAGGGTTAAAGTCAATAAAAAACCTCCGAATGTGGGCAGCATAAGTCCGTTCATTCAGAGCAGTAATTGAGTTAGCGTGTAATAAGTTCGCTTCCGTAATCATAACAATTCCAATAGAAGCTCCTCTAAAACTACTTTCCGAGTCAGCGTCTCCCCCAGCAAGTGGTAAGATTTCCTTAATCGGCATATCACTTCCTGGCGGTGGCATTAGTACAAGTGAGTAAGTATTAGGTCCAATAGACTTTGTAAATAATCGCCCTTGCCATAGTGGAAAGTACATTAGTCCAAGTCCGTCCGACTCAAAGATATTTCTCACCGCTGCTTTCGCTGAGTATCCCATAGCAGCATGAAGTCTATCTTTTGACTCCTCAATCGCAAAAGCAGCCGCCCAAATGTTCGCAACAGTCTTTGAACTACGCACTGCCCCCTCCAAGACATTGTAAGTATATTTCTTAGTGTTCTCAATATACTCCAACATTCTCCGATTGAACCCTTGAAACTTCGCAAGATATGTATTAGTGACAGGGACTCTAAGCATTATTCATTATCCTCGCTACTATCGTCGTCCTCATTATCTTGTAGTTCTATCTCTATGATATTCGCATGTTGAACTTCAGGTTCGTCAAACATACTTGCCATATCGTCCTCGTCGGAAGTCACGACAAAATCAGCGTCAATCGCTTCCTCTTGCCGTGCCTTTTTGAGTGAAAAGTGCATAATATCTATCATTTTCTTGAGTGGATCTAGTATATCCGTCTCTTTCTTAGCAGCCTCTACACTACCTATTGCCTTTTGAATAGCAAGATACGCCTTAGTCGATGTCATACCACCTTTGGCTGCTATCTTAATTTGTTGTAGATGTAAAATATCACCAAGAGTCATACCCTCTATATTGTATTCCTCTTGGAGTTCTTGAAAATCTGTTATCTTAGATAAGTCCATATTTGCTAGTGGTGTATCAAGTAAGTTCAATAACCTTTGACTCCATACACTATTTACTTCTAGGTCTTGTCCAGTTTCAGTTTTTGCCAACGGTCCAAACAGTGGAGTCGCTGGTAGTCTTTGATACTTTGGTTTCGACATGATGTTCTCCTTGTGTGAGATTATATCACATTTTATTAGAAAGGGTTATTCCTTTGTAGTTCTAGGTGTAGTTGGGTTATAGTTCTCTGGAAAGTATATCCTAAGAAAATACTCCACTTCCTCCTTTGAGGTAAGGAATAAGTAATTTAACCCCTTAGCCATTGAGTGTTGAAGTGGCGAAATCACTCCGCCCTTAGGTCTTTTAAGTTCCACAAATCTCGGTTGTCGTAGTCCTGATGGAGACCAAACCAACCTATCGGCAATACCCTTACACATACTAGGGTTAAGTTTCCGTTGTTCAAGGTCACACTCTTTTACTCGTTTAACAAAGTAGTCCTCTACCTCTTTCTCAAGAGTGGCTATTTCTTTCTTAGTTAGTTTAGCTTGTTTCTCTCTTGACTCTACTTGGTAGACTTTCGGTCTCTTTGGTGCAGGTAATAATGGAGTATCGTCTATAGAAAATCTATCAGTCACGCCATTAGGCATATCTTTGCTCTCTTTCATTAGAACATATCCTCCATAGAAGCTAGTGGGGTGTAGTGAAATGCCATAGTGACATTACCAATCGCCTCAAATGCTTTTTCAAAAGTCGTTAAAGTGAGGACTGAAGTAACCTTATCTTGGACGATTGCTCGGCGTAAGGTTTGAGGCAATCTAGTAAGAGGAGTATTAAACGCAAGGATAGACACCGCATAAACTAGTTGCTCAATAATTTCTATAGTATCTTTTTGAGTAATATCAACAACAGCCTCAATAACTTGTGAGGTTGGGAGAGTCTTACGAAAGACCACTTGCTTTAGACCAAGATATTGCAAAGTCATAAAAGGTGTTCTAATACCGCCATCTTTGAGATTACGCCTAGTAGCGTAGTAACTTGTAGAGACTTCTGGAAATACATTTTTAGAAAGGTCAGCACAAGTTATATTGTGGAGTTCACGAAGTTTCTCACACTCCGCCCACATTGTAGTTTTAGTAAAGTTCATAATGCTAAAACCTCCTTTATGAGTATATTATATACCTATCATATAAGGAAATCAATGTTATTGTTAAAATCTTATAGGTTAGGTTTTAGAGTGGGGAATTATGGGGAGTATAAGATTATACCCTTTGGAAAATTGGTGGGGAGTGGTAGACCATAATTAGCCAGCCAGCACCCCACCCGAAAGAGTGCCTGGGGGCGTTCCTCCTGTCGCCCTTGTCTAGCTCTCTCGCGTGTGTTGTGCGTTGCGTTTATTCGTTCATTGTGTCCGTGTGCGTCCTCCTCGTTATCGCGTCGCTATGCGTTCGCGTATGCCTCTTTTAATACTTCAAACGGGATCGCCTCGTTTTTGCTTTTGGTAATATAAACAAAATACCGCACGCCGTTAGTGTCGCGGACTGTTCCGCCCATTGTAAACTGAAATATATTAAATGTTGTAATCGCTACGCTGTCAAGTGTAGTGTTGTACTCGTTATATATTCCCGCTTTCGTTCGGCTTGGGTTCTCATATGCGTCCCAGATGGACGCGTTAACGCTGTTGTTATAATTATCAAATGCCGTTAATAGTCTTTTCGTTGCTCTCGTCTTTAATTCGTAGCTTTTGCCGTTTAAGTTAATCATTATCGCAGAGCCTCCAATATGTCGCACTCAAGATCATTATCTATGATGTAATCAATGATCGCCTCTCGGGCGGTATCTTCGGGTAGCCAGGTTAAGAAATGACTAGCAAGCAAACAAACATCAACCGCGAGCCCCTCTAATGCTTCCGCTAATTCATAACTGAGATAATCCTCTAATCTTTCGCGGTCTGTGCGGTCGTCCTCGTCCTCGTCCTCGTCGTCGTCTAATCTAATAATGTAATCAGTTAACATTTTTTTGTACCTCCTGCGACGTTGTCGCTAAATGTTAGCGGATCGGGTTTTTCCCTTTCCTGTGAACATTATACGCTACTTAAAAAAAACATGTCAACTATAAAATGATAATTTTTTTATATTTTTACTTTTAACATTTTTTTAACCAGGAACAAGCCGAGACTCTCGCGTATGTGTATATACGCGTATACGCATATAGGGGCGTATGTGCGTGAGTTATAGTATTATATCATTTTTTGATACTTTATAGTAAAAGTGATAGATTTTTAATAATTTTATAGATAGATTTTTTATAATTTTACTAAAAATTACATATATACATATATTCATAATAAATAATTACCACGTACCCATATTATAGTATTTTATATAGCATATTATAGTATTTTATACCTTATATTTCACCCCACTATAATATATGAATACCCATTCATATTTATTTTTCTCACGCATTTATATATAGTAAGTTTTTAGTAAATATATAAAAATTATATCACCTATTTAGTTATTTTCTTTATATTTTCAAAAATACAACTATAAAACTCTACTATTTATCGCTACTTTTCTATAATGTGATATTTTTTTATCAAAAAGTGTTGACACTCATTTCCAATAGTGTATAATGTAGTCAAGCAAGAGCTAAAACTTGCTACTCGCAGGAGGTACTAAAATTATGCGAACGACAACAAACGCCGAGACGACACGCAAGGGTATTGCGTTAAACATACCTAACCATCACGAGGATCACACCGCTGAATTAAAGCCGTTGTTGGGTTCTCTTACCATGTATATATCGTATGTCAAGAAGTCCACCATGACTAGTGGCAACGAGTACGCTATCCGTCTTTATAGGGGCAATATCAATGTGGCTTTTCGCTTTCACGATAATTACCTTAATGAAATAGAAGCAGACGGCTACCCAGCGTTAATGTCCTTAATTATGGACTATTGGAGTTGGTATGACTCTCAAACACCAGAGGAGACTATGTGTAGCGGTTGTTATGAAACTTACGCGGAAGCGTCCAGAATGTGTAAAGGGTTAAAAAGCAACCACGACAAGGCTATTAAATTATTCACCGAGCAAGAGTTAGACCTATTGACGGATCTTACTATGTGCTACTAAGGAGCAACCCATTATGGCTAAAACAATTAAAGCATATACCAGTATGGACGAACGCAACAAGATACATTATCACACCATTTTCACTATCATAGACGAATTACCAGGAGTCAAAGAGGAATGGAGCTACTACGCCCATGTGGAAGCAATAGACCCCGTTCAGTTAGATTGCGAACAAGGAAACCCAGAAGTCTATAATTACGACTACTACCGCATTACTATCTTTGAAACGGATCAATTCACCAGCGACCGCGACGACGCAAGAGAGGAAGCGGAACAACAAGGCGAAACCTTTGACGAGGACGCATATCTTAATGACAATTACGATACCTGGTTAAACTATATCTATGTGGCAATAGAGCGACCACAAGACCCAGAGGACGAAAGCGAGGAAGTAGATAATGACTAAGAAACAATTTTTAGAATTAGCAGCACAAGGTAAAATAGCCCTAGAAATGATTTACCGCTTCAATGAACCCAGACCATTTGATCCACGCTATCAAGGAGTGCGTAAGTTTTCCAGAATTACGCCCAGCACGATTTACTTATACAATAACAACGGCGACGAGAGTTGCTTGTGGGATAGTAGCAGTAGTAAATATAAGGCTATGGTACTTACCGAGAGAGGCACATTAGAGATTTGGAACAAAAAGACGAATAGCAAAGATTTAGAGTATAACATAATCTATTTAGAGCAAGTGCTAGACACTCCGCCATTAGAGAAGTTTTACATAGACTTTGACAACACTAACCACTATACACCTATTATCACCGCGTATGATATTTACGAACGCTACAATGACTGGTTATCTATTGCTGATGACCAAAAGGACACTGATCCATACGACCCAGAACTTATAGAGCGTATGGAGTACATACGAGATAACTACCAGGCTATTTTTGATAGCATACCACACGACCAAAAACGCTATACTCTCACCGATTTTGAGAACCTGGCGGAAAGCATTTAACCATTAAGAAAGAGGTACAAACAATGGAACAAGAAATTAAACAATCAACGGCTACATTTGTCTATAAGTTGGGCGATTTAGCAAAATTAGATAACGCCCATAATCTAGGCATTACACTACTTAAACCACGCAACCCAAACGCACAACGCGGTAGTTGCTTTGAGATACTACTAGCGAATAAGACAAACCTTATAGTGCGTCGGGAGTGGGTGAAAAAAAAGCGAGATACTTATTATCATACCTGAGAAGTGTATTTATAAGATTTTCAACGAACAGTCGGGCAAGTGCTTATACGACCCAGACAAGGAGTTTATGGACTCTTTACAAGAATGGTGGTATGACCTAAACGACGGCACACTCCTTTGTGAAGCGAACAAGGATCACCCCAAGTATAGAAGTTGGTATAGTGATAGAGAGCTAGACGAGGCGGAACTGGAACACATGGGCGAATTACCGAACGAGACTAACCTTTTCAAGTTTTTCAAGAACATTAACCACAGCACGATAGCGACTGATATTATGGATAGTGAAGTTTTGTGGGCTAAGGATATGTTTTACAATAGAAGTAAATGGAGTTGGGACGAAAAGGTATATAGTTTTAAGGG
>JGI996J12353_1000067_pt1 | contig 34179 bp, 26 predicted proteins | sample IntmicLarv5ML5BL_FD_12353 | JGI IMG/M metagenome (IMG submission 12353) | reverse complement strand
GATTAAAGAGATTGAAAAGAAAATGCTTGAGCAAATTGAATCTGACCAAAGCTTGCAACAGAACTATGAATTAGTCAGTTCTGTTAAAGGTGTGGCTTTGATTAACACCGTAGCTATTCTAGTTACCACACAGAACTTTACTCGCTTTGAAAACAGTAGACAGTTTGCATGTTATTCAGGGATGGCGACATTTGGTAAACAGTCCGGGACTTCTATCAATACCCGACCAAGGGTAAGCAATTTAGCCAACAAAAAGATTAAAGTTTTACTTACTCAGGCTGCTAAATGTGCTACCAGGTATGATCCTGGTATAAGGCAGTATTACCTACGAAAGTTGGCAGAAGGAAAAGATAAATGGTTAGTTATAAATAATGTGAGAAATAAGATGATAAACCGAATATTTGATATAGTGAAAAGCAAACAACTCTATCAGGTTGAATACGATAATCATTTGGCGAAAGAGATAGCATAAATTTTACTGATTTTATTTGGATTGGAACATAGAATTCCGCCGCAATATGCAAACGGAATCTTCCGGCAGATATCGTCTACACCACATCAACCAACCCGTTTACGGGTTGCACACGTGTGTCACAATCAGTCGGTCACTTTTCCCACCGTGATGGAAAGACTTTCCCATCCTCTCGTCCCATTGTGTTGGGACAAACACCCTATCACTATTTCTAAAGAAGTGAACCTAAAATCCATGACATGGTTTTTGTTTTACTATTAAACAATAGTAAATCTTTTAGTACTTGTCTATCACTTGTTTTTAAGGAATTGTACAATTTATTATCTTTACAAGCGTTTTCTCTTTATTGACTTTATAAAGAGACTTCGAGTCGAAGATATATTAATGAAGAAGATAGTTCGTGTAGTTATATTATTAATGTGTTGCGTAATGAGTATGCGTGCGCAATATGATGCGCAGTTTAGTCAGTATTACATGGCAACGAGCTATTATAACCCTGCCTATGCAGGATTCAATGAGGATCTAAACCTCTTAGCAATGCACAGACAACAATGGGTCGGCATAGAAGGTGCTCCGACATCCTTTTTTGTAAATGCAGATATGCCAATAAACTTCGGGAACTCAAAACTTGGCGCAGGTATGATTCTCTTCACCGAAAGTATCGGACTTTTCCAAAATACCCATGTTGCCGGACAATTATCACATAAAAGCTCTTTATTCGGCGGAAACCTATCAATCGGTGTCCAGCTTGGAATCGCAAACAACTCTTTCGACGGCTCTAAGGCTATCCCTCCTTCAGGGGAAGGAGGCAGCAATAGCGATTTAGCAATACCAACAAATCAGGTTGAAGCGATGGCTTTAGATGTTAATGTCGGTATATTCTATTCCGTGAAGGACTTTTATATCGGCGTAGGAGCAATGCACCTAACCCAGCCGGAGCTGATGTTGGAGGAAAATATATACACCTATATTGGTAGTTCATATAATTTAACAAGCGGATACAATATAAAATTAAACAATCCGTTATTTGAATTGCAGCCTTCTGTTTTCCTTAAAACAGATACAAGATCCTTTCAGACAGACATTACAGGAAGGATTAAGTACAGCAGCCGGTTCAACGGAGGGCTTACATGGAGAGTTAACGAATCTGTTGTGGCATTGCTTGGTGCAACATTCGGTGACATTGAGGTTGGTTACTCTTATGATTTTCCTACAACGCCTATATTAAAAGGGAGTACGGGAAGTCATGAATTAATGGTAAAATATAAACTGAAGTTGAAGAAATCACGTTCAGGAAAAAACATGCATAAAAGTGTACGTATATTATAGTATATGAAGAAAGTATTATTAACACTGGTATTATTAACACTGTTGTTGTCCTCATGCGGACGCTCTTTGATGGGAAGCGGAGAGGTGACAGGCGTAAGATCCGTCGGAATCAACGAACCCGCTCCTTACGGGATGGTTCTTGTTAAAAGAGGGTCGTTTGAGATGGGACCTTCCGATAGAGATTCTTTATGGGGCATTATGCCTGAAACAAAGGGAGTGTCGTTTGACGCATTCTGGATGGATGAAACAGAGGTGACTAATGCGAAATATCGCCAATTCGTTCATTGGGTTAGAGACTCTATTATCCGTGAACGTCTTGCTGACCCGGCTTATGGCGGTAATGAGTTGTTCAAAATCACAGAAGATAGATATGGCGAACCTGTAACTCCATACCTGGACTGGAGCAGACCTATTCCATGGAGACGGGCAAATGAAGATGAGCAACGCGCAATCGAAAGTGTATACTATATACATCCCGTTACAGGCGAGAGAAGGCTTGACGAAAAGCAAATGAACTACAGATACGAATGGTATGATTTTACATCAGCAGCATTAAGAAAGCATAATCTTGATCCGGCTGCTCGTGTTCGTAATACCGACATAACAATAGACCCTAACGAGATTGTTATGATTTCAAAAGATACCGCGTATATCAATGATGATGGTATCATTATTAACGAAACAATTACTCGTCCGCTAAGTAATTATGCAGACTTCCTTCATACTCATATTGTAAACATTTACCCTGACGAAACAGCTTGGGTAAACGATTTCAATAATGCTTACAACGAGCCATATATGCGTATGTATTTCTCTCATGCCGGGTATGATGATTATCCTGTAGTGGGTGTATCGTGGGAACAAGCTTCCGCATACTGTGTATGGCGTACAGACTTGTATAAATCGTCAATTAATCTGCCTCCAGGTTATGTCGTAGAACCTTTCCGCTTACCAACTGAAGGCGAATGGGAATATGCTGCACGTGCAGGAAAGAATGAAAATAAATTTCCTTGGGCAACAGGTGATTTGCAAAGCGCAAAAGGCTGCTTCCTTGGTAACTTCAAGCCTGGTAAGGGTGATTATACTTCTGATGGACATCTTATCTCTGCTCGCGTAGGTTCATTCTCTCCTAATGAGTTTGGATTGTTTGATATGGCAGGTAATGTTGCCGAATGGACTTCGACAGCATACTCAGAGTCAGGCCCAAGTCAAATGAATGATATGAATCCTGACTTAAGATACAATGCTGCGAAAGAAGACCCTTATGCAATGAAAACAAAGGTGGTACGCGGTGGTTCATGGAAGGATGTGTCACAATTTATACGCTCAGATATGCGTACATTTGAATATCAAAACGAAACCCGTTCTTACATTGGTTTCCGTTGCGTTCGTTCACAGGTAGGCTTCTCGAGGTCAAGAGGAAAAAAATAACTATTAAAAGAAAGATATAATACTTCATAGAAAATGGGAAAGTATAAAAGATATAAAAACAGGATGGAAATGTTCCTTGCCAGCAATAAGGGTAAGCGTGTTTTGAACTTCTTCTATAGCTGGGGTGCTTCTATTGTTATTCTTGGTGCCTTGTTTAAGATATTGCATTTACCTTATGGTGATTTGATGCTTGCTGTGGGTATGATTACGGAGTTCTTCGTATTCTTCGTATTCGGTTTCGAAAAACCCGCTACAGACTATCAGTGGGAGGATGTTTTTCCTGTATTGAAAACAAAGAACCCTATGGACCGTCCGGATGCAGAACATATAAATATTGCCAATATGATTAACTCTGCTGACAATATTGAAGATGATGACACGAGTAGACCTAACAACTTAGGCGGTGTTAACTTCGGAGGAGTAGCAAGAGGAAATGCAACAGGAAGCAGCAGCAACACAGCAACAAGCGGTGTTAGTAATGGAACTGTATTTGTAGGAGGCAGCGGTAGCGGTCTTTCGGAAAAAGATGCGGATGCTCTTTCAGAAAGTATTAAAAAGTTAGGCAATGCTGCTGAACAAATAGCGCAGATGACCGAACTAACTGAAGCAACACAGAGGTATATGGAGCAAATGTCTGCTATGTCTGAGAAAATGGCTCACTTCAATGATGCAACAAGTTCTTTAGCTGATGTTTCTTCAGGTATTAACCAGCATTCTCGCAATTATATAGAGCAAATGGAATTCCTTAACCGTAATATTTCAGGATTGAATACAATCTACGAAATACAACTTAAGGGCGTAAGTTCTCAAATTGACACAATAGGACATATTAATTCCGGATTGAATCGTATAAAAGAATTGTACGATGGCTCAATCGTAGATAGCTCTGTATTCCGCAACGAAACAGAGAAAATGGCTCAACAATTGGCTCAATTGAATCAAGTATATGCGCGCCTGTTGCAAGCTATGACTGTAAATATGTATGGTGCTGCCCCTATTCCGGGTGCATACCAACAACACCCTTACCCAGGAACTCCTGAGGCAGGGACGAAATAAAATTATAAAGAACTCTCGAACAAAAGAATATGGCAGGAAGTAGTCCTAATTCTCCACGTCAGAAGATGATCAATCTGATGTATTTGATTTTTATCGCGATGGTTGCATTGAGCATCTCGAGCGAAATCCTTGATGGTTTTGTATTGGTGGAGGATAGCATGCAGACTTCTATTGATAATACAACCAGACGCAATCAGATTATAGCAAATGACTTGGCTTCTTCTTATCAGAATAACCCTGAGAAAGTAAAGGTCTGGTATGATAGAAGTAAGGAAGTAAGAGCAGAGTCAGATAAACTTTATTCATATATTCAGGAATTAAAAGAACGCATCGTCATAGAAGCTGATGGCAAGGATGGAGATGTAAATAATATTCGTCGTAAGGATAATATAGAAGCAGCTCCACGAGTGATGTTGGCTCCAATTATTGGCGAGGGGAAGGATTTGAGGAATTCGATCGATTCATTCCGTGAATTTATGGTAGAGATGATGTCCGATACTGCAAAGATACATATACTGGAGGCAAATCTCAGCACAGAGATTCCTTCCAAGAAAGGTACACATTATAGTACTTGGGAGCAAGCAATGTTTGAAAGTATGCCGGCTATTGCAGCGGTTACCCTACTGACTAAAATGCAAAATGATATCCGTTATACAGAAGGAGAAGTCTTATCTGACCTACTTAATAACGTAGACATAGGAGACTATCGCGTAAACCAGATAACGGCTCAGGTCATACCACAAAGCCAGGTTGTTATGCGAGGCAGTCAGTATACAGCAAATATTGTATTATCAGCTGTTGACTCAACTAAGCGTCCTACCATTTTTGTAAATGGTTCGGAACTACCTTATGACAATAAAGGACTTTATTCTGTAACGGCAACAAGTACAGGAACATTCCCAATGAGGGGTTATGTAGAGCAGCCTAATAGCGATGGAGGTGTAACTCGTTACGAGTTTGATAGTGAATACTTCGTTACTGAACCGACAGCTACTGTAGCTCCTACTTTGATGAATGTCTTATATGCCGGTATTGAAAACCCAATACGCATAGCTGTTCCCGGTATTGCAAGTGGTAATGTTTCTGCAACGATGACAAATGGAACACTTACTCGTCAAGGTGATGTGTGGACAGCAAGACCTACTGAGGTAGGAACAGATGCTGTAATATCTGTTAGTGCACGTATGGCAGATGGACGTAGCATTGAAATGGCACAGTCAACATTCCGAGTAAGAGCACTACCTGATCCATTGCCTTATATCGAATATAGAGATACTAATGGCAATTTACGTCGCTTTAGAGGTGGAACTATATTAAGGCGTGATCTATTAGCGTCAGGTGGTATAATGGCAGCAATAGATGATGACTTATTGGATGTTGAATATGATGTTCTACGTTTTGAACTAACATTCTTTGACTCGATGGGGAATGCTATTCCTGAAGTGTCTAACAGCTCTTCATTCTCTGAAAGACAGAGAGACCAGATTCGTAGAATGGCAAGAGGGGCACGTTTCTATATATCCCGTACAGTGGCTAAAGGTCCTGACGGAGTAGAACGTACATTACCAACAATAGAAGTTATTGTAAACTAAGAAATAAAAGAGATATGAAACGCTTGTATTACATACTGGCAATTATTAGTGCCTTGTTCATTACTGAGACATTGATGGCACAAGGAGCCGAAAATACTCAGACAGAACGCAGAATTCCTCGCGCAGGTCGTGGTGAGCGTACACAAGAAAGAGAATCAAGAACACCAGAACTCACCGTTCGTGCACAAGATATGAATGAACGTATGACTCAGGACATCGGAAATGCTCGCTGGATGCGTGTGATATACCGTGAAGTCGATTTGACTAAGGAGGTGAATGCGTCGTTATATTATCCATTGCGCCCACTTAATGGTAGCATGAATTTGTTCTCTACAATCTTCCAACTTGTAAGTGAAGATAAGATTGACGTTTATGAATACCTTGGAGACTATGAGCAGTTTGATGAAGAATATAAAGTAAACTTTCAAGAAATGCTTGATCGTTTCTATATATACTATGAAACAACGCCAAGTGGTGGCGGTAACACAACTATTGTCGTTAACGAAAGTGATGTTCCATCAGCAGATGTTCGCACTTATTACGTGAAAGAGGCATGGTATTTCGACCAAAGCAATTCGGTATTTGATGTCAAAACTCTTGCGATATGTCCGATATTATATATGAGTGGTGATGTTGGTGAGCAACGTATGCCAATGTTCTGGGTTCCTTACGAGAACATTCGTCCATATATTACAAATACTCGTATAATGACATCTAACACAAATAATGCTAAGACATTTACAATAGATGATTATTTCAGACGCCGTATGTTTGATGGTGAGATTATAAAAACAGAAAACCTTATGAATCTCTCTTTGGCAGAATATTTTCCTGATCCGGATTCTTTGAAGATTGAACAAGCAAGAATTGAAGGTCAGTTGGTAGAGTTTGAGCAGGCTTTATACTTCCAACCAGACACAACGGTTACAGATTCAAAGACAAGAAGGGCAAAAGCACGCACACAAAGAGTGGCAAAAGAGCCAAAGGTTAAAGAGCAGAAGGTAAGTGCCCCTAAAGCAGAAAGAAGCGCTGCTCCGGCACGAAGTGTTCGCGGAAGAAGGTAATAAAAGGAAATATTGTAATTATAAGATATACTTACAAAAAGACAGGGCTGCCACAAGAAATTGGGCAGCCCTGTCTTTTTATTTACAATCAGCTTTTTTATTAAGCTTCGTCATTAGGAGGGGTAATCAGTTTATACCCTTTACCATGAACATTAATGATTTCAATACCATCGTCTCCCTTTAGGAGCTTACGTAGCTTCGTGATATAAACATCCATGCTACGAGCATTGAAGTAATTGTCGTCAACCCAGATAGTCTTCAAAGCATAATTACGCTCAAGTACATCATTTGCATGAGAGCACAATAGGCTAAGCAATTCACATTCCTTAGTTGTCAACTTAGTCACTTCATTACCAAGAGACAATGTTTGCTTCTGTGTATCGAAGGTGAAACCTCCAAGTCTGTAGAAAGGAAGATCCCTCATCTTTTTACCTTTCACACGGCGTAGGATTGCTTCAATACGAAGAAGCAATTCTTCCATGCTGAACGGCTTTGTAAGATAATCATCAGCTCCAATCTTAAAACCTTCCAGAATATCTTCTTTCAGCGTCTTAGCAGTCAAGAAAATAATTGGGATATCAGAGTTGACCGAACGTATCTCTTGAGCGAGAGTAAACCCGTCTTTTTTCGGCATCATAACATCTAATACACATAAGTCGTAATTATCTTTAGAAAATCCCTTATAGCCAGCTTCTCCATCGGAGAATAAGTCCGCAACATACCCTTTTGCTTGTAAGTATTCTCTTAAAAGCATTCCTAAATTCTCATCATCTTCGCAAAGTAAGATCTTTAGTTTTTCTTCCATAAACTAACTTTTTATAATAGGTAAAGTAATAATAAAATTCGTTCCAATATTTCCAATAGCATTCTCTGCACGTATCGTGCCGCTATGGTCTTCTACTATTTTCCTAACGTAAGCAAGTCCTAAACCAAACCCTTTTACATCATGTACGTTCCCTGTCGGAATACGATAAAAGCGATCAAACACTTTCTTAAGATTCTCTTTCTTAATTCCGATACCATTATCTTCTATTGAGATTTGCAATTTGCCATTCTCATTCCATGTTCTTGCTATTAGCATAAGTGGTACTTCCATGCGGCGATACTTCACGGCATTATCCATAAGATTGAATAATACATTTGTGATATGCATCTCATCAACATATATAGAGGAACCCTCTGCCTGTAAGTCAATATCGATAGAGCCTCCATATTTCTCCACCTTCAAAGCAAAAGTATTTGCAATGCTTGCAATCAGATCATTCGCATCCAGTTCTTTCAACTTCAGCGTTGTCTTTTGTCGTTCAAACAATGACATCTGCAATACCTTCTCTACAAGGAAGCTCAATCGCTTTGTTTCATCATTAATCACTCCAGAGATATGCTTAAATACATCCGGACTCTTTGTTATATCTGAGTCTTTCAACATCTGAGCAGCCAAAGAGATTGTCGATACAGGAGTTTTCAGCTCATGCGTCATATTATTAATGAAGTCGTTCTTCATCTCAGAGAGCCTCTTTTGACGGAACACTATATATATTGTGAAAATGAATGTAACCAACAACAGCAAGGAAAAGATTACAGAAGGCACAAGGAATGTTACTGACTGTGCGATATAGTCCTTCCTTGTTGGAAATTGCACCTTAAGATAATTCTGTTTTGATGGCGGGTCGTTCGGGAAAAGCACCTGAGTTACTAAATCCGGTGCATTCGTTTGAACTTCCCCACTCTGATAAACAATGTTGCCATCCTTATTCATTACAAAGAACACATACGGGATATTAAGTCCGTTATTGATGAACTCAGTTTTAAGATAGTTGTCTAATAGCCTAAAGTCGACTCTCTCCTCAATAGGTCTTAGGTTCGCTGTATTAAGAATACTTTGTATTACCTCCTCTATCAGTCCTCCTTGATATTGATATCTACGCTTAAAGATTTCCTGTAAATTTCTGGAAGTACTTACAATACTATTCGTTGGTCTATCTTGTTCTTGCAAAGAAGAAAGAGGTTCAAAATTCCCACTGGTGAAATTCTGAAACTGAGTCCTGTTTATTGCCCGACTAATCGTAGTCCCATTAGAGTCTATTATCTGCAACTGATACTGCTCCTGACTTATTACCTGAGATAATGCTCTGGGGTCGGAACTGTTTTGATACATATAACTATTGTCATCACGCCTGATATCTTCCTCCAAATATCTACGTGTTTCATCCAATTCAAGATTTTTCGAAACTTGGTGCAAACTTCTTTTAACCGTTTCGTTAAATTGTTCACCACTTGTCTTCAATATAGTACTCACGTATTCTACCTGTAGATACAATAGACCTACAAAGGCAAAAACCATAACAGAAGCAAGTAACCAAATAGTAGACTTTTTCATCTTAATCTAATCTCTTATTACAAAAACAAATAACGACTTTTTAAGTTAAATATTTGCACAAAAAAAGTGAAAAAACCGTGCGCAAACAATTAATTTATGTAAAGAAACAACATCTTCTCTGATTTAACAGCCTGATTTATACGTATTGTTGAAAAAAAAAGTTCTTCAGCCATCTTTTTTGACTGTTTGTTTTTTACCGCAAAAATGGATGAAATTATCTGCGAAAAATAGTCATTCTTTCGGTGTACTTAATTACATCCGCTACAATATTACTAACATCTGGAGCAATAATACCATTACTTATTAACGTTGGACTTGCCTCTATTCTTATCTCATCCCATAAATTAGATTTTATGAAATGATTGTGCAATATTGTTCCACCTTCTATTAATAATGAAGTCAAGTTACGATTATACAGTATTGTCAATATCTGCTGAATAGTATCACTATTGAAATCTATTTGTATATACTCAGTATTACCTTGGCTTCTATTTATCGATTCTGTAAATACAATTGTCTTTATTGAATCATCTAACAAATGAAGATTGGAAGGGATACGACATTTACGGTCTATTACGACCCTTACAGGAGAATCTCCTGCCCATGAGCGCACTGTAAGCGATGGATTATCCAACAATGCAGTATTCGTCCCAACCATAATAGCAGACGTTTCAGCACGGAGCTTGTGTACTAACTGTGCAGTATGTGGAGAGGATAGTACAACAGGAGGCACAGAAGCGTCTTCACGCATTTTGTCAATGAAGCCATCTACACTCTGTGCCCATTTGAGTATCACATAAGGACGTTGCTTTGTATGGGCAGTCATAAATACACGGTTAAGCTCCCATGCCTCGCGCTCAAGTATTCCACTTGCTACCTCAACTCCTGCATCTCTTAGTTTTTTTATACCCCTGCCCGAAACCTCAGGGAACGGGTCAAGGCAGGCAACTACAACTTTTGGTATACCTTTTTCTATAATCAAGTCAGCACAGGGAGGCGTCTTTCCATGATGAGAGCATGGCTCAAGACTTACATACATTGTTGATTCACGCAGTATAGCATCGTCCTTTACAGAGCGGATAGCATTTACTTCAGCATGACCCTCGCCATATCTACGATGATAGCCTTCTCCAATTATTTTGCCATTATGCACAATTACAGCTCCAACCATGGGATTAGGCTTTGTCTCCCCTCTCCCTTTCGCTGCAAGAGCAAGGCTACGCCTCATATATTTTTCCTCTATTTCCATTTTTTTAGATACTTTTGTTATAAACAATGAGTATGACCGACACTATCTCCTATATAAAAGAAAGCTTAAACAGTTTTTATCCTCCTGAAGAGGTAAACAGCTTCGTTCGTATTATTATGCGGCAAGTTTGCCATCTTGAGCCTCATAGGTTGCTTATTGACAAAGATAATTATTTATCTGAAGCAGAGAAGGAGAAGATAAAAGCCATCGTCGAACGCTTAAGTAAACACGAACCAATACAGTACATCTTAGGAACAGCCGAGTTTTGCGGCTATAGCTTTAATGTTAATCCTTCAGTACTAATACCCCGACCGGAGACGGAGGAACTTGTAGAACGTATATATAATAATGAGAAAGGAAGGGAGGTAAGGCTATTGGATATCGGAACAGGCAGTGGTTGCATTGCCATATCTCTTGCTAAGATGCTGACCGATGCTAAAGTATTCGCAGTAGATATCTCCAAAGAAGCCCTTATCGTTGCAAAGAGAAACGCAGAAGAAAACTCTGCTCCTGTATCTTTTAATGAGATAGACATATTGTCTGTATCAGATGATACTTCTTTCTTGCAGGAGAAATTAGATGTAATAGTCAGCAATCCGCCATACGTGCTGCACGAGGAAAAGGCAGCGATGAAGAAGAACGTAGTCGAATACGAACCTCACACAGCATTGTTTGTTCCCGACAACGACCCTTTATTGTTTTATAGGAAGATTGCTCAATTAGGAACTAAGTATATGAACCCGGGCGGCAGATTATACTTCGAGATTAATGCAATGTATGGACAGATGACAATAGACTTACTTAAGAATACAAGCTACTTCAACATCACTCTTATTCCCGATCTATCAGGCAGGGATAGAATGATTGAGGCTATCCTTAAATAAGAAACGGTTATCAAACCGAAGTCTGATAACCGTTTTCATATATAAGCAATATTATATAATACTTATTGTCTGCGCTCAGGACGAGGACGCTCTGGTCTTGGACCACGATCCGGACGTTCTGTGCGAGGAGGACGCTCTTCATAACCTTCCGGCTTTGGAAGCAACACCTTGCGAGACAATTTGAATTTGCCTGTCTTAGCGTCAACGTCTACCAATTTAACCTGAATAATGTCACCTTCTTTCAATCCAGACTCTTCTACAGTTTCCAATCTCTTCCAATCTATTTCAGAGATATGAAGCAAACCGTCTTTGCCCGCCATGAATTCAACGAAAGCACCGTAAGGCATAACTGAAGAAATCTTTCCTTCATATACTTCGCCTACTTCCGGAACTGCCACGATCGCTTTTACAGCATTGATAGCAGCATTGATAGTATCTTTGTTTGTTCCTGATATTTCGATACGACCTGCGCCATCAACTTCTTCGATAGTAATTGTAGCACCAGTCTTTTCTTGAATACCTTGAATAATCTTTCCACCAGGACCGATTACAGCACCGATGAATTCCTTACCTATAATCAACGTCTCGATACGTGGAGCATGAGGTTTCAATTCTTCACGAGGCTCAGAGATTGTATCAGTAATCTTACCAAGAATATGCAAACGACCATCTCTTGCTTGAGCCAATGCGTTCTCAAGGATTTCAAACGACAAACCGTCTACCTTGATATCCATTTGCGTAGCAGTGATACCGTTTTCTGTTCCTGTCACCTTGAAGTCCATATCACCTAAGTGGTCTTCATCTCCAAGGATATCTGAAAGGATTGCGTAGTTCTTACCCTTGTTCTCAGAGATAAGTCCCATTGCAATACCTGATACAGGCTTCTTAATAGTAACACCTGCATCCAATAAAGCCAATGTTCCGGCACAAACAGTAGCCATTGAAGACGAACCATTTGATTCAAGGATATCAGATATAACACGTACCACATAAGGATAATCTGAAGGAATCATACGCTTCAACGCACGATGAGCCAAATTACCATGACCTACCTCACGACGACCTACACCACGTGAAGGCTTAGCCTCACCGGTAGAGAATGGAGGGAAGTTATAATGAAGAAGGAAACGTTCTTTTCCGTGAACCAATGCATCGTCGATAATCTTCTCGTCTGCCTTTGTTCCCAAAGTAACAGTTGTAAGAGATTGAGTTTCGCCACGAGTAAAGACTGCTGCACCGTGAGGTCCAGGGATATAATCGATTTCGCACCAGATAGGGCGAATTTCCGTAGTCTTACGTCCGTCCAAACGCTTGCCTTCATCAAGGATAGCGCGACGCATAGCTTCTTTCTCTACATCATGATAATAGCGACCAATCATTGATCCCTTTTCAGCCAATTCTTCTTCAGTAAGGGCTGCCTTATATTCATCAACAATGCTATGGAAAGCTTCAGCACGTGCATGCTTGTCTACTCCTGAAACAGCAACGGCGTAAACCTTTGCAAAACATTTGTCGTGTATATCTTTACGTAAATCCTCGTCATTTACTTCATGACAATATTCACGTTTAACTGTTTTACCACAAGCCTCAGTCAGTTCAATCTGAGCCTGACATTGTACTTTGATAGCTTCGTGTGCTACTCTGATAGCTTCAAGCATTTCAGACTCCTGAACCTCGTCCATTTCGCCTTCAACCATCATGATGTTATCCATTGTAGCACCAACTACCATATCAATATCTGCTTTTGCCAATTGAGTGAATGTCGGATTCACGATAAATTGACCATCAACACGAGCTACACGAACTTCAGAGATAGGACCATTAAAAGGTATATCGGAAACAGCAAGAGCAGCTGAAGCAGCCAAACCGGCTAACGCATCAGGCATATCTTCGCCATCAGAAGAAAACAAGATAAGGTTTACAAAAACATCTGCATGATAATCGTCCGGGAAAAGCGGACGAAGAGCTCTATCTACCAAACGTGAAGTAAGGATTTCATAATCAGAAGCTCTTCCTTCTCTTTTTGTAAAACCACCAGGAAAGCGGCCTACAGCTGAAAATTTCTCTTTATACTCTACTTGAAGTGGCATGAAGTCAACATCGGGCTTTGCATCTTTAGCAGCACAAACAGTGGCAAGCATCATTGTGTTGCCCATGCGAACAGTTACCGAACCATCCGCCTGCTTTGCTAACTTCCCGGTTTCGATAGTGATAGTTCTTCCATCACCTAAATCGATCGTCTTGATAATTGGATTAAGCATAATCTCTTCTTTATTTCTTATTTTTTGTCCATTAAAATTGGTGCAAATGTAGTGAAAGTTTAATCTAAATAGATGTAAATGAAAAGAAAAAGCTCAGAGAATCTTCTTTTTTGAAAGAAGTTTACCCTTTTTCATGATTCATCTGACAAATAATGTAATTAGATTCATCGTATTCAAAACTTTGTCTCAGAGTGATAATACATATTCTGCCAATTCATCCATTTCTTTTTCAGACACAGATACTTCGGGGCCATGTATCTTCAACATTTCTTTCATTGAAAAAGAACGCCCGTCATATAAATAGGGTGCTGTTCTCCAAACCTCGTTCAATGCTGCAACATCCATTGCTACGTTTTTCTCCGATCCGTGTGCCCAGTCCACCTGATAGAGCTTTCCATCGGTGTAATAGTTTCCGGAGTGACATGATGCACAGTGATTATCAAACGTTATTTTACCCCGTTTTGCCGCTTCCGACATTTGCCCTTTTATCAGATAAGGACTTGGTTCCGGAGATAGCGATATCAAATACGCATCCATTGCCTTACAAACTTCTTCGTTAGCTTCGGCAAACAGGATGTATTTTAATCCCGATCTTACTGCTGTTTCTGCGTTTTTCCGTATTCCGGTAACCATACTGGGAGGTGTTTGATGTGAGAAAAGTAGCGATTTGGTATTCTTCGGATTTCCAACACCATCGTTCAGCAAATCCCAGTTCAAACCATCCGTACGTGCTTCATTTGGGTGGCAACTTGCACAACTTTGCCATCCCTGAAAGCCAAGTGTTGCGTCATGAAAATACATATTCCCTCTCCCCACTTTGCTTGATGACAAGGTTGCTCTGCTTGTTTCGTTGACTTTTTTCTTTCCATTGGCTAAATTCATCTCTACAATCTCTCCCGTGAAATAGTTTGCTGTAATGACTTTCCCACCTGTTGAGGAGGCAACAGCACGCGGACCTTTACCTTCTGTGGAAACATAGGAACTGATACCATAAAGAAAACCTGCATCATTGGGAATATCTTCCAACTTGCGGGTAGAGGGTGTTTCAAATATTCCCTCTTTTGCATTATTCAGTCGGGAATGTAAAGCTATCCGATCAATTAATACCAGTTCGTCTACTCCTGAAGCAGCGACAATTACAGATTGATTGTCGGCAGATACTGTTACTCCCCACGGATTTGCAGTCCCTTTCTGAGGGGTATCCAGAAGAACAGTATTTTCTATATCCTTTTTCCGCAAATCGATAATCGACAATGCGTTTGTACTCATCCATCCGCGATCTACCTGATTTGCCGGCAATTGAAAACGTGCCAGAAGGTGTGTGACATAAGCATACGAATTGTCTCCGGATATGGCGATTGCTTTTGCATCCGTAGAACCATTAGGAAGCATGATGCGTTTTATAACCTGCTTTGTTTGAACATCGACTACAGACAATTGCACAGCAATCGGGAAATCCAAAGAGGCCATTTCAGGCATATTGTTTACTACGAGCAGTAAGCTGTCTGATGCAAAAGATATCATATCCACAGGTTCGCGCCCAACTTCGATTGTAGAAATAATTTCTTTACTGGACGGATTTATTTCTATCAGATTGTTTTTAAAACGTTGTGTTACCCATAGGGTTTTTGTTAACGGATTGTACCGTATTGCTGACGGAGAGTTTCCTATTTCTGTTTTCGAGATGATTTCCAGGTCAGCAGCATCCAGCTCGTACAGCTTTCCTTCATAGCCGTCGCACACTACCCAGATGCTTCCGTCCGGCATTTTTTCGAGACCGTTTACCGGAGATTCGAAGATTGTTTTTTTGTCTAAGGATTGTAAATCTGAATTAAATCGTAGCAACTCGTTAGCGCTTTGGTTGGCTACATATAATCCGGCTCCTTCATCAAAAAACAATTTGTCAGGAGCAAAAACATCTTTTTCATTGCAGCTACACAGCACACAGATAAAGAATAATATACATATATTTCTCATGAGATGTATTTTTAAGGTTGAAGCGACTGAATATACAAACGGATATTTTCCTCGTTTTCTAAACGTGCTTTTTCAGCTTTTGCTTCATAGTATTCATAATATTCCATTTCTTCTTGTGTCCAATCATTGGCTTCTTTGTAATCTCCGATAAATGGAACCAAAAGGTCTAACCACAAAGCAACCGTCTCTATTTCGCTTTTTGCAAGAGATACGCCTTTATGTCCGTTTTCCAACCGTTTAATCAGGTTGCTTGTTGTTGATCCTGCAAAGTAGGGACGCAATAAAGAAGGCTCGGATAAACTACTGATCCAATTTACTTCAGGGTGGTGGGCGTCGCCTTGCCACGAATCATTGTCGTGTGTGGTTTTTCTGGCGTGCGTCAAGTTCAGATAGGAGTCGGAATATTTTCTTTTAGTTTGCGTATCTACAACATGCAACTCTCCTTTCAGACTCATCGAGTGTTTAACCCCGTCATGGCAAGATATACACTTTGCATCCCAGATTGGTTGAACTTCTTTGATGTAACTAAAGTTACGTACACCTATTCCTTCCGGTTCTATCTGTTGTACTCCTCTATTCATAGCCAGTGATACAGGATGAGAAGCAACAGGCACAGTGTTTTTGTGCTCATGGCACCCTACACAACTCTGTATTTCTCCCGGTTGCAAGGTTGACCAACTACGCATGGTTTGTACAACCCGATTATTCTCATCCAATGCTTGGAAATATAATGGGGTACGCGAGGGTACGCTAAAAAAGGCAGAACCATCCGGCAACACATCTACTGTTCCATGAATACGTTTTACATCCCAGCTGGCGTTTCCTACGCCCACAGGCGTAAAAGCATGACCGCTTCCCCCTTCTCCCTCACCGAATGCAGTACCAACACTTGCAGGACGATAAATGATTTCTACAATTCTCATTTTTTTGATTGTTCCCGGCTCTACTCCTTCCAATCCTTCGCCTTCGTATATATTCTGCATATAATAAACGCCTTTATCCTGCGTGTAATCTACTGTACTTGCCCGCGTAAATGGTCGATTACGGGAAGCCAATAAGACAGGCTGGTTACAAGAGATTGTGGCATCAGCTGTTAACAATTCTCTTTCGCCATCTATGTTCATCCAGTATATGGCAAAATCAATTGGGCGACCTGCGTAATAACCCAAAGGAGAATAAGATATTAAGAAATCTTTTTCGTTAAGCGGATATGGATACTGAAACTGATCGCCAAACTGACCATACGCGTCAATTCTCTCGGCTTCAGGCTTGCGTACCGGAGCGACAAGAATAGTTCCTTCGTTTTCTTGACGCCCGGCTTCTATGTCAATAATTCCCAATTTACCATGCTGAGGCGAATGATGACCGGTAAAGGTTCCCATTATTTTACGTGTTCCGGGTATTTGACGTACATGAGTTACGGTAGTCGGAAAAAAACTATTCATTCCGTAGTACTCGGTTTGTGCTGTTCCGTCGGGGTTCATCTGAAAGAGAGGCTGCGTAAAAACCTGCCCACGGTCGTTATAGTCCCACCGCGTGTATACAACCCGACCGTCGTCTAGTACGGCAGGCTTGACTGTATGTACCTGGTCGTATCCAATCCGTCTCATATATTCTCCGTTGCGGTTGCACAGAAAGAAGTTGCTGACTTCAACCGTCCAGCAGTCAACTGAATTACCGCTGCGGGTGGAGTTGAACAGAATATTTTCATCCGGAAGATATATCGGCTCGATGTCGGCAAACCCCAAGCCATGTGTCAGTTGTTTTACTTTCCGTGAAGGCATTTCCATTTCATACAAATTGAAGTCGTCTTCTTTCAGGGATTTTTTCCATGAAAAAAGAATATGTTTACCATCGAAATGAATATCAGGATCACGAAAAACTCCTGTGGAGTCTGAAAGCAATGTTTCTTCTTCTGCCCAAATTCCATTCATTTTTATCAGGGATAATTCTCCTCCCGGAAAAAAGTTGTATTCGTGGCGTGCGTCCGAAAGCCCTTCCGTATAAGCGAAGAAAGAAGGGCGAAGCACTTCAAATTTGGTGAAAACTATTTCGGGATTATTTTCCGTGAATGAATTCAGCCTTTGTTTGCGCCGTTCTATGCAGGCTTCAACATACAGACTGAAAGCACTCTGTAAACTCTCAGGAGTATCCCCCACGACAATCGGCACATTTAATTTCTGTAAACGAACGGTTAGCTGTTCGGACAGTTTACCTTCAAACCAATTGATGTTTTCTCCGTCTTGTAGCCACCAGTCATAATATATGGGGAATTTCTTAAACAGATCTTTATGAGCAGTTTCTCTGTGTATCCTGCTTTCGGGCTCTTCTGATTGAGGTGCCGTGTCGAAAGAATGGCGCATGGCAGCAACAAAGGCCTCCAGTTCTTTCGGTTCATGACTTTTATATTCCCTTTTAGAGGAATCTGGTTGGCATCCGGTAAAAAGAAGGAGCAACCCAAGTATGATTAGTGAGTATAGATTAGTCATTTTCTTTAATTTTTAAGATTTTTGTATATGACTCCACGATGGATACACCGCTGGAAGTGCCTATACGGGTAGCACCAGCTTTAATCATGGCTAAAGCAGTATCCAAGTCGCGGATACCTCCAGATGCTTTCACTCCGATAGACGTACCGACGACACGACGCATTAATTCTATATCATGAACCGTTGCACCTCCGGTTCCGAAGCCGGTAGACGTTTTTACAAAATCCACTCCTGCTTCTTTTGCAATGTTGCATACGGTTTCTTTCTCGGCATCTGTCAAGTAACAGGTTTCCAATATAACTTTGCAGATCACTCCAGCCGGTTTACAAATAGATACCATATCATCTATTTCTCTTTTAACAATATCAAGCCGACCCTTTTGAAGAGCACGGATATTAATAACCGTATCTATTTCGGTTGCACCTTTCTCTATTGCGTCGCGCGTTTCGAAAGCTTTGCATTCTGTTGTTGTTTGCCCCAAAGGAAAGCCTATTGCAGCTCCTACTCTAACCGGACTGTCCTTTAATAACTCTGCACATGTAATAACTTCTGCAGAGTTGATGGCAACCATTGCAAAACCATATTGGTTAGCTTCGGAACATAGTTTCTTAATGTCTGCATCTGTCCCAAATGGCTTCAGGAATGTGTGGTCAATCATTCCTGCAAGCTCTTTTATTGATAGTTTTTTTATTGATTCCATTCTTGTTTTTTAAAATGATAATACGGTTTTGATAACTTCATTTCTTTTAATTGCTTCGTAGGCATCATGTATTTCCTCTATTTTGAAGCGGTGTGATATAAATTCGGATGCCGACAGCTTGCCTTCGCGTATCCACTGAGCCAATGTTGTCATAGCAGCTCTTTCTTCCGAACGTGTAGGCCACTGATGCATGTAAAGATTAAAGTTATAAGGAGCTTTACTCAATTCGAGTTGAGGGCTTTTAGACATCACGCCATACACACATATATCTCCTGCCATTTTCAGCAGAGATAATCCTGTGTTAACAATGGACTCCAAACCTACTGCATCTATAACGGTGTCGTATGATCTGCCGGCTTTTGCGACAAATTCGGTGCTAACAACTTCATCATACAAATACGTATTGTCTGCACCCATTTTTTCTGCGAGTTTAAGTTTTGCAGGATTCATGTCTACTATATCAATCTGACCAAGTCCATACAGCTTCCCCAATTTGACGAAGCTGAGCCCTACTGGACCGGAGCCGAATATAATTATCTTTTTGCCGGGTGTTAACCTGAAGTCTTTGAACGCTCCGAGCACTTCACGCCATGTGCAGGAAATAACGGCTTCTTCCGGCTGAATATCTCCAGGCACACCGTTTTGTATCTCAAAACTATCCCAACATCCGTTTTCAGGTGTAGCCAATCCTTCTTCTTTCAAAACATCGAAATCGTTAACCACCACATATTCGCTAAAACCACCCCAGGCGCTGTGCAGATCCTGAGAGCCAAAAGATGAGATAAGTCCGCCGATAACACGATTGCCGACTGCGAAGTTTTTGACCTTGCTACCAACTTCAACTACGATACCTACGTTTTCGTGCCCCAGCACCATCGGATATTTATCCTCTCCGGGAAACTTACCTGCAATAAGCTTGCTGTCTGTCGCATTACAAAAAGCAACCATTTCCGTCTTTACCAGTGCCTGATAAGGAGAAATGGCAGGCTTCTCAATATCTTGAATTTCTATTTTTCCCGGGGTTGTTACAATTACGCTTTTCATATTTTTCTGTTGTTTGATATTTTACAATTTAAGTTCCGCTATTTCTTTGTACACACCGCATAAAGCATGATAAGCATGATCGAATACAGGCATAACGGCTTTGTATTTCTCTACATTTTCGGGAATCGGAGTTATCTTTTTCTGGATGTGGATAAAACGATCTATCACCTGAAAGTCAGGAAAAAGCCCGGACCCAATTCCTGCTAATACGGCAGCACCCATGGATGTAGCTTCTTCAAGATAATTCGGTATTTTTATTTCCGCTTGATAAATATCAGCCATCATCTGCTGCCAGATTATATTTTTTGCGCCGCCACCTATTACCGTAATGCTGTCAATAGGAACATGGTTGCGAAATATATTTACAATATACCCTAAATTGAGTGTAATGCCTTCCATGACAGCACGTAGCATATCGCCGTGCTTATGATTGACCGTTAAACCGATAAAAGCACCTTTGGCATCCACATTCCAACGTGGGGTGCGCTCTCCCATTAGATAGGGAAGGAAGAGTAACCCATTTGCGCCAATCGATGATTGTCTGATCTGTTCATCAATCAGTTCGTATATACTTCTACCCGATGTTTTCGCCTGTAGCTGCTCGTATTCGCACAATTGATTGATCATCCAGGTATAAGATGCGCCGGCGGTTTGCATTGTACCTGAGGGATGCAACATACCCGGAACAACATGCGCCCAATTCATGGTTCTTCTTTGTTTGTCTACAATTGGTTTATCCACCGTCAAAGCTATCCATGAAGAAGATCCCAGATAATTATATGCCGATCCGGGGGAAATACACCCAACTCCCACTCCGGCACAACTCCCATCGCCACCTCCACAAATTACGGGCGTTCCGGCACGAAGTCCTGTTTCTTTAGCAGCCTGGTTTGTTACCTCTCCTATTACCTCAACGGATGAACGTATTTGTGGAAATAAAGACAAGTCTAAACCGGCAGCCTGAATAATTTCTTCACTCCATTGACCGGTATTCAAGTCGTAAGCATTCGTTCCTGAAGCATCAGACGGGTCGGTTGCCATTACACCGCAAAGACGATAGTTGATATAATCTTTTGCGTTCAGCATTTTATATGTTTTCGCGAAAATATCAGGTTCGTTTTCTCTGATCCACATCAATTTTTCTATGGAATAAGATGCGCTGATACGGTGTCCCGTTATTTGATAAAATTGTATCGGGTCTATTTTCTCAGACAAAAAAGCTTCTTCTTTTACTGAACGCTGGTCGCAATACAATAAATGAGGGCGAAGCGGATTGCCGTCTTTATCTACACAGAGGCATCCCATCATCTGCCCGCTAAGAGCGACCCCGGCAATATCACCGGGCGAAACAGCTTTAAGTAAAACCTGTGTTGTTTCAACAATTGCTTTCCACCAATCATGTGGGTTTTGTTCTGCACGATTTCCTTCTGCATAAACAGTATTGTATGATGATACACAGGAAGACACCAATGTTCCGTCTTCATCAAACAGTGTCGCTTTATTGCCGCTGGTGCCCAAATCGTGAGCGATGACATATTTAGACATACTATTTATTTTTATAATATTGCATTTGTATAACCGGTCAATCCAACCAGCACACCACCCGTAATACCTCCTAAAATAATTACGATCCAACGTGGCGTCATTTCTTTAACCAATTCCACACGTTTTCCTTTCGGAGCGCATAATAAATCGAAAGTCACAAATCCCATGGCAATGGCAAATCCCATATCTACCCAGGGAGCACTACCGCGCGCACCCTGATGGATAAGGCTGAATTGCATGGGAAGGTTTTCCAAATCGGTAAGCAGACCTGTAGAAAAACCGAAGCCTGGCAATTTGTGATTAACAATCCAAAATGTTCCGATGATCAGCGCGGCTGCAATGAAGCCTCCTATTGCGCCAAAGTCCTTCACCAGTTTAGGCCAACATAGCAATACTGTAAATGTAACAGCAAACGCACCGAATATACTGGTGATGATTCCGGCATGATACATGCCCAGAAATTCATTGTATGTATTTAACCATTCGCTCATACCGTTCCCTCCTCTGATTCTGATGGACGTGTTTGATCTGAGCGCATCGCCCAAACGGCAATTCCTGCCAATGCACCTCCGATAAAACAACATACTAATGTTGGAACGGCAAGCAAAAACGCTGATATGTCGCCTTGAAAGCGTACTATTCCCCATGCTATCCCTGCGGCTCCTATGCACCAACCCTGATCAAGCCAAACTTTGCCGTCGGGGTTTAGTATTGCTCCGTTATAATGATTCATGTACCACATGATGCCAATGATAAGCACTGCTGCTAACCATCCGCCCATTAAGCCGTAGGTCTTCCAAAGTTCCGGCCATATTCCAAATGCGAAACCGCCGCATATTGCCGAACCAACAAATGTTGATAAATGTTTTTTCATGGTCTTTCTATGTTTATTTAAGCGATAATTTAACCAGCGTGAAAGGTTTGTCGTGGCTTGTATTTACCTTGTCCGGTCCTGTAACAAGATCGAAACAAGATACGATAACCATTCCGTTCCAAACAATCGGCTCTCCCGGCTGGTCTAACCCGCCATCGCTTCCATCACCGTCGGGACTTTGAGCGATACGTTGCACATTGCCGTTTTTATCGACACGGGCAACGGCATTATCCGAGAAATCGGCAACCCATATATTTCCGTCATCATCTATACAGATACCGTCTACTGTGCGAAGTTGAGTGAGGTCTTGTGCCCAGAGATTATTTCCGGTTACTTTCCCCGATGCGTCCATTGTTATTTTATGGATGGATCCGTCGCCGAAATTACCGACATACAGATTACCGTCCTTATCAAAAACAATACCATCGAGACCATATTGCACTTCCTCATTTTTAGTGATGACTGTTGCTATCAGATTTTTGTCTTCCAAAGTATTTGATACCCGTATGTCTTTATCATTCATATCAAAGCGATAAACACCGCTGACCAATAAGCCCGAGGGGTCTTCTATGTCAGAAAGAATGCTTTGGGTGACATATAGTTTACCACCGTGTACCCGTATGCCGTTAGGATGCTCCATACCTATAGCTACTTCGATTGTTTCGATTAAATTATCATTTTCATCGAACCTCAACCGTAAAATACGACCTTTGCTTTTGGCTTGCTCGGCACCGCTCCAGCCTTGATTATCGCAAATAAATAAATCACCGTCATCATTAAAGGCGATTCCCATAGGTGATGCCCAGCCTGTTTCAGACAATACCGGAACATCTAACCATTTCTTAATTTCACCTTCTGTAGTGATACGCATTATACATGCCGGTTTGGATATATCAGCAAAATTAGGACAGGCTAATATTAAATCTCCGTTAGGTGCAATAGCCATCCCATCCGGTGTCGGACAATAGTCGGGTAGCACCATAAAAAGCTCACTCTTTTGAGGTAGTGATTGTATATCTGCTGAAGACAGAACTCCTTCTTTTCCTTTAGCAGTATTAGATTTTGTTCCATTATTGGAACATCCACATAAACTTACGATAAGCAACACAAATAGCATGTAAGCACTCTTTCCCATCATAATAGTATTTATTTATTTAATGTAATTATTATCAATGTCACGTCTCTGTTAGACAGAAACTGTGTTAAATTAAGGTGGCTTTCTCTTTCTAAAATGATTTTTTCTTTACTTTCAACAACAAAGGTAAAAATAATAATGACAAAAAAACTATCAGACAGACAGTTAAGCGTATAGTAATAGGATAAGAATGTACAGATTAAAGATTCACTTCTTGGAAGAGCTGAATTATTGCTAAAATATTTATGTAATATGCCTGCTTATGAAGGGTAAAGGCGGGAATGAGAAAGTTCAATATAAGCGTCCTTACAATTATATTATTAACTTTGTGGCATCATGATGGAAGACGATTTTGACATAAGGGAGCCAAAGGCTTTAGATACGGAGCGGGATTTTGAAAATGCCCTGCGACCTCTGTCCTTTCACGATTTCAGTGGACAGGCAAAGGTGGTAGAGAACCTTGAAATCTTTGTGATGGCTGCACGTATGCGTAAAGAGGCTCTTGACCATGTTCTACTGCATGGGCCTCCGGGGTTGGGAAAGACGACTCTATCCAATATCATTGCCAACGAATTAGGCGTTGGCTTTAAGGTTACTTCCGGCCCTGTACTGGATAAACCCGGTGATCTTGCTGGAGTGCTTACTTCACTTGAAGAAAACGACGTTCTTTTTATTGATGAAATACACCGCCTTAGTCCTGTTGTCGAGGAATACCTTTATTCCGCAATGGAGGATTATCGTATCGATATTATGATCGACAAAGGACCGAGCGCACGTTCTATCCAGATTGATTTATCTCCATTTACTCTTATCGGAGCGACCACGCGTAGTGGTTTGTTGACAAGTCCGCTTCGTGCTCGTTTTGGTATCAATATGCATCTTGAGTATTATGATATTGATACTATTACGAAGATTATCCTGCGAAGTGCCAATATCCTGAATGTAAGATGCGAAATAAGTGCTGCTAAGGAAATAGCATCACGTAGTCGCGGTACTCCTCGTATAGCCAATGCACTATTGCGACGCGTGCGAGACTTTGCACAAGTAAAAGGCAATGGGGAGATTGATAAAGCGATTGCCTGTTATTCTCTTGAAGCATTGAATATAGACCGTTATGGGCTTGATCAGATTGATAATAAACTGTTGTCTGTCATCATCGATAAGTTTCAAGGCGGACCAGTTGGACTAACAACTATCGCAACAGCCTTAGGCGAAGATTCGGGTACATTGGAGGAGGTGTACGAGCCATTCCTCATAAAGGAAGGTTTTCTGAAGCGTACACCACGTGGTCGAGAGGCAACAGAATTGGCTTATACCCATCTCGGAAGAAAGCGAACAAACGATCAGGGATTCTTATTTGAATAAAATATGGCGGGAGGAATGAAGCGGCTCGCCCAAGAGACCGCCCTATATGGAGTAAGTAGTATCGTCGGGCGATTCCTGAATTGGCTTCTTGTTCCCATGTATGTTAGGGTTCTCGCCAACCCGGGAGAATATGGGATTGTGACAAACATATATGGATGGTCGGCATTGCTGCTTGTTATCCTTATATATGGAATGGAAACGGGGTTCTTCCGATTTATCAACAAAGAAGGAGAAGACAATCCTACACGGGTTTACTCGACAGTTCTTTCTTCGTTGTCTATCACATCGGCATTATTCTTCATTACATCTATTATTTTCTTAGAGCCGATAAGTTCTTTCCTGGGTTATGCGTCCAATCCGGAGTATATCGGTATGATGATTGGCATTCTGGCGATAGATGCCTTTTGTTGTATTCCGTTTGCTTATCTACGCTACCAAAAGCGTCCGCTTCGCTTTGCAGGACTTAAACTTTTCAGCATCTTTCTTAATATCATAATAAATATATTCTTCCTGATTGTTTGTCCGTGGCTCAACCAGATTGCACCGGAAAGCATTGGCTGGTTCTACTCGGAAGGGTATGGAGTGGGATATATTTTTGTTGCCAATGTTATTACATCGATGGTAACACTTACCCTATTGATACCTGATATTCGTCCCGCGCTGAAAGTAAAGGCGGACTTTAATTTGTTAAAGCAAATGCTGTCGTACTCCTTTCCGATTCTTATACTGGGCATCGCAGGTATATTCAATCAGACAGCAGACAAAATATTGTTTCCCCTATTGTTTTCCGACAAAGATTATGCAAACGAGCAATTAGGCATTTATGGTGCTTGTTTTAAGATTGCGGTAGTAATGGTAATGTTTATACAAGCATTCCGCTACGCATACGAGCCATTTGTTTTCGCCAAGCATAAAGAGGATGCGGATAAGTCCGGCTACGTTGAAGCGATGAAGTATTTTATAATATTCGGACTTCTTATCTTCATCGGAGTCACATTCTATCTTGATATCCTTAAATACTTTGTAGGTCCTGAGTATTATTCCGGTCTTGCCGTCGTGCCGATTGTTATGCTTGGAGAATTATTCTTCGGTATATATTTCAATCTGTCGTTATGGTACAAACTGACCGATCAAACTCGCTGGGGAGCTTATTTCTCAATCATGGGATGTTTTATCACGGTTGCGATTATCTATTTCTTCGTCCCCAAATATGGCTTTATGGCTTGTGCATGGGCTTCGTTTTGCTGCAATCTGATAATAATGACAGTCTCCTATTTCGTCGGACAAAAGAAATTCCCTATCGCCTATGATCTGAAATCGGCAGCAATATATTTCCTTATAGCATCAGTAATCTTTGTTGCGGGAATATTGCCTGAGATAGAATCACAAATATTGCGACTTCTGTATCGCACAATATTGTTGTCTGTCTTTATACTCTTTATCATAAAAAAAGATCTCCCTTTTAGGGAAATTCCTTATCTCAACCGTCTTATTAAGTAATCTTTGAATCAAAAACATATTAAAATGAACGTATTGAAAAAGCTATGTGTAGCATTAATGCTACTTGCCTGCTCAGGATCTTTGTATGCTGACGAAGGAATGTGGGTTATAAAAGAATTAAACAAGCAAAACCTTGAGCGCATAAAAGAGCTCGGCTTTGTACCTTCCATTGATAAATTATACAGCGAGAGTTCCCCAAGTATGACAGATGCAGTTGTCATCTTCGGAGGAGGATGTACAGGTATCACTGTCTCCGAAAAAGGTCTTATCTTCACAAATCACCATTGTGGATATGGAGCTATTCAAAAGCTAAGTAGTGTTGAGAATGACTATCTGAAAGATGGCTTTGTCTCTCAATCGAAAGAGGAAGAGTTGCCAGTTCCGGGCTTGAACGTTCGTTATCTTCGTGAAACAGTCGATGTGTCTGAACGCATAAATTCTCATATATCTTCTATTGACGATGAATACAAACGCCTTATGGCTGCTGATTCTATTAGCAAGGTTATCTGCGACTCTATAGGAAGGAGTCCGTTCCTTACGGCAAACGTTATTCCTTTTTACAATAATAACAAGTACTACCTTGTAGTATATGATGTATTCCGTGATGTGCGTATGGTATTTGCTCCTCCTACATCTGTAGGTAAGTTTGGTGGTGATACCGACAATTGGATGTGGCCTCGCCATACAGGTGACTTTGCCGTATTCCGTGTTTATGCTAATGAGGAAAACAAGCCGTCTGAATATAGTGCTGAAAACAAGCCATACTCTCCGAAGTATGTTGCAGAGGTGTCTATCAGAGGATATGAGGAAAATGATTACGCAATGACTATCGGTTTCCCGGGAAGTACTTCCCGCTACCTGTCGTCATGGGGCGTGCAACAACGCATTGAAAGCACAAATACTCCACGTATAAATGTACGCGAAGTAAAGCAGGCTATATGGAAGGAAGCGATGGACGCAAGTGATGCTATACGTATTAAATATGCATCTAAGTACGCAGGCAGCTCAAACTATTGGAAGAATTCAATCGGTATGAACCGTGGTTTGGAGCGTCTTAACATTATTAATCGCAAGCAACAGGAAGAAGCGACCTTCGCAAGCTGGGTTGCAGAATCTCAGGAACGTAAAGACACTTACGGGGAGGTTCTTTCTCTTCTTGAAAATGGTTATACAAGCACAAATCAACATCGTGAACTATTAACCTATCTGATTGAAGCATTTTCGAGTGGCGTGGAAATCGTACGCTTGGCTCGTATGGTACAAGGTTTCGACGCAAAAGGTTCTAATCCTCATGAAATAGATGCCTTTCTGGAAGAATATGTTGCTCCTTTCTTCAAGGATTATGAAGTGCAATTAGACCAAAAGGTACTTGCCGCAATGATGCAAGTTGTTAAGAACAATGTTCCTGCTGAGTTCCTTCCTGATATCTTCCCATCTATCGACAAGAAGTATAAGGGTAACTATGAGAAATATGCCGCAGATGTATTCCGCAAGACAGCTCTTTCGTCATACGAAAAGGTAGAGGCTTTGTTGAGAAACCCTAAGTTATACGATAGATTCAAAAAGGATCCGACAGCAGAGCTTAGTCTTTCTGTCGCTATATCCATGATGGAACTTCAACAACTTACGGGCAATGCTCGCTATAATATTTCAAAGGGCGAACGTCTTTATTTTGCAGCTTTGAAGGAAATGTATCCTGAAAAGGCATTGTCTTCTGATGCTAATTTCACAATGCGCCTTAGCTATGGTTCAATCGGAGGATACCGTCCTTCTGATGCTGTCATGTATGATTACTATTCAACAGAGCAAGGTGTTCTTGAGAAACAAAACCCAGAGATAGGCGAGTTTGCCGTACAAAAGGAAATACTTGACCTTCTACGTTCTCGTGAGTTCGGAAGATATGGTAATGCTGATGGTAGTATAAACGTTTGCTTCCTTTCAGACAATGATATTACCGGAGGTAATTCCGGCAGTCCGGTCTTTGATAAATATGCTCGTGTTATTGGTTTAGCTTTCGATGGAAACTGGGAGGCGATGAGCGGGGATATAGCTTTTGAACCGGAGCTACAACGTTGTATTGCTGTCGACATCAGATATGTATTATTTATGATAGACAAATGGGGTAATTGCTCGCGATTGATAGATGAGTTACGTCTTGTTGATTAATATGAAAAAAGCGATTTTGTTTATGGGTGGAATGTTTATGAGTGCTTCTTTATTAACCGGATGCGATAATAAAGAGAAAGCAAATGAAAATATGGTATTCAATTATACTGTGGACAGCTTTGCGGATTTGCAGATATTGCGCTATCAAGTGCCGGGCTTTGAAGCCTTGAGCCTACAACAAAAGCAATTAATTTATCACTTATCCGAAGCCGCTTTGATGGGTCGTGATATAATGTTCGACCAGAACTGTCGATATAATCTTGCTATCCGCCGAACGTTGGAGGCTATATACACAAACTTCAACGGTAACCGTGAGAGTGCCGACTTCAAAGCTCTTGAGACTTACATGAAACGTGTATGGTTCTCGAATGGCATACATCATCACTATGCTGAGGATAAGTTTGCCCCCTCTTTCTCCCCCACTTTCTTTGCTGAATGTGCAAAGCAGGTAGCCATCGAATTGCCTTTGAGAGAGGGACAAAGCGTTGAGCAGTTTATCGAGGAACTAACTCCTGTTATATTCTCTACCGATGTATTAATGAAACGTACCGTACAAAGCGGCGACGAGGATATAATACGTGCTTCGGCAAATAATTATTATGCGGAAGACTTAACTCAGAAAGAAGTTGAAGCCTTCTATGACGCAATGAAGAACCCGAAGGATGAAACTCCCATTTCATACGGATTGAATAGCAGATTGGTAAAGGAGAACGGAAAACTTGTTGAGAAGGTTTGGAAGGTTGGCGGACTATACACTGCTGCAATAGAAAAGATTGTTGCGGAATTGGAGAAGGCTGTTCCTTTTGCTGAGAATGACGCTCAGAAGGCTGTTATAGAAACGCTTATTGACTTCTATCGCACAGGTGATTTGCGAACATTCGATGCTTACGCTGTTCTATGGGTAAAGGATATTGACTCTGAAGTGGATTTTATAAACGGATTTACTGAAACATACGGTGACCCGCTTGGATTAAAAGCAAGCTGGGAATCCACTGTCAACTTCATAAATAAAGAAGCAACCAAGCGTACTAAGATAATAAGTGATAATGCACAATGGTTTGAAGACAATTCTCCTATTGACGACCGCTTCCGCAAAAAAGAAGTTAAGGGCGTTAGTGCAAAGGTTATCACTGTCACTATGATAGGAGGAGATTGCTATCCTGCAACTCCTATCGGTATTAATCTCCCGAATGCTGATTGGATAAGGCGAGACCATGGCTCAAAGTCTGTAACTGTTGAGAATATAACTGAGGCTTACGACAAGGCATCACAAGGCAATGGTTTCAATAATGAGTTTGTATGGAGTGACGTAGAACGTGACTTACTGAAGACTTACGGATTCGCAACCGACAATCTTCATACTGATTTGCATGAGTGCTTGGGGCATGGCTCTGGCGTGACCTTGCCTGGCGTTGCTCCTGATGCATTGAAAGCATACAGTTCGACTCTGGAGGAAACTCGTGCAGATTTATTCGGCTTGTATTATATCGCCGACGCTAAAACGGTAGAGCTTGGTTTAGTGCCTGATGCAGAAGCATACAAAGCAGAGTATTATAAGTTCATTATGAATGGTCTGATGACTCAACTTGTACGTATAGAATTAGGTAAAAATGTTGAAGAAGCGCATATGCGCAATCGTCAACTGATTGCTCGATGGGTGTTCGAAAAAGGTCAAACTGAGAATGTTGTTGAGCTGAAAAAGAAAGAAGACAAAACATTCGTTGTAATAAATGACTATGCGAAGCTCCGTACACTATTCGGTGAATTATTAGGAGAAGTTCAACGCATTAAAAGCGAAGGCGACTTTGAAGCCGGAAAGCAATTGGTCGAGGCATACGCCGTGAAGATAGATCCTGTATTGCATGAGGAGGTATTGAATAGATATGCAAAACTAAACCTTGCTCCTTATAAGGGTTTTGTCAATCCTATAATGAAAGAGGTTAAGGATGCAGACGGAACAGTAACTGATATTATATTGGATTATACTGAGGGCTATACCGAACAAATGCTTAGATACAGCAAAAACTATTCTTTCCTACCAACATACAACGATTAATCATGGACGAGAAGCTGAGAGAAATACGTACGCGCTTGCGCCTTTCAATGAATGGCGTAGTTTCTACAAGTATGCGTGAGAAGGGGATTATTTATAAACTGAACTTTGGCGTATCGCTTTCAAAAATAAAAGAGATTGCAGCAGACTTCGAGAAGGATGCTAATATCGCTAAAAGACTTTGGAGTGAGGATGTAAGAGAGTTAAAGATTATTGCGACTCTTTTATACCCTCATTCTGAGTTTTCAAAGGAAGATGCCGAATTGTGGATAAAGGACGTACGTTATATTGAAATAGCAGAACAGATTTGTGCTAACCTATTGCAGAATTTGTCATACGCTCATGAGCTTGCTGCTTCATGGATTATCAGAGAGGAAGAGTTTACACAAGTAACAGGATTTCTATTATATGGTCGTTTATTCCTGAATGGATACGAAGAAAAGGAACAGCAAGTAAGACTTTTTCTGGAAACAGCTAAGAGTATTTTAGACAAAGGCGTTTCTCGTCGCCAGCGTGCTGCAATTCTGGCGTTAAAACGTTATGGCAGGCAAAGTAAAGCGAACGCAGACGCTGTGCTCAGCGTTATAGCAGACTACAAACAATCAACGTCAGCAGAAAGACAAGAGTTTTACGACGACCTTAGCTTCGAGTTTGAATATTACAATTAACCCTATTTGCCGTTAAAATAAATACATTAACTTTGTAAAGGATGTAATGTTGTGAACATTAAAATAGATGGAGAGTAGTAAAATTTATACCGAGCTTGAAGCAAAGCTAACACAGTACATTGCAGAAAAAAAACTTCGCAAGACGGAGGAACGGTATATAATTCTCAAGCAAATATGCTCTTTCTCTTCTCATTTTGATATATGTATGCTTGAACAAAGGTTTAATGAGATAAACTACTTTGTGAGCAGAGCAACACTTTACAATACGATCGAGTTGTTGGTAAAAGCCGGATTTCTTATCACACATCAATTTGCGTCAAAGTCTACGCATTATGAGCTAAGGATTCTCGCAGAAATATATTCTCATCTGATTTGCACTGCTTGTGGAGCTGTGCGTGAGGTACGCGACGTGGCGTTAAAAAAGAATGTCAGCAATATTAAGATAACTCGTTTCACTCCTGCATTCAGTACCATCTATGTGTATGGTATTTGTAGTAAGTGTAAATACAAAATGCAAAAGAAGAGTAACAATAACAATAAAGATATTACAAGAAAATGAAAGTAGATGTTCTGTTAGGATTACAATGGGGCGACGAAGGCAAGGGAAAGATTGTCGACGTACTTACTCCTAAATACGATGTGATTGCCCGCTTTCAGGGTGGCCCTAATGCTGGTCATACCTTAGAATTTAATGGAGAAAAATATATATTACGTTCGATTCCTTCAGGGATTTTTCAAGGAGGTAAGATAAATATAATAGGTAATGGCGTAGTTCTTGACCCGCTATTGTTCCGTCAGGAAGCTGAAAGTCTTGCTGCAAGCGGACACGATTTGACTAAACAATTATTCATCTCGAAGAAAGCACACCTTATACTACCTACTCACCGTATTCTCGATGTTGCTTATGAAGCTGCGAAAGGTGCAGGCAAAATCGGTACTACAGGAAAGGGTATTGGTCCGACTTATACAGATAAGATTAGTCGTAATGGCCTTCGCGTAGGTGATTTGCTTCACAACTTTGAGACAAAGTACGCTGCTGCTAAAGCAAAGCATGAAGCAATCCTTGCGTCCTTAAATTATGAATATGACATCAAGGAACTGGAAACAGAATGGTTGGCTGCATTGGAGTACTTGAAGAAGTTCAAACTTGTAGATAGCGAACATATAGTAAATGGTTACCTGAAAGAAGAGAAATCAATCCTTGCAGAAGGTGCTCAGGGCACATTGTTGGACATCGACTTTGGCTCATATCCTTTTGTCACTTCATCTAATACTATCTGTGCAGGATGTTGTACCGGATTGGGCGTTTCTCCTCGTAATATCGGCGAGGTGTATGGTATCTTCAAAGCATATTGTACACGTGTTGGTAGTGGACCATTCCCTTCTGAATTGCACGACGAAGTTGGCGACAAAATTTGTGAAGTAGGACATGAATTCGGTTCTGTAACAGGGCGTAAGCGTCGTTGCGGATGGATTGACCTTGTTGCACTTAAATACTCGGTTATGATAAACGGTGTAAGCCAACTTATCATGATGAAAAGCGACGTACTAGACTCATTCGAAACAATCAAGGCTTGCGTAGGGTATAAGATGGACGGAAAAGAAATTACAGAATTCCCTTACGAAATAAGCGACAACATCGAACCTATCCTTGTAGATATAGCAGGATGGAATACAGACATGACAAAAATGCAGAGCGAAGATGAATTCCCTGAAGAATTCAATGCTTACCTGTCATTCCTCGAAGAAGAGCTTGAAGTGCCTATTAAGATAGTCTCAGTAGGTCCTGATCGTGAACAAACGATAATAAGATATACAGAAAATTAAAAAACATCAGCATCAGCTACAAATGGCAAGCCTTTTGTAACTATACTCATGTAGTATTAATATAAATAGAAAAGAAATTATGTATTGGATTATATTTATTGGATTCGCAGCACTAAGTTGGCTGGTTTCTTATCGTTTGAAAAATAAATTTGAGAAATACTCAAAGGTCGCATTGCCAAGTGGACTTACAGGTAAGGACGTTGCAGAAAAGATGCTTCATGATAATGGAATATATGACGTAAAAGTTATCTCCACTCCGGGGCACTTAACCGACCATTACAACCCTGCAAATAAGACAGTAAATCTAAGTGAAAACGTATACTACAGTAATAGCGTTGCTGCTGCTGCAGTTGCTGCTCACGAATGTGGTCATGCGGTACAACATGCCAGAGCTTATGCTCCATTGAAGATGCGTTCGGCATTAGTTCCTATTGTTAGCTTCTCGTCAAACATTATGATGTGGGTTATCCTTGGAGGTATACTACTTATCCAAACATTCCCTCAACTATTGTTGATTGGCATCATAATGTTCGCTTCGACTACTTTATTCAGCTTCATCACACTGCCTGTTGAGATAGACGCAAGCAAGCGCGCATTAGTTTGGTTGAGTGGAGCAGGCATAACAAATGTTGCAACACATCATAAAGCAGAAGACGCCCTTCGCTCGGCAGCTTATACTTATGTTGTGGCGGCATTAGGTTCATTAGCAACCTTATTATACTACGTAATGATTTATATGGGCAGACGCAATTAATCACCTCTATCCATCTTACAACATAAAGAAAGTGGTATTCAGAATCCTGAATACCACTTTTTTTATTAAGTTGGCAAAGAAGGTAAGAAAGGTTCGCTTTTATGAAGAAGTGATATGCCCTTTTGTCTCATCGTATTGGAACGACAGTTTCATTACATTGAAACGCTCGTTCCATTGTATTGAAACGAGAGGATGATAAAATCTTGCGTCTAAAAGTGTCGGGACAAGAAGGCGATGTATAATCTCGCCCCTACGAGTATGGTGTCCAATAAAGTGTTCCTTTTGTGACAAAGTAATGGCACGCTCGTTTCCATACATTGTCACGACCGTGCCATTACTTTGTCACAGCTGTGACATTGCATNG
>JGI996J12353_1000066_pt1 | contig 34450 bp, 28 predicted proteins | sample IntmicLarv5ML5BL_FD_12353 | JGI IMG/M metagenome (IMG submission 12353) | reverse complement strand
TCTCTCTCTCTCTCTCTCTCTCTCTCTAATAAATTAGATGAGAGTTCCAAATCTGAGGAGCAGAAAACTGCTAAAAAGTCGATATTTATTTGATTTTTTTCCATGTGTGTGAGTGCAAAGATATTTTTATCTTTTTAAATGGCAAATTCTCAAGTGAAATTTTTTGCTGTGATGTTGTTGTTACATCTTGAGTAACAGCGTACTTTTCTATTCAAAGATTAGTCGGGAAATGTTTTCGGGGGCAAAGATTTCGTTTGCTATGTCTTGCAATTGTGTTGCTGTTGCCCGTTCGATTTTCTCGAAAAATGTTGGAAGAGAGTCGTATTTGTTGTGATGAAGATAGCTTTTGCCAAGTCCGAGGAACAGGCTTTCGCGATTATCATTTGCCACGCTTAGTTGTCCTATTATTTGCTTCTTCGCTCCTGCCAGTTGACTGTCTGTCAGCTTATCTTCTCTGATGCGTTTCAATTCTTTTTCTACCAGCGAAAGAGCTTTGTTTTTGTTCTTTGGGTCGGTTCCAAAGTATATCAACGCCAAGCCTGTATCGGTGTAGCTCGTCACGCTCGATTCTACATTGTAGACCAGTCCGTGCTTTTCGCGTAGCGATAAATTAAGTCGGCTGTTCATCCCTGGTCCGCCAAGTATATTGTTGAGAAGGAAAAGCGGCACTCTCCTTTCGTCGTACATATTGAGTGCCTTCGCTCCTATCAAGACGTGCGCCTGATGCGTTTCCTTCTTCTCTGCCTTTAGGAAAGAAGTTGTCGAAGGCATGATATTGCAATTGCGTACCACCGAACGTGTAAGTTGACTGTCGATAGCTGCCTCGGCAAGGCGTATAATCTTCTTGAAAGGCATCCTGCCCATTGAGAAGAACACCATATTATCAGGAGTATAAAAGCGATTGAGGAACGACACGCCCGAAGACGAGTCGAAAGTAAGCAGCGACTGCTCATCGCCCAGGATATTATGTCCGAGAGGATGGTTGTCGAACAAATGATTCTCAAAATCATCGAAGATAAGTTCCGAAGGACTGTCCTTGTATGAGTTTATCTCGTCTACAATAACATCTACCTCTTTTTCTATTTCTCCTTGCGGAAAGGTAGAACTGAAGATAAGGTCGGTTAACAACTCGAAGGCTCTTTTGTAATGCTCTTCCATAAAAATGGAGTAAACAAACGTTTCCTCCTTCGTTGTGTAAGCGTTCAGTTCGCCTCCTACATTCTCCATGCGATTAAGAATATGCCAGGCTTTACGCCTGGCAGTACCCTTAAATAACATATGTTCAACAAAATGTGCCAGCCCAAACTCATTTAGCTCTTCATCTCTCGTTCCGGCATTAATTCCGAATCCACAATACGACACCGGCGAATCCATCGGCAGGTGAACAAGCCTAAGCCCATTAGGCAGCACATGATTTTGATAATCCATTCTTACAGTTTATTAATAACATTCATCATCTGTTCGCCCAGACCAATTGTATAGCCTTGCGATACGAAGACGATGCGACCAAATGTATCGGCAATAACAAATACCGGAAGTGAGTTTGCATTATCTAAGTTAACGCCCTTCAACAGCATTTCAATATTCTTATCGTCGATATCAATTCCATAAGTGATTGTAGAAGGAAGAGTGCCAAACTCATTAGCATCAAAGTTGTTCCATCCTTGCTCGTCTCTAAAGAGAAGTATCATGCTGCGACCCCATTTCTCGAAATCAGCAGACAAGGATGCGATGTTACGCATTGCGTGATTAGTTGGCTCTTGTCTTGCTCCTAACACAGCAACCACGAAGTAGCCTCTTCCTGTAGTTGAAAGAATACTGCCGACTTCGCCTGTTTCTGCATTCTTGAACAATGATTCTGCATCAAGAGTACCGATAACCTGAATGTCTTCTTCATTCTCACGCATAACTAAGCTGACTGTCTCAGTCTTTCCTGCTTCGATATTGAAGAACGATACTTGCGACAATACACTACCGTTGGCCAGACGATTTCCTGTTACTAACATATAATTGCCTTCATCCAAAGCAAGAGGGTTCTTGAACAAGCCCGCCCATGTATTGCCCAAGCCCATGTCAACATTTCTGTTAGAGCGGAAGTTAAGCGTCTGCAATGTTCCGTCGTCAAAAATCTTTGCAATAGAGAAGTGGCGATTGTATCTCGGATTATCCAACGTCGCAGTAGGATTGTAAGTCATCACCAGCTTGCCTTGCTTTGCTGTTACTTGTTCTGTCGAATCAAAGTTTACATCAACCCAAGTATTGTCCTTGTTGAACTGTATCTTTCTTGCCACCGGCTCAACGCGAGCAGGGATTCCAAGACTACGAGCAAGAGCTACGAAGAAGATATTACGAGAATACTTATCCGCAACACGGGCAGTCCATACGCCCTTAGGCATAATAGGGATACCATGTGGATTAAGTTCGTCATTTATCTGAATGTTTTCTTTTACCCAGTTAACAAGAACTGTAGGGTCTGCCTTAGCCGCCTCAGCAAGAGTAGCGTCAACTTCTTTTTGCAAGAATGCTCTATAAGGAGAAATCAGTTCGTTTAATACACGAGGGTTCATCACGTATCTGTCGAAAAGCGCACTGTTTGTAGGAGTGCTATTCTTAAGATGATCTCTGAACACTTCAATCAGAGTGTCGCGTAAGTCTTTAGCTGAAACAACATTCAACAATGATATTGCCTTTGCACGATCTGCTGCCGGAGTTTCACGAAGGAATGCTTCGATTACATCCCAATTACCACGACTTCCGACAAGGAATTTTACTGCATCGTCTTCAGATATATTCAGCTCCTTAGCTAATGCTTTAGCCTTCTCTTCTGTATAGAATGTCGCTACATATCTATTGCGGATATCGTCTCCTTCAAGCATACGCTCTGCAGTTGCAGCCTTTTGTTCGTCTGTAACATCCGCAGGAATAGATCCGTCTACAGGAGGAATAATGTCAAAGTCTAATGCTCTAATTGCATCGCCAGGCTTATGGTCGAGAGTGATAGTAATCTGCTCATCCTTGCCAAATGAAACTTTAGTGAAGCCGAACATTCCATCCTTAGAAGCCCATACAAGCATATCGCCCTTTCCGGCAGAAAGGAAAGTCTTTCCATCTGCGTCAGCCGTTTTAATTGCTACGCTATTGTATTCTGCATAATTGAATATCTTGAACTCGACATTTGCATTGCCTGCCGCTTTTCCGTCTTTGTCAACTACCGATATATCTACTCTCGCTGTCGGAGCATAGTTGTTTATCACATTGATTTCAGTATATGCACTTGTTTGCACCATCACTTCCTCCGGCCCATTATAATGACCGAAGACTTTAGTGTGCATCAACATTCCACGATAAGCAGGGCCATTGAACCAACCAAGATTTAGTATCGGCTCCGGCTCACAAGCACCGAGGAACATCCACTCACCGTCAACCCATGCTTCAACCCATGCGTGATTGTCGTCAGTATGCGCCCAACGTGGAGTATACACCTGACGAGCAGGAATACCAACCGCACGTAATGCCGCAGTAGTGAATGTAGATTCTTCTCCACAACGTCCGTAAGCAGTCTTAACAGAAGCCAATGCCGCACTTGTACGTGAATCGGAAGGTGTATAAATAACCTTCTCATGACACCAGTGGTTTACTTCCAACACCGCATCGTATAGTGATAATCCCTTTACGCGGTCTTTCAATTCATCATAGAAAACCATTCTGCTTTCGTCAAGATTCTCATTGTTCACACGTACAGGTAGAACAAAATGACGGAAGATATATTCAGGAATAGCCTTTCCCCAAGGCATTTCCTCCTTAGCCATGAAAGAATAACGCACGCTATTTAAATACAATTCGCTGTCGTAATCAGTAATATCGCCAATAGGCATATAAGCATAAAGGAAAGCGAGAGCCTCTCTTTCTTCAAGAGTCAGATCCTGATCAAATACGGAAAACAAGTCACCATGAGGCAATGCTGCCTTCTTTGCATTTAAATCATTCTCTACTTTCGCTCTGAAAGTACTATCAGAGATAAAGTGATTCCGGTTATTACAACCCACTAAAAGTAGTAGAGATAAAAGAGTTAAAGACAAAAAGGTTTTCTTCATAAGATAATGTATGTTTTATGTTTATTCTGTTTCTGGAATGTAATTTCGCAGACAAAGATACATTTTTCTACCTTTGTGCTTATAACGAATGAAGGAATTACTTACCATAGAAGGTCATAAGATTGCCTATCAATGCTATGGCGAACCGTCAGGTTTTCCTGTAATAATGCATCATGGGTTGGTTGGTTCTTGCAATCTTCTAAAGTATTGGGGAGTAAAAGCAAAAAAGGCAGGAGCATTCCTTATTGCCGTAGAACGCCCCGGTTATGGTGACTCCGATTGTAGGGATGATATGCCAAGAATAATAGATTGGGCAAAAGTTATTCAGCCTCTGTTAGAGAAATATAATTGCACGGAGTTCGGGGCAATAGGCATTTCAGCCGGAACACCATACGCTTATTCTCTTGGCATACATTATAAAGAAAGAGTCAAAGGCATCTGGATATTGGGAGGAGTTCCCTATATGATAGATGAAGAGGTCTTTTCATTTTATCCCGAAGAAAGGAAAGCTGCATATTCACATTACAGAACTGCACCTCTTCAAGATATTGCAGAAAAGATGAAAGGCTACCTTAATAGTGTATATAATATACATCCCGAAAATTCGCCTATAAGACAAGACGTGATTACAGCTAACGCACATGGTCGTATGGGAATTGCCAGAGAGGTTAAGATGCTTATGAATAATTGGGGATTCCATCCATCGGAAATCACAACACCTGTGACATTATGGCATTCCGAAGGAGATGATATTGTTCCTTTTGAAGCCGCCAAAAGAACAGCAGCACTTATTCCTAATGCTGTATTCAATACCCAACAGGTGCAAACTCATTATCCCAGTCAGGAGTCAATCTCAGCGATGTTTAATGAGATTGGGCATATATTATAATTAGAGCGGGGGAATCTGTACAAAGAGTTATTTTGTCAAAATATAATCATCGCTCTTTTCTCCGATAACACGATTTCCTTCCGAGTCTAACTGGAACAGTCTATCTTCTCCAACAAAATATCGATTAGAAAGATAAGCTCCTGCACCGACTAATGTCACAGCGTTCCCTTCTTTATTCCATACAAAAGAACCACTCTCTTTGGTTATTTCTTTAGTGACATCTATACCATGTCTAATCGTTCTCGTAAATAAACCATCTTCTCCTAATACGATTTCAACCTTAAGTCCATCACAATCCGCACAAGGAAATATTCCCTTGTAAGTTCCCATATAGTCAAGGGAAACATTCGCTGTATGATAATCTACTTTAGATTCTGAAACAAAGACGTTTTGCTCTTTTTCAATAGTAGCGGAATAGTCTTCTTCTGCCTTTTGAGTATTTTGTGAGCAACCGATAAATAGTGCTACAATAAGAATTGCACTTATTTTCTTAACCATAAGATTGTACTTTTTACAATAAAACATGTCTCCAAAGATATAAGAAGTATGTCTAAAAAATAAATATTTCTTGCGTACTCGTTGATTATTTGTATATTTGCGTCGGAATGAGAAGAAGAGGAGGGGGCGGGCAGTCCCCTTCTTTTGTTCTAAAGAGTCAATGTAAAGTATGATAGATAGCAGCGAAATAGCTCGTTTAATAGAAGAGAAATTGGAATCTTCCACAAATTACTTGGTAGATGTTTCAATTAAAGCAGGTAATTACATCGTCGTTGAGATAGACAATGATAAATCTGTTAGTATTGATGATTGTGCACAGCTAAGCCGTTATTTAGAAGAGAATCTTGACAGAGAAAAAGAAGATTTCGAGCTTGAGGTTGGATCTGCAGGGATTACATCTCCATTCAAAATACTTCGTCAGTACACTAAAAATATTGGCAATGAAGTAGAAGTGCTACTTAAAAGCGGCACGAAAACATCCGGCGTACTAAAAGCCGCAACTGAAAATGAAATTGTTATCACAATTGAGAAGAAGGTTAAGCCAGAGGGAGCTAAAAGAAAAGTCATAGTTGAAGAAGACTTGACTTATTCTCTAGATGAGATAAAATATACAAAATACTTAATAAGATTCAAGTAACAAGATTATGGCGAAGAAAGAGGAAACAATCAGCATGATTGATACGCTTGCAGAATTCAAAGATTTAAAAAATATAGACAAAGACACTATGATTAGTGTTCTTGAAGAATCATTCCGTAATGTTATAGCAAAAATGTTTGGAACAGACGAGAACTATGACGTTATCATAAACCCTGAAAAGGGCGACTTTGAAATCTGGAGAAACAGAGTTGTTGTCGCTGACGAAGAGTTGGAAGATTCTAACTTACAATTGACTCTTACTGCAGCACGTGAAATCGATCCTGATTGCGAGGTTGGCGAAGAGGTTACAGACGAAGTTCATTTTGCAAAATTTGGTCGTCGTGCAATTCTTAATCTTCGTCAAACATTGGCTTCAAAAATATTTGAACTGCAAAAAGACAGCTTATTCGCTAAATATAAAGAAAAGGTTGGTACTATCATTGCAGCAGAAGTTTATCAAGTTTGGAAAAAAGAAATTCTATTACTGGACGACGAAGGAAATGAGTTGCTACTTCCAAAAACAGAACAAATACCAAGCGACTTCTACCGCAAGGGTGAAACCGTTCGTGCGATAGTACAACGTGTTGAAAACATAAATAACAATCCAAAGATTATCCTTTCTCGTACAGATAAGGTATTCTTGCAAAGATTGTTTGAGTTGGAAGTGCCTGAAATCAATGATGGATTGATTACAATCAAAGCAATTGCTCGTATCCCTGGAGAAAGAGCAAAAGTTGCTGTGGAATCTTATGACGACCGTATCGACCCTGTTGGTGCTTGTGTCGGAATGAAGGGTTCACGTATTCATGGAATTGTACGTGAGCTTAGAAATGAAAATATTGACGTTATTAATTATACTTCTAATGTTTCTCTGTTTATACAGCGTGCACTTAGTCCTGCAAAGATTCTTTCTATTCGTGTGAATGATGAAGAACACAAGGCAGAAGTATCGTTACGCCCGGAGGAAGTTTCTCTGGCAATTGGAAAGGGAGGTTTGAATATCAAGTTAGCTTGTTTGTTAACTGAATATACAATCGACGTATTCCGCGATATAGAAGGCGCTGATGAGGAAGATATTTATCTTGATGAATTCTCTGACGAAATTGATAGCTGGGTTATCGAAGCGTTCAAGAATATCGGATGTAATACAGCAAAGAATGTATTGGCTGTGGATAGAGCAGAGTTAATAGAGCGTACCGACTTGGAGGATTCGACTATTGACGAAGTTTTAGCTATACTCTCTGCTGAATTTGAGGATGAGGGAAACGAATAAAGTATTACTACAAAAATTGATATGCCTGTAAAATTAATAAAAGTAACAAGAGATTTAAATGTCGGGATCACTACGGTTGTAGAGTTCCTGAATAAAGAAGGTCATCCTGTTGAGAGTAATCCCAATACGAAGATTAGTGATGAACAGTATAAATTGCTTGTAAAAGAATTTGGACAAGGATTACAGGAAGTAGGACGTGAACGCCCTGTGGAACGTCCAATCAAGAAAAAACAAGTGGAGAAGAAAGAGGCTCCTGAAGAAATCAAGACAGAAATACCAGAAGAATATAGACCACATTTGGTAACTAAGGGTAGAATCGACTTAGATGGACACAAGAAAGCTCAGGAGCAACCTAAACCAGAAGTAAAGGAAGTTCCTCAACCTAAGGTAGAATCAACTCCAATAGAAGAAGAAAAAAAGGCTGTTGTAATAGAAGAGAAACCTGTTGTTGCTCCTATTCAACAAGAAGAAAAAATAGAGGTTGTGGAAACTAAAAAAACAGAGGAAGAACTTCCAAAAACAGAAGCTCCTATTGCTCCTGTCGTAGAAACTCCGAAAGAGGAAGAGTCTTCAGACAGCAACAATGAGGACAAAGGTTCTTTATTCCGCTTGAGTACTACTAAGTTCGAGTCAAGCATTAAGGTTACAGGCAAAATTGACCTTTCTTCTTTAAATCAATCAACTCGTCCGAAAAAGAAAACAAAGGAAGAGAAGAAACGCGAAAGAGAAGATAAACGTGATAAAGTTGTCGGAACACGCAATGGCACACCTGCTAACAATACAGGAAATGCAGAAAACAGACCAGCAGGTCCGATAAAAATAAGTGACGCAGAAAAGAAAAAACGGAAACGTATTAAGAAAGATCGCGTTGATATAAACAATACTCCAGGTACAAATACGGTTCATGGATCGCAACATGGAGGAAATAAAGACCCACGTAAAGCTCCACGTTTGAAAAAGCCTGTTAAGGCTGAAGTAAATGAGGAGGATGTACAAAAGCAAATAAAAGAAACTTTAGCACGATTAACCAACAGAGGAAATAAGGGTGCCGGTAAGGGAGCTAAATACCGCCGTGACAAACGTGATGCCGCTGTTAAACGTGAAAACGAACTAATCGAGCAAGAAGAACTTGAAAGCAAGGTATTAAAGCTAACCGAATTCGTTACTGCGAATGACTTGGCAAACATGATGAACGTACCTGTTACACAGGTTATCGGTACTTGTATGAGTATTGGTATTATGGTTTCTATTAACCAACGTTTGGATGCTGAAACAATCAATATCGTTGCTGAAGAATTCGGATTCAAGACTGAGTACGTAAGTGCAGAAGTTGTTGAAGCAATAAAATCTGAAGAAGAAGATAACGAAGAAGACTGGGTAACACGTCCACCTATTGTTACAGTAATGGGACACGTTGACCACGGTAAGACTTCTTTGCTGGATGGTATCCGTAATGCAAACGTTATCGCCGGTGAAGCCGGAGGTATCACCCAACACATTGGTGCATACAATGTTAAACTGCCTAAGAGCGGTCGCCGTATCACATTCCTTGATACTCCGGGTCACGAAGCATTTACTGCGATGCGTGCCCGTGGTGCAAAAGCTACAGATATTGCAATTATCATAGTTGCAGCCGATGATGATATAATGCCTCAAACAACAGAAGCAATAAATCACGCTGCTGCTGCAGGTGTTCCTATGGTATTCGCTATAAACAAAATAGATAAGCCTCACGCAAATCCGGAGAAAATCAAAGAAGGACTTGCTAATATGAACTACTTGGTTGAAGACTGGGGTGGTAAATATCAAAGTCAGGATATATCAGCAAAACAAGGACTTGGAGTAGAGGAACTTCTTGAAAAAGTATTGTTAGAAGCTGATTTACTTGATCTGAAGGCTAATCCAAAGAAACGTGCCATTGGTACTATCATTGAGTCTTCTCTTGACAAAGGACGTGGTTATGTATCCACAATCCTTGTTGAAAGTGGAACACTTAAAACAGGAGACGTCGTATTGGCCGGTACACATTTCGGTCGTATAAAAGCGATGTTTAACGAACGTAACGTAAGAGTTGAAACAGCAGGCCCATCTGAGCCGGTGTTGATTCTCGGATTAAGCGGTGCTCCTCAGGCAGGTGATACATTCAATGTATTAGAAACTGAGCAGGAAGCACGTGAAATAGCAACTCGTCGCGAGCAACTACAACGCGAATTGAGCTTGCGTACTCAGAAAATACTTACACTTGATGATATCGGTCGTCGTATTGCAATTGGAAACTTCCAAGAATTGAATGTTATCGTGAAGGGTGACGTGGATGGTTCTGTGGAAGCTCTTTCTGACTCATTAATACGTTTGTCTACCGAACAGATTCAAGTAAATGTTCTACACAAAGCAGTAGGACAAATCTCCGAATCGGATGTCGTATTGGCAGCTGCTTCAAACGCAATCATCATTGGTTTCCAAGTTCGCCCATCTGTGCCGGCAAGACGTCAGGCAGAGAACGAAGGTGTGGAAATTCGCTTGTACTCTATCATCTATGATGCGATAGAAGAGGTGAAGAGCGCTATGGAAGGTATGCTTGCTCCGGAAATCAGAGAAGAAATCACTGCAAACGTAGAAGTACGCGAAGTGTTCAAGATTACTAAAGTCGGAACCGTTGCAGGTTGTATGGTGAAAGAAGGTAAGATTAAACGTTCTCACAAAATACGCCTTATACGTGATGGTATCGTAATCTATTCAGGAGACTTAGGCTCATTGAAGCGTTACAAGGAAGATGTAAAAGAAGTTGCTTTCGGATATGAATGTGGTCTTAATATCACAAACTATAATGATATAAAGGTTGGTGATATAATTGAGGCATACGAAGAGATTGAAATAAAGCAAAAACTATGATAAGATGAACTGGTTAGACATTGCATTATTATGTCTGGCGGGAATCGGACTTATAAAAGGCCTGTTTGATGGAATGATCAAACAGGTTGTTTCGCTTATAGCCTTATTTGCTGCGATATTTTTCTGTGTAAAGGCAGCAAAAAGGGTACACAAATACATATTAGAGTTGGGATGGTTTTCTGAAGACGTAACAGTCATTGTCAGCTATATTGTCGGGTTCATATTAATATTAGGAATCGTCTTACTTGCCGGAGAGATTGTCCATCGGGTTATCGGTGTAACTCCCCTCAGCATACTAAACCATCTTGTAGGAGGTGCGGTAGGGTTCGTCTTGATGCTTTTCTTTATTAGTATATTCCTCAACATTCTTGATGTAGTGGACACATCTTCAAAATGGATTTCACAAGAGGCCAAAACAAAATCTCGCTTTTATTATCCGACAAAGGAAATACTTCCGACCATTTACCAATACGACTTATTTAAGTTCAGCGAGTAAATGTCTGTTTAATATTAAAGAATAAAATGCAGGAACAAGACGACATACTAAATGAGGTAACAACAGGCGAATACAAATATGGTTTTGTTACCGACATCGAAACGGAAACAATCGGACGAGGGCTATCAGAAGATACTGTCCGTCTGATTTCCGCAAAAAAGAACGAGCCTGAATGGTTACTTGACTACCGCCTGAAGGCTTACAAGTATTGGCTTACATTGGAAATGCCTACATGGGCACACCTTAACATCCCACCGATAGATTATCAAGACATCATATATTACGCTGCTCCAAAAACGAAGGAAGGTCCTAAAAGCCTTGACGAGGTTGATCCTGAGTTGTTGAAGACTTTCGACAAGCTTGGTATTCCTTTAGAAGAGCAAAAGATATTAAGCGGTATGGCTGTAGATGCTGTTATTGATAGCGTCTCGGTTAAGACAACTTTCAAGGAGAAACTTTCGGAGAAAGGCATTATCTTCTGTTCATTCAGCGAAGCGGTATTGGAGCATCCGGAATTGGTTAAAGAATATTTGGGTAGCGTAGTAAGCTATCGTGATAACTTCTTCGCAGCATTAAACTCTGCTGTTTTCTCGGATGGCTCATTCGTTTATATACCGAAAGGCGTTCGTTGTCCGATGGAGTTAAGCACATACTTCCGTATTAATGCTGCCAACACCGGTCAGTTTGAACGAACATTGATTATTGCAGAAGACAATTCTTATGTAAGTTATCTGGAAGGCTGTACAGCTCCTATGCGTGATGAGAATCAACTGCACGCAGCAATCGTTGAGATTTTGGTTAAGGAGAACGCCGAGGTCAAATACTCGACAGTACAAAACTGGTATCCTGGTGATAAGAATGGCAAGGGCGGTATATATAATTTCGTAACCAAGCGAGGATTGTGCAAGGGTAATAACAGCAAGCTATCGTGGACTCAAGTAGAGACAGGCTCAGCTATCACATGGAAGTATCCAAGTTGTATCCTTGCCGGAGACAATTCTATCGGAGAGTTCTATTCTGTTGCCGTAACGAATAATTATCAGCAAGCAGATACAGGAACTAAGATGATTCATTTGGGAAAGAATACAAAGAGTCGTATTGTTTCAAAAGGTATCTCTGCCGGATTCAGCCAAAACAGCTACAGAGGCTTGGTCAAGGTTGGCGAACGTGCCGAAGGTGCTCGTAACCATAGCCAATGCGATAGTCTGCTGCTAAGTTCAACCTGCGGAGCGCATACATTCCCTTATGCCGATGTGCATAACGAAACCGCAGTAATCGAGCACGAGGCTACAACAAGTAAGATTAACGAAGAACAACTATTCTACTGCCAGCAACGCGGTATTTCCGTTGAAGAAGCAGTCGGACTGATCGTAAACGGATATGCTAAAGAGGTGATGAATAAATTGCCAATGGAATTTGCAGTAGAGGCACAAAAGCTGCTAAGTATTTCACTGGAAGGTAGTGTAGGATAAATTATATAAGTCATGTTAGAGATAAAGAATTTGCATGCCAACGTTGATGGCAAAGAGATATTAAAGGGTATAAACCTTTCTGTAAAGGCCGGAGAAGTACACGCTATAATGGGGCCCAACGGCTCAGGCAAGAGTACGCTAAGCAGTGTGCTTGTAGGTAATCCTTCTTTTGAGGTAACAGAGGGAGAGGTTACTTTTGAAGGGAAAGATCTGCTTGAATTAGAACCGGAAGACCGTAGTCGCGAAGGTATTTTCCTTAGCTTTCAATATCCTGTGGAAATTCCCGGTGTAAGTATGGTCAATTTCATGAGGGCTGCACTTAACGAGCATCGCAAGTACCGCAAACAAGAACCGATTTCCGCAACAGAATTTCTTAAACTGATGAAAGAAAAGCGCGCAATCGTTGAACTAAACGATCGCTTGGCTGGTCGTAGCGTAAACGAAGGTTTCTCAGGTGGAGAAAAGAAGAGGAACGAGATATTCCAAATGGCGGTGCTTGAACCTAAATTGGCGATACTCGACGAAACCGATAGCGGACTGGATATCGACGCTCTCCGAGTTGTAGCAAACGGGGTTAATCAGTTGAGAAACCCTAACAATGCAGCAATCGTTATCACGCATTATCAACGCCTGCTCGACTATATCAAGCCGGACATCGTGCACGTGCTATACAATGGTCGCATCGTTAAGACTGCCGGTCCTGAGCTAGCATTAGAATTAGAATCCAAAGGCTATGATTGGCTAAAGAAGCTAAATGAGGAAGGATAAAGATGGGAGCGGAACAACAATATATTGATATTTTCACCCAACACGAAAGCCTTATCTGTGAGCACGCCGCTACCGTGGTCAATGCTCCACGCAAGCAAGCACTCGAGGACTTCAAGGCATTGGGCTTTCCTTCCACAAAGGGAGAGGACTACAAATACACAGACACACAAAAGGCATTTGCTCCGGACTATGGAATGAACTTAGGTCAATTGCCTACGCCAGCCGTACAAGGCGATATCTTCCGTTGCCATTTGCCTGAAAACAATTCTCCTCTATACCTGGTGGTGAATGATTCGTTCTATAAAAGCGAAAATTCCGAAGGGCAACTTCCTGACGGAGTCTTTGCAGGCAGTCTGACGTCGTTTGCCGAATCGTATCCACAAGTGGCAGAGCGTTATTACGCAAAGGCTGCCCCTACCTCGGAAGATGCAATCGTGGCTATTAACACAATGTTTGCACAAGACGGATTTGTATTATATGTGCCGGAAGGAGTCGTTGTCGAACAGCCTTTGCAATTGATAAACATATTATACGGACGTGTGGATATGATGGCGAACCGTCGCGTTCTGATCATCATGGGACCACGCTCTCAAGCTAAACTATTGGCGTGCGACCGAGCGATATACAGAACAAAATTTCTTTCAACCCAAGTTGTCGAAATCTTTGCCGAAGAAGGCTCATTCTTCGATTACTATGATTTGGAAGAGAACTCTGAGAATACAACCCGCTTCTCCTCATTGCACATACAGCAAGCAGCCTCATCAAACGTATTGGTCAACGGAATTACCTTGGTCAACGGTCTGACAAGAAACAACTACTACGTCAGCCTTAACGGCAAACACGCAGAAACAACCCTCTGCGGCATGGCGATATTAGACAAAGAAAAGCAAGTGGATACATACAGCCTTATCAGGCACGCCGTTCCAAACTGCCAAAGCACTGAATTGTTCAAGAACGTGTTAAACGATAAGTCGATCGGCTCATTCGCAGCACGTATCCTTGTCGACAAAGGCGCACAAAAGACAGCCGCCTTTCAGACGAACCGCAACCTTTGTATCTCTCGCGAAGCACGTATGTACAGCAAACCTCAGCTTGAGATATATGCGGACGACGTAAAATGTTCGCACGGCATGACCACCGGACAATTAGATGAAACAGCATTATTCTACCTCAGAAGTCGAGGCATACCGGAGGCAGAAGCAAGAATGTTGCTAAGCGTAGCCTTCACCGCCGATGTATTAGACAAGGTAAGATTCACCGAACTTAAAGAGCGGCTGACAGACCTTGTAGAAAAGCGTTTCCGTGGAAAATTCGCAATCTGCAACGGCTGCGCATCCTGTGCCTCAGACGAAGATTAAGCTTTTCGGAAAATCCCAAGAGTGGGAAAGTTCAAAATCCTTTAGTTTTAGACTTTCCCACTCTTGGAAAACGCAAAAACGGTGTTTTTGCTATCAAAGTGTAAGTTTGCTCTCTATGCTTTGTTTGTTTTCTATTGTTTTTGTTGAGGGTTGCCCTCCTCCTACTGATATTATTATTTCACCTTGCATTGGAACTGATGCACCTGATGGCTCTACTACTGTTAGTTCTTCTTTTGAAAGAGTGAATTCAACATCCTTGCTTTCGCCCGGATTCAGGTGTATGCGCTTAAATGCTTTTAAGGCGCGGATTGGAGTGGTGAAGTCTCGCTTGTTGGAAAGGTATAGCTGAACTACCTCATCACCTGCACGGTCGCCCGTGTTTGTTACCGTTGTTATTACAGACAGTGATCCGCCTGCTTCTGTTGTAAATACTTTTTGATTATACTCGAATGTTGTGTAGCTCAATCCATAGCCGAAAGGATAGATTGGTGTTCCATTGAAGTAGCGGTATGTACGGTTTGCCATGCTGTAATCTTCAAAGTCGGGAAGGTCGGCAGCACTTCTGTAGAACGTAACCGGAAGGCGTCCCGCAGGATTGTAGTCGCCAAACAAAACGTCTGCGATTGCCTCTCCTCCTGCTTGTCCGCCATACCATGCGTTAACGATAGCCGACAGATTCTTCGATTCCCATTCCAAGCCTATGGCACTACCTGTCATCAGAACAAAAACAACCGGTTTGCCCGTTGCATGAAGTTCTTTCAATAAATCTTGCTGACCTGATGGGATAGACAGTGATGTACGGTCGCCCTTATTAAAGCCATCTATAACGACAGGCATTTCCTCGCCCTCAACCTTTGCCGAGATACCTCCGGCGAAGATGATTACGTCGGCATCCTTCACCGCTGCTGCTGTTGCTTTATGGTCTACTTTCTTTAACACGCCTGCATCGAATGTTATCTCTGCATTGTCTGCGCCTTGTACATAATCTATGTCAATTCGATATTGCTTGCCTTTCTCCACAGTGGTAGGATAATAGCGATTGATTTGGCTTACGCTGGTTTGCTTCGCTCCGTCTATATACAAATCGGCAGCATCATCTGCTTTAATTGAAAAGCATATTGCTCCGCTTTTCTCCGCAGTATATACTGTCGACCAACGTGCCGACATCTGACGTGCAATAATTCCTTCGGCGATATCTTGTCCGTCGCCCCATTGATAGTCCACCTTCTTCTCTATACGAGAGAGAACAGGAGTACCTTCTTGATTCATATTCTGATAATAGTCTACCTTAAAGCCCGACTGACCATCGTAGTTGAATTGTGCATCGTTGTATTCGGAAGCGAACACAAAGCTTTCCTTTATGTTTTCATTGTTCTTGGATGGAAGCACAAGGTCGTCTATCAAATTGACTCCTTTCTCAAAGACGATTTCTACATCACTGCCTACTTTCGCACGTATGCCCTCAAGCACTGTCGTCACTTCAGTAGGATAACCGTAATAGTTTGCCAACAATACGCTTTCGTCATCAGCATTAGGTCCTACTATCGCAATCTTCTTAATCTTATTTTTATCTAAAGGAAGAAGATTCTTTTCGTTTTTCAGCAGGACGATAGATTGCTGAGCCATCTTCAAGGCGTGCGCCTTATGCTCGTCGCTCTCCAAGACTGATACAGGAATATTCGAGTAAGGCACTCGTTCGTCAGGATCAAACATTCCTAATTGGAAACGTATCTTGAACAATCGTTTCAACGATACGTCCATATCTTCTTCTGTTATCAATCCCTCGCCGATAGCATCTGCCAATGCTCTATATGCTCCCGTGCCAGAACATTCGCAGTCTGTTCCATTCAATACGGCATCGGCTGCGGCTGATGCTGCGTCAGGGTGTGTATTATGTGTTGTATAGAAATCCTCGATAGCTCCGCAATCTGAAGTAACGTAACCATCGAACTGCCATTGGTTCTTAAGGATATCCATCATCAAGAGATTGTTGCCACAACATGGCTGACCGAAGAAAGCATTGTAGGCGCACATCACTCCTGTCACTTTAGCATCAACAACAAGCGTCTTGAAAGCAGGCAGATAAGTATCCCACAGGTCGAAATCGCTTACCTCAGCATTATAAGTATGACGATTCCATTCCGGTCCGCTATGAACTGCGTAATGCTTGGCACACGCCGACGATTTAAGATACACAGGGTCGTCTCCCTGTAATCCTTTCACGAATGATGAACCGATAGAAGCAGTAAGGAACGGATCTTCGCCGTAAGTCTCCTGCCCACGCCCCCAACGAGGGTCGCGAAAGATATTAATATTCGGACTCCAATAAGTAAGTCCGAGGAATATGCCTGTCTTGCCTTTCCTCGAAGAATCGTGATAAATGGCACGACCTTCGGTAGAAGTATAGTCTGCCATCTTGTGTATCGACTCCACGTCCCATGTGGCAGCCATTCCTATTGCCTGCGGAAATGATGTCACAGGATACGGACTTCTCGCAATGCCATGCAATGCTTCGTTCCACCAATTATATGCAGGTATACCCAAGCGATCTATCGCCGGAGTATTATTCATCATTTGTGCTATTTTCTCTTCAAGAGTCAGCCGACCAACCAAGTCGTCAACTCTTTCATCTATCGGAAGGTCAGGGTTCTGGAATTTGTACTCATACGTTTCAGAGCAAGAGGACAGCAGGAACGCCAGTCCGATAACAGGTATTAAAAATCGTTTCATATTTAGTATTATTTTTTAATTAATCTTGTATTCCATATCTCTTTGATTGTTTCCTCCTGCGAATAACCGACAGGGCAAGCAATACTATTTGTGTTGGCAAAATAAGAACGTAGAGTTTCATTTCCCTTACCTCCAGTAATCATTCGTATAACGCACATCTGAAGATGTCCGTTAGGGTCGTTCTCCTTAATCCAATCGAAGGCATACCATAACCATTTGTTTCGCTCTTCTTCACTCTGTACGGAAAACCAAGTTATATCATCGTATCCCCAACAGAAAGGATCGTCTACATTAGCTACTCCTTGATTGCCGTTCGTACCGAAATTGTCGAACTCAACAAGGTATGGCATACTCTCTGCCTTCCATCCACTCGGAGAAATAGCACCAAGACTTCTTCCGAAGATGCCATCGCTGTAGTCAACTTCAAGAATACCTTCCATCGGCTTATCAACAACCTCCTTTATACGAAGAGGGAACGAGTTGAAATCAAGCAAACTCACACCATCCTTTATAAAACCACCATTAGGAGTATGTCCGTCGAGCAACACATAATGACGGCGAGCATTCTTAGCAGCATAGTCGCGAATCTTCTGAAGAAACTTTGCATAATGGGTTTTGTCTGGGTCGTCCTGTCCGATTAAATCCACCTGTCCCAAGTGGAATGCTTCGCAGCCTATATCAATATATGACTTAGCAAGGAAATAAAACCAAAGTTGTGTTTCCTGATTATTAATCATCGGCACGCCTCCTCCTGTGCCTCCCCAACGAATGGGAGCATCAGGGTCAAGCCTTTTTATCATATCTAAACTATTAAAGGTGCGCTTCTCTACAGGAAGGTCGAATGCTTCAAACACCCATGCAGGTATTTCGAGGTTATTTACATCGGCGCTGACATGCTCAAACAAGCAGCCTTGAAAGATAATTTCCGAATCGTAATCATGCATTCTGTCAATCAATCGCTTTGCATAATTGAGGAAGACTGGGTCGCCCAGCTTGCTTTCCTCACTCCATCGATAGATAGAACGCCCGATAAACTTAGCTCCGATATTTTGGAGCATACGAATATCATCCTCACGATAAGGAAATTGATAACGCTCCGGAGTGCCCGGCACAAGGAAATAACCTGCCGTAACAGAACGATCAAGATAATTCTCCAGAACGTCACGTGAAATTGAGCCATCAAAATAGAACATTGATTCTTTTGAAAAGACTTCTTTGTCTTTATTCTCATTGCAGCACCCATAAAAAAGAATGGCGCATACCACAACAATAAGAGCAGAGATTTGTTGGTTCTTCATAAGTAAAAATATTTAAGACTTAAGTATATAACGAAGTTAGTATCTATATTGAAATATAGGTTATATATTAGTAGTAATTTATTAAACAAACACTCTACTTTTGAGAAAAACAAGAAAATATTATGCTTAAAGAAGGATTAACATTCAGTAGCGAAACAATCGTCTGCAAAGAAAATACAGCGATAACATTAGGCTCGGGAGACTTAGAAGTATTTGCAACTCCTGCAATGGTTGCCTAACAGAAGTGGACAACCGCAAACTAACTTTCTCCGTATCAGCAAAAGATAGTCAGGGCATAATAGGCGAAGGCACACATATCCGCTTCATAGTAGACAGAGCAAAATTTATAGCGAAGCTGTAATAAATTGAAGTGGCAAAAAACACATCGCCCCAACACAATTAAGTATTGGGGCGTGGAGTGGTCGAAGCCGCCCGAAGCGTAACATCCACCTAACATCTCGAAACTATAGTTGCTTACAACACTCATCTTCCTTAGCCAATTACTTTCTGTTGCTTTTCTTACAAAAAGAAACTATTTTTGCGTTCCGATTAAACCTTTTGTAAGGTTCGCGGTCTAACGCTACGAATAATTATTTCACACTACTTAAGTACCAGAAAAACAATGATGACAAAGAAGTCAAAGTGGGTAGTCACAACTTTAATAGCCCTTCTAATTTTAGGAATGATATTTTATCCTAAGTTCAAACAGCAGTTTCTAGGCGATCCAGACGGGTTAGATGCTCCTCCTCCACCACAATCGCCAAGTGCAAGAGTACTTAATATTAACGCAGAGATATTAAGACACCAGTTGCTTTCTGATAAAATCGTTAGCACAGGAACAATCATTCCCGACGAGGAAGTGGATTTGTCTTTTGAGGCGTCCGGCAAGGTTGTTGCAATATATTTCACCGAAGGTACTTATGTGTCAGAGGGTGATTTGCTTGCGAAGATTAATGATAGTCCACTACAAGCACAGCTAAGAAAGCTGGAAGCACAAATACCATTGGCACAAGACAGGGTTTACAGACAACGCACGCTATTGGCAAAAGATGCTGTAAGTCAGGAGGCATTTGAACAAGTGCAAACCAACTTAGAAACACTGATGGCAGATATCGACCTTGTAAAAGCAAATATCGCACAGACGGAATTGCGCGCGCCTTTCGATGGTTTGATCGGTCTGCGTAATGTCAGCGAGGGTGCTTATGCCTCTCCTTCTACAACAGTGGCAAAGCTAACAAAGGTTTCTCCTCTTAAAATAGAATTCTCTATACCAGAACGTTTTTCTTCAGATGTTCAAAACGGTACGGCAATTAAGTTCAACCTTGATATGAGTGACGGACTTACGCAGACGTATTCCGCAGAGGTTTATGCTGTAGGTAGCAAATTAGATTTAGCGACGCGTACTCTAAGCGTACGTGCTACTTATCCAAACTCAGACAAAAATATTTTACCCGGTCGTCATACATGGGTTGAGATTACCAAACATGAAATAACTGATGCTCTTACTGTACCAAGTGAGGCAATCATTCCTGAGATGGGTAAGAATATTGTATTCACATATAATAATGGTGTAGCCCAGCCGAGAGAAGTTTCTATCGGCATCCGTACAGAGAGTCGCGTACAAATATTGGACGGACTTAACCTCGGAGACACGACTATCGTATCCGGTGTGATGCAGTTGCGTATGGGGATGAATGTATCAATAGACAACATTAATTAATGTCATGGCAAATCTTTCAGAAACGAGTATAAGCAGACCGGTACTATCGACCGTAATGACGATTGTCATTATTTTGTTTGGTCTTATCGGATATAACTTCCTTGGGGTTCGTGAGTTCCCAAGTGTAGACCAGCCTATTATCTCTGTAAACGTATCCTACCCGGGTGCCAATGCAGACGTTATAATGAATCAGATTACCGAGCCGTTGGAGCAGAACATCAATGGTATTCCAGGTATTCGTTCCCTTAGTAGTGTTAGTAGTCAGGGGAGCAGCCGTATAACTGTAGAGTTTGAATTATCCGTAGATATGGAGACGGCAGCTAATGACGTTCGTGATAAAGTATCACGCGCACAGCGTTTGCTGCCTCGCGATTGTGACCCTCCGACAGTTTCAAAAGCCGATGCCGACGCTTCGCCTATCATGCAGATTGGTATACAAAGCGATACCCGCTCGTTGATGGATCTGAGCGAAATAGCCGAGCTGACAGTAAAGGAACGTCTGCAGACAATCCCTAATGTTAGCGCAGTGGATCTCTGGGGACAGAAGCGATATTCTATGCGCTTGTGGTTAGACCCTGCAAGGATGGCTGGCTATGGCGTTACTCCTATTGATATAAGGAACTCCATAGACATGGAGAACGTAGAATTACCATCAGGAAGTATCGAAGGTAATACTATGGATCTCTCAATCCGTACTTTAGGATTGATGAGTACCGCAAAGGAATTTAACGACCTTATCATAAAAGAGAGTGAAACGAATATCGTTCGTTTTAGTGATGTCGGTTACGCAGAATTAGCACCTGAGGATATGCGTAGTTTGCTTAAGAAAAACGGCAAACCGTTAGTCATGACAGTAATAATCCCCCAGCCTGGTGCAAATCATATTGAAATAGCCAACGAAGCATACAACCGTATCGAGCAACTAAAGAAAGACTTGCCTGACGATGTTGTAATAGAAATGGTTTACGACAATACACGCTTTATCCGTGCATCAATAAATGAAGTGCAGGAAACTATCTACATCGCCTTTCTTATTGTAGCCATAGTAATCTTCCTTTTCCTCAGAGACTGGCGTGTTACATTAGTTCCTATCGTAGTTATTCCTGTTTCACTTATTGGGGCATTCTTTGTTATGTACGCATTTGGTTTCTCCATCAATGTACTTACCATGTTGGCTATTGTACTTGCTGTAGGGCTCGTGGTGGATGATGCCATCGTTGTAACAGAAAATATTTATGTCCGTATCGAAAAAGGCATTTCGCCAAAGGAGGCAGGTATAAAAGGTTGTCAGGAAATCTTCTTTGCCGTTGTGTCTACTACGGTTACACTGGTAGCGGTGTTCTTGCCCATTGTCTTTATGGATGGTATGACAGGGCGACTCTTTAAGGAGTTTAGTATTGTAATTGCCGGAGCGGTAGTTATCTCATCTTTTGTTGCATTGACTTTTACTCCGATGCTTGCAACTAAAATCCTGAAAAGACGTGAGACTAAGAATCCTTTTTATACAGCAACAGAACCATTCTTTGAAGGTCTTAACCGTATATATGAGAAAAGTTTAGACTTTTTCCTTAAACGCAAGGTGTGGTCTATATATATTATTGTAGTATTCTTTATTGTCATTGGTTATTTATGGTCTAGTATTCCTTCGGAACTTTCTCCTTTGGAAGACCGCTCAACTGTTTCTATCAATATGCGCGGACCAGAAGGGACAACTTTCGAATTTCTACGTGATTATACTGAAGGTATTGAGGACATTGCTGATTCAATTGTTTTTGAGAAGCAGTCATTGATTGCTCGAACATGGACTGGCTTCGGCTTTATCAATGTGAATCTTCCCGACATCTCAGATCGTAAGCGTTCACAGATGGAAATAGCCGATGAATTGTCCGCAGCAGTGAGCAAAGAAACAATGGCTCGCTCATTCGTACAACAACAATCAACATTTGGTGGTCGTCGTGGTGGTATGCCTGTACAGTATGTATTGCAGGCAACATCTTTGGAGAAGCTAAGCGAAGTATTACCTGTTTTCATGGATAGAGTTAATGAAAGTGAAGTGTTCCAAATGGCAGACGTGAACCTTAAGTTTACTAAACCGGAGACTCGTATCGAAATTAACCGCGATAAAGCATCATTGCTTGGCGTAAGTACCCGAAACATTGCACAGACATTACAATATGCATTGAGTGGACAACGTATGGGTTACTATTACATGAATGGTAAACAATATCAGATATTAGGCGAGATAAACAGACAACAAAGAAATACCCCTGTGGACTTGAAGTCTATCTATGTAAGAAGTAGCAACGGAGCAATGATACAGCTAGATAATCTTGTGTCATTAGAGGAAAATGTTGCTCCTCCTCAATTACACCGCTATAATCGTTTTGTATCGGCAACAATTTCCAGTGGTTTGGCAAGGGGATATACTATTGGTGATGGCTTGGACGAAATGGACAGAATTGCAGCAGAAACTCTCGATGAAAGCTTCCGTACAGCATTGGCGGGAGAGTCTAAGGAATTCCGGGAAAGTTCGTCCAGTCTTATGTTTGCCCTTGTACTTGCTCTTTTGATGGTATATTTAGTATTGGCAGCACAGTTCGAGAGTTTCAAAGATCCGTTTGTGGTAATGGTAACTGTACCTCTTGCTATTGCAGGAGCATTGGCATTTATGATTTCCTTCGGTATTACAATGAATATATTCAGTCAAATTGGTATAATCATGCTTATCGGACTTGTAACAAAGAATGGTATCCTGATTGTTGAGTTTGCCAACCAACGCCAAGATGCTGGTTTGAATTCTAATGAAGCAATTAAAGTGGCTGCAACACAACGCCTCCGTCCTATTCTTATGACCAGTGTTTCAACAATACTTGGATTACTACCATTGGTTTATGCAAGTGGTGAAGGAGCACAAGGACGTATTGCAATGGGTGTTGCCGTGGTAGGTGGTATGCTTGTATCTACTTTCCTTACTCTGTTCATTATCCCTGCAATGTATAGTTATGTTTCTACAGACCGTAAGAGGAAAAAGGAAAAGAACAACGTTGCTTTATCACAAATTGAAGAATAAAACGAGTTATATGAAAAGGTTACATTATATATTTCTGTTAGCACTACTTTGTATCCCTCAATTATTTGCACAGTCTATTATGGACTTACGCAAATGTATCGAGTTAGGGCTTGAGCGCAACTACTCAATCCGCATCGTTAGAAACGAACAACGCATAAGCGACAATAATGCAACGCTGGGCAATGCCGGCTATCTGCCGACAGTAGACCTAAGTAGTGGCTATAGCGGGAGTGTTAATAACAACCGCGAAAATCTGGCTGACGGAACGGTAAACAGGGTGAATGATATTAATAGCGAAACAGGTAATATCGGTCTTAACATGAACTGGACGATATTCGATGGGTTCGGTATTCAGGCAACCCACAGCAGACTGAAAGAGTTGCAGATGATGGGCGAACTTAATACTCGTATGACTATCGAAGATTTCATCGCAACTGTTTCTGCTGAGTATTACAACCTTATCCGCCAGAAAACACGCCTTCACAATCTTTCAGCAACATTGGCATTGTCTAAGGAAAGGCTTCGTATCGTTGAGGAGAGATACTATATCGGTTCGATGTCTCGATTGGATCTTCAACAGGCTCAGGTATATTTCAACGCTGATAGCTCGAATTTGATAAATCAATTGGAGGCCCTTCACGCATCACGTACAAGATTAAACAGATTAATGGTCGTAGACAATGTAGATGCTCCTATCATGCAGGCAGACTCTACAATCGTCCCTAATCCATTCCTCGATGAAATTGAGTTGTGGAATAACACTCTTTCGTCAAACACATCACTATTAATGGCGAACAGTAATAAGCGCGTATCTGAGTTTGACTTTAAGAGAGCGAAAAGTCGTGATTATCCATACCTCAGATTAAACGCCGGATATGGTTACACGGCAAACTGGTACGATCGTGGTAATGTTGATCTTCAGCAACGTCTTGGACTAAGTTATGGTGTGACAGTAGGAATAAATATATTCGACGGTTTCAATCGCCGCCGTGAACAACGCAACGCACGCATACAGATAGAGAATCAGGACTTGCAAATGCAAAACCTTGAACTCGCACTACGAACAGATATGAGTAACCTTTGGATGGCATACAGAAATAATCTTGAGCTATGGAGTTTGGAAAAAGAAAACCTTGTAGCAGCACAAGAAAACTATGCTATTGCAATGGAGCGTTACAGACTTGGCGATCTTTCAGGTATAGAGTTACGCGAGGCACAAAACAGCTTACTATCAGCGGAAGAGCGTCGTTCGATTGCAGAATATGCAACCAAGATATGCGAAATATCACTCTTACAATTAAGTGGACAGATTATGAGCTATGGTATTGGTGAAATACCAGTTGCTAATTAATAGAATTTATCGTTGATTGACACCATAGCCGAATAGAGAGAAGTCACCAAGACAAGGATCGTCAGGAAAGATTGTTTTCAAGGCTTCTGTTATCTCTATTGCTGTGGTTAAATCTGCGACTTTGCGCTTAGTTAGTCCTAATTTTATTGATGTTTGATATACGTGAGTATCCAATGGAATTATTAAATCGGTTGGAGAAAGACACCTCTTCCAAAGTCCGAAATCAACGATTCCATCTGTTCTAACCATCCATCTCAGAAACATAGCTAAACGCTTACAGGCTGCTTTTTTCCCCAACGCCGGGATTCCGTTTATTCCGGCAAACAAGGCTTGTAATTTTTCCACAGGATTACTCCCCTCAGCTTCCGGCAAAGCCTCCTCCAAAGAATTATACTTGGTGTAGATGCTTTTTAGTCTATCGCAAAGACTTAAATAGTCTTGATATGTGTAGAATCGGTAACAAGTATCACGTTTACCATTATTAAGTTCTCGAAGTGGAGCTAATGAGAGTTCTTTATCCTTTTCATCGGACATTATCCAAGCATAAGGACCTCCTGCATTATTCATAATGGAGTGTAGCACCATCGCCTTTTCAATAAAAACCTCACGCCTGCCGTATGACATCCATGCCGTGATAAAGGCAGATATTTCGATATCACGTAATTCACTACCCTTTCTCCTATATATATGCGGTAGACTTATTGGGTCTTTGTCTATAAAGGAAGGAGTATTATACTCTTTGGCCCATTCACGCAAGGTGTTTTCTGTCTGTTTATTCATTTCTTTTTTAAGAAGTATTGTCTTTGGTCATCCGGATAATGCTCTATTGCATATCGCAATGATGTACGTGGTAGTTTAGTAGCATACATTTCAAGGAAATCGGTTAACGTTTCGCGGTTTTTCTTTCCTACTTCACGAAGCATCCAGCCAATTGCTTTGTGCATAAGATCATGCTTATGCTCCATTAGCTTCACAGAAAGAGCCAAAGTATCGTCAAATTGACGATGTTTAATGAACATCCATGTCGAAACAATTGCAATACGTTGTTCCCAAAGATTATCACTTTCCGCCAATTCATACAAGACTGTACGATCTTTATCCAATAAATATGTTCCTACAACATCACGACAGGTTACATCCACTAAATCCCAATTGTTTGCCCGGCGTGCATTCTTCAGATAAAACTCATATATTTCCTTCTTCTCCTCTTCTTTCTTCGATTTTTTGAACTGTTGCACAAGGAACAACAATCCGGAAAGACGTGCTTCATGATACTCCGAATCCAACAACTTTTGTATTTCCGGAAAAGGAAGTGATTTGTTTACTTTTACAATATTACGAATAATGGGGACAACAATTCCAAGCATTACATCGCCTTCGGCATATTGCCCCTTCCCTGTCTTAAAGAAGCCTTGTAGAAATTTTGCCTTTTCAGGGTTAGCTACCGAAAGTAATTCCGATAAGATAAATTCTCCTGTCATAATTTTGTGACACGTGCAACGGGACGGTCGCCCTCTAAAAATCCGATAACATTATTACATACCGCACGAGCCATATCGATACGGCTATACATCGTTTGCGTTCCAATATGTGGAGTAAGCACTACATTTTCCATCTCCAATAGGTCAGGCAACGGATAAGCACCAAACTCAAACACATCAAGTCCGACTCCCAATATTTCGCCATCCTTTAATGCCTGCACAAGTGCATACTCATCCACCAGCGGCCCTCTGGCTGTATTAATAAGTATAGCAGAATTTTTCATCTGCTTTAATTCCTTTTCACCAATAATATGGAATGTTTCAGGAGTGTGTGGAGCATTGACAGAAACAAAATCAGAACGTTCAAGCAATTCATCCATAGAAACAAACTCAACATTCAGTTTAGTTTCTTCTTCCATATCTAATTGGCGACGATTATGATAGATAATCTCCATTCCACAGGCACGAGCACGTTTAGCCAAAGCCTTGCCGATACGCCCCATTCCGATAATTCCCAAAGTCTGACCTGTAATAGCAACTCCTAAGTTTTCAAGAACACCAACAACCATATTCTCTCCCTCACGACGCAGCTTACGATCACATTCCGTAATACGTCTTGCTGTATCTAACATTAAACCTAACGCAAGATTAGCAGTAGGAGCAATTACCGGGTCGGGCGTATTGGCAACGGCAAGACCCTTACTCAAGGCATAAGGTATATCAATATTATCATAGCCTACAGCATAGTTTGCCACAAGCTTAAGGTTTGTTGCTTTATCAATCAATTCCTTATTCACAGGAAAGTCAAACATGGAACAAAGGACATCGTACTCCTCTATTACTTCCATAACCTCCTCATAGGTAAAGTCCCTCCCTTCGGGAAATGTTATGTCATACTTCGCTTCCAGTTCCGTAAAACCTTCCCTGAACATATCATAAGTCACTAATATTTTCGTCATTTTTTCCAATATTGAAGTAATCTTTTTTTGCTCTTAATTAGTCGCAACACCGTTATACATAGCCCAAAAATAGGCAAACAACCACTTAATACAAAGAAGAATTACTACTTTTGTCAGTTAAAACAGGATAGTATGGTACTGAATTATATATGGATTGCCTTTTTCCTCATAGCCTTTGTTGTTGCTATGGGCAAGTTAGTATTCGCAGGAGACACACAAGTCTTTACTAATATAATCAATGCTTCATTCGACTCAGCAAGGACCGGTTTTGAGATTTCTCTTGGATTAACCGGTATTTTATCTCTCTGGCTTGGTATTATGAAGATTGGGGAAAAAGGAGGGTTGATACAAGCATTTGCACGTATCGCTTCGCCGGTATTCAGTAAGCTATTTCCCGAATTACCAAAGGATCATCCGGCTACAGGTTCTATATTCATGAACTTCTCCGCCAATCTTTTAGGATTGGATAATGCGGCTACGCCAATGGGACTAAAGGCGATGCAACAACTACAGGAACTAAATCCTCAAAAGGATACAGCAAGCAATTCAATGGTTATGTTCTTGTGTATCAACGCATCAGGACTAACCCTCATCCCAATCACTATTATGATGTACAGAGCACAAATGGGAGCTGCTAATCCTTCAGATGTATTTATGCCTATACTTCTGGCAACTCTCACATCAACACTTGTTGCTGTTATTGCCGTATGTATCAAACAGCGTATAAACATATTACAGAAAAACCTAGTCTTATTCTTTGGAGGGATTATCGCATTCGTTGTTGGGTTACTTCTACTATTCAGCACAATGGAGGAAGAAAAGATATCCTTGTATTCAACGCTTTTCGCAAACACATTCCTATTTACAATTATCTGTGGATTTATAATAAGCGGCATCAGAAAGAAGCTAAATGTATACGATGCTTTTATAGAAGGAGCAAAGGAAGGCTTTCATACAGCAATCACAATTATTCCTTATCTGATAGCAATATTAGTTGGCATAGGCATATTCCGTGCTTCAGGAGCAATGGACTTTATTATAGATGGTATAGCAATGGGAGTTGCAGCATTGGGTTTTGATACTCAATTCGTCGGCGGTCTACCCACAATCTTCATGAAGCCACTCAGCGGTAGCGGAGCAAGAGGAATGATGCTTGACGCCATGAATACTTATGGTGCAGATTCGTTTGTTGGCCGACTTACATCAATCGTACAAGGTTCTTGTGACACCACATTTTATGTTGTAGCTCTTTATTATGGCAGTGTTGCTGTCCGCAATACTCGCTATACTGTACAATGTTCATTAATTGCAGATTTGGCAAGTGCTATTGCAGCAATAGCGCTAACATATATGTTCTTCTAACAACAAAGAAAATGGCAGTATCTTATTATGAGGACGGAGTGAAAAGTCCTGCAATAAAGAAAAGAATCGTAAGCAACTGGATTAAAGAAGTTGCAGCGACCTATGACAAAAAGATTGGTGAAATCGGGTATATATTCTGTTCAGACGAGAAGATACTTGAAGTCAATCGTCAATATTTACAACATGACTACTACACCGATATTATCTCTTTTGATTATACGGAAGGAAATAAAATCTCGGGAGATTTATTCATAAGTCTTGACACAGTCAGAACAAATGCAGAGAAATTTAATACGAGCTACACCGAAGAGCTACACCGTACAATTATTCACGGAGTACTACACCTTTGCGGAATAGATGACAAAGGACCGGGTGAACGTGAGATAATGGAAGCAAACGAAAACAAAGCATTATCTCTTCTTCCGAAAGGAATATTAGAAACAGAGATAAAATAAGGTATAATTCTTTACAAACAGAATAGAAAGGGGAAAGATGAATTTCAACTATGACGTAATAGTGGTAGGAGCTGGACACGCAGGATGTGAAGCGGCAGCATCGGCAGCAAATATGGGCTCGAAAACATTGCTTATCACAATGGACATGAATAAGATTGCACAGATGAGTTGTAATCCTGCTGTTGGAGGTATTGCCAAAGGACAAATAGTCCGTGAAATCGATGCTTTAGGTGGATATATGGGAATAGTTACCGATAAGACAGCCATTCAGTTCCGTATGCTAAACAGAAGTAAAGGACCTGCGATGTGGAGTCCACGCGCTCAAAGCGATCGGGCACGCTTCATCGATTGCTGGAAAGGCATCCTTGATAGCTTACCTAATTTATATATCTGGCAAGATACAGTCTGTGAATTAATCGTAAAAGACAATGTCGTTTGTGGAGTTAAAACAGACTTAGGTGTCGAATTCATCGCTAAATCTGTTGTGCTAACTAATGGAACATTCCTCAACGGACTTATGCATATTGGTAAAACACAATTAAGCGGTGGACGTATTTCCGAACCAGCATCAACAGGTATTACTGAACAATTAGTTTCTCTTGGAATCAAATCCGAAAGAATGAAAACGGGAACGCCTGTGCGTATTGATGGTCGTTCAATTCATTTCGACGAAATGGATGAACAAGTCGGTGAAAACGACTTCCATAAATTCTCTTACATGGACCTCCCTCCTCGCCCACTGAAACAATTGAGCTGTTGGATGACCTACACCAATGAAGCATGTCATGATATACTGCGAGAAGGATTGCCGGACTCTCCTCTATATAATGGACAAATAGCAAGTATTGGTCCGAGATATTGCCCAAGCATTGAAACAAAGATTGTAACTTTTGCAGACAAGACACAGCATCAATTATTCTTAGAACCAGAAGGTGAAACAACTCAAGAATATTATTTGAATGGTTTCTCATCTTCTTTGCCTCTGCAAATTCAGCTACGCGCACTTCAACAAATACCAGCATTCAGAGACATACATATATATCGTCCGGGATATGCAATAGAATACGATTTCTTTGATCCGACACAATTACACCACACTCTTGAAACAAAGTTGATAAAGAATCTTTTCTTTGCCGGGCAGATAAACGGCACAACCGGATACGAAGAAGCAGGTGGGCAAGGTTTGATTGCCGGCATTAATGCACATATAAATTGCCATGGAGGCAGTCCGTTTATATTAGGAAGAGATGAAGCATACATAGGAGTATTGATTGACGACCTTGTAACAAAAGGCGTGGACGAACCATACAGAATGTTTACTTCACGTGCAGAGTATCGAATACTTTTACGTCAAGACGATGCGGATATGCGCCTTACAGAAAAAGCATACAACATAGGTTTAGCAAAACAAGATCGCTACGATTTACTAAAAGAAAAGAAAGAGAGCAGAGATTCTATAATCGCATTTGCTGAAAAGTTTTCCATCAAAGCGCAATATATTAATGAGGACTTAGAAAGACTTGGCACTTCCCCACTCTCTCACGGATGTAAATTAGTCGACTTAATATTGCGTCCTCAATTAACAGTGCAAAGTTTAGCCGAAGTTATTCCTTCGTTCAAAAGCGAATTAGATAAAATCCCTGCATCAAGAAAAGAAGAAATTATCGAAGCAGCAGAAATTCTTATAAAGTATAGCGGCTACATAAAACGCGAACAGATAATTGCAGACAAAATAAACAGACTTGAAAATATAAACATAAAAGGTAAATTCGACTACAACAACATTAAATCTCTCTCAACAGAGGCAAGACAAAAGTTGACAAAAATAAATCCGGAGACAATTGCTCAAGCAAGTCGTATCCCCGGAATTTCGCCAAGCGACATCAACATTCTTTTAGTTCTACTCGGAAGATAGGCGAAATGTTCCACGTGAAACATTAAAAAAAGGAGAGGCAACAAATGGATGAATTAAATCAAAACACCGAACAACAAAACGCAACATCAGCAACAAAAGAAAGACTAAGCAACATCCTATCTGTCATCCCAGACAGTCCAGGATGCTATCAGTATTTTGATGATAAAGGAACCATTATATATGTCGGCAAGGCCAAGAACCTAAAGAAAAGAGTCTACTCCTATTTCAACAAAGAACATGAAAACAACAAAACCCGCGTACTTGTAAAACAGATACGCGACATTAAATACATTGTAGTAAACACAGAAGAAGATGCACTACTCTTAGAGAGCAATCTCATCAAGGAGTATCGCCCACGCTATAATGTATTATTAAAGGACGACAAGACCTACCCTTCTATTGTTGTCAAGAATGAGTATTTCCCCAGAGTGTTTATGACAAGGAACATCGTTCGTGATGGCTCACAATACTACGGACCCTACTCTTCTATACACATAGCAAAGGTCATGTTGCAAATGATAAAGGAGACATATCCAATACGCACATGCAAACTACCACTAACACCTGAAAACATACAATTGGGGAAACATAAGGTTTGTTTAGAGTATCACATCAAACGATGCAAAGGACCATGCGAAGAGATGCAATCCTCCGAAGAATATCTCAAAAACATATCCGAGATAAAAGAAATATTAAAAGGAAACATATCTTCTGTAAGCAAACGTTTATACGAAGAGATACAGTGCTTAGCTGGTGAATTAAGATTTGAAGAAGCGCAAAGAGCAAAAGATAAATACGATATAATAGAAAAATATCGTGCAAAATCTACCGTAGTAACTCCATCGCTACATAACATTGATGTGTTCTCTTTTGCAGAAGGAGAGAAGTCTGCCTATATAAACTTCCTCCATATTGGGAATGGAGCAATCGTACAAGCCTATACTTTCGAGTATAAAAAGAAGCTCGACGAGGATAAACGAGACCTTCTATCTCTTGGCATAATCGAAATGCGCAATCGCTTTAACAGCACGGCAAAGGAAATAATTGTTCCATTTGATTTGGAGGTGGAATTAGAAAACGTCTGCTTCACCATCCCGCAACGTGGAGACAAAAAGAAACTATTGGAGCTATCAGAGCTTAATGTAAAACAGTATAAGCTCGACAAGCTCAAGCAAGCAGAAAAGCTAAACCCGGAACAACGAAGCACACGCTTATTAAAAGAAATACAAACACAGCTAAACCTACCTAAGCTCCCTATCCACATAGAATGTTTCGACAATTCGAACATACAAGGTAGTGACGCCGTAGCTGCTTGTGTAGTATTCAAGATGGGTAAGCCTGCTAAGAAAGAATACAGAAAATACAACATAAAGACGGTAGAGGGTCCGGATGATTATGCTTCTATGAAAGAGGTAGTCAGCAGGCGTTATAGAAGACTCTTAGAAGAGAACTCTCCCCTACCCGATTTAATAATTACCGATGGCGGAAAAGGACAGATGGAAGTAGTTCGTCAAATTATCCAAGACGAACTACAAATAGATATTCCTATTGCCGGATTAGCAAAGAACAAAAGACATCGCACATCCGAGTTCTTATACGGATTCCCTCCGGAGTCTATCGGGCTTGTACAAAAAGGACCTCTATTCAGATTGCTGGAACAAATGCAAAACGAAGTACATCGCTTTGCAATAACATTCCATAAAGAAAAAAGAAGCAAACGACAGACCGTTTCAGAATTAGATTCTATCAAAGGAATTGGCGAGAAAATGAAAACAAAGCTTCTGACAAAATTCAAGAGTGTTAAAAGGATACGAGAAGCAAGTCCTGAAGAATTGGAAGAAACAGTAGGTAAAGCAAAGGCGAAAATAATTATAGAAGGATTAAAAGAATAAACAATGAAAACAGTAACGCAACGTGTGCAGTACTGCTCTGTAACTATTGATGGTGCAGTAAAATCAAAGATCGGCAAAGGCTTACTTATACTTGTTGGTGTTGAGGACAGAGACACGCAGGAAGATATAGAATGGCTCACACGCAAGATTGCCAACCTACGTATATTTGATGACGAGGATGGAGTAATGAACAAATCTGTTCAGGAAATTAATGGAGAAATAATGGTAGTAAGCCAATTCACATTACAAGCATCAACAAAAAAAGGCAATCGCCCCTCTTACATCCGTGCATCAAGACCGGAAACAGCAATCCCTCTATATGAAACCTTTTGCAACGAGATGGGAATACAACTCGGCAAGAAAGTAGCCACCGGCGAGTTCGGCGCCGACATGAAAATAGAACTTCTCAACGATGGGCCTGTTACAATATTAATCGATTCGCAAAACAAAGAATAGCAGTATGGACGAGATAACAATTAAGCAGGCACAAGAGCGTGTAGACGATTGGATAAAAACATATGGCGTACGCTACTTTAACGAACTTACCAATATGGCTATCCTCACAGAGGAAGTTGGCGAACTGGCTCGCATAATGGCAAGAACCTACGGCGAACAGTCGTTTAAGGAAAGCGATAAAGAACATAATCTAGCAGACGAAATGGCGGACGTTCTATGGGTATTGCTTTGTATTGCCAACCAAACAGGAACCGACTTAACTACGGCTTTCAGGAATAATCTGGAAAAGAAAACAAACAGAGATAAAGACAGACATAAAAACAATTCAAAACTATAATAAACATGAGTAAGTATCAAAACACTTTCGCAAAGTTTATCGCTCCCGAATCAGACGCAGCAATAAGCAAAAAAGTAAACGACATAATAAAAAAGCAAGCCGACAAACATCTTACAGCAGATGTATTAAAGAAGATTCACGGCTTTATAGACTTAACTTCTCTCACAAGTTTAGACACGAAAGAAAGCATCTGGAAACTAACAGAAAGGGTAAACGATTACGAAGGTTCTCGTCCGGACGTGCCAAACGTAGCCGCAATATTTACCTATCCCCTATTTGTGGAAACAGTAAAGCAGGCATTAACTGCTCAGAGCGTAAGCATCGCTGCCGTATCAGGAGGATTCCCATCTTCGCAGACATTCGTCGAAGTCAAGGTTGCAGAAACAGCAATGGCAGTAATGAATGGTGCTGACGAGATTGATGTAGTCCTAAATCTGGGTTATTTTATGGAAGAAAATTACGACGATTTATCTGAGGAATTAAGCGAGATAAAGGATGCCTGTCGTGAAGCAACGTTGAAGGTAATTCTTGAAACAGGAGCTTTAGTAAATGCAGAGAACATACACAAAGCATCCGTCCTTGCACTATATTCAGGAGCGGATTTTATCAAAACATCTACCGGCAAAGGTTTCCCGGGAGCAACCCTGGAGGCAGCCTACACAATGTGTCAGGTGATAAAAACATACAACGAAATAAGCAACCGCAAAGCCGGCATCAAAATATCAGGAGGCGTAAAAACAGCCGAAGATGCCATCAAATACTATTGCATAGTAAAAGAAGTATTGGGAGAAGAATGGTTGGATAAAGATTTATTCCGCATCGGAGCATCAGGGCTATTAAATGACATCGAACAACGTCTGGGCAAATAAAAAAAATTGATTGTTGACTCCTGTGCAACTATATTCACTTTTATGAAAAAGTGATAGTGTTTGTCCCATAGTATTGGGACAACCGTCCCATTGTATTGGGATGAAAGTTTCATAGTATTGGGACAACTGTCCCAACACTATGGGACGAGAGGGTGATAAAATCCAGCGTCTAAAAGTG
>JGI996J12353_1000065_pt1 | contig 34518 bp, 27 predicted proteins | sample IntmicLarv5ML5BL_FD_12353 | JGI IMG/M metagenome (IMG submission 12353) | reverse complement strand
GTGTTCAACTCCTACAGAGTTGTGGAGAGAGAAGAGAGCGTTCTTTTACCCCGAGCTACACTCGTACCTCGCTTGCACGGGGTTATTCATATTGAAGTCCTTATAGGACTTTTGTAGACAACACTATATTCTTATAATTCATGTTAAATTGTTGATTTTCAATTGCTTTAGTATTTATTGCATAAGAGACGTTTTTCCATTTTTTTAATATCAATATTCGTTTTTATTTCTATCCAATCAATGATGTTTTGTTGATTTTGCCCGAAAAGTGTAAAGCCAAACCAAAGCATTAGAAATAACAAAATGTAAGTTTTCATAATTCAAATATTAACTGTAAACATATATTATCTTACTATAATAGCCGATTTCCCGTGATAGTATATTAATTTTCCATTCGGAGTTACGCCTTCAATTACGATAGAATAAGTAGTGGAATAATCTGCCGAATAAAAATCTATTTCAGCTTCTCCTTTGGAGTTGACAATCACATCCGGATTCCAATAAATTGTAGAACGCAAATCTGGAATTGTGTTGTTTTTTGCTTCCGGAGTATCATATTTAGGAGAATAAAATTCAACGGGAGATTGATAACCGAGTGGAGTTACAATAGCAATATTATACTTTGGTTTTTCCATCCGTTTGTTGAAAGGTTTCATAACAGGAGCAACTACTGGTCCGAATGGTGTATGCATAACTCCTATAGCTTCCAGATCAAATGGATCTAACTCCTTAAGATATTCGGGAATGGGAACAGATTTACCTCGTATAATCATTACATCAACCTGCATTCCATCTGTCCTTCGAATGTTACGCACCTGAAATCCTAATCGGGATATTAAACTTAACATATCGCCTCCTCCTATTTCTTTGCTGGTAATGACACGGCTCAATCTAGGGTAACGGCTTCCATCTTCTCGATTTATTCGCGAGCCATATACAGTTACTTCGTCAAGGTTAATCATCCTCATTCCATTTTCATAAACATACTTTTGATCGGCTTTGGCAACATAATCCAGAAACATCGATTCTTCTTCTTCGATTTGTGTAACTTTAGGAATGAATCGGAAATCGGTTGAAGGAGGAAAATGTATTGGATCCAAATACAATTCAACAACATTTTTTCCTCTTTTATTTTTTGCCTGCACGAAAAAAGTGGTATGATTAGGAAATTCAAAATTATCAAAGTAAAATTGTCCGTTTTGATCTGTTTCTAGAATATTATAATATCCGTGTTCCATCGAAAAAAGAGAAACGAGAGCTCCTTCGTATGTTTTGGATAATAAACCTCCTTTTACAATTCCGGATAAGGATTGCGATTGTTCATTTGGAATTTCCGGCAAACGGAGATTTCCTTGCAAAGTCGCAGGAATGTCGTAACGCGTCCAACCATGAGTCATCATCAGCAAATCGGCTGCTGCAATTGCTTTGTTATTTTCGGTTTGAAAATAATACCACGGACGAGAAATTTGTCCTCGCAATTCCGAAGTAAGAAGTATTTCTGTAAGAATGGTTGAAGTAGTATCAATCTTCACATCTTTATCATCTGTTATTGAAACTGCCAAACTGCCTTCTGCTTCAAGCAAAACATCCATTTTGACTAAATCCCTTGTCTGGTAAGTGTTTTTATGTGTTTGAATGCTCGGTTGAAGCCAATCTTTTTCATGGAAAGTAAAAATCAAGCGTTCGCTCAATGGTTGAAAATTTTCCGTAAGAAGAAGAAGATGCGAAACGCCCGAAGGAAAATCTTTCTGACTGAAAACAAGTTCTTCTTTAGAATTATCCCATTCTTGTGCGTAAAGTGCATTGCCTCGTGAATGAATAACGAGATACATTTTTTTGTCTGCAATTGAAATCGGTTTGTTTACCTTGATGCGCAACTTGTCCTTTTGCCAAAGAGCATTTAAAGAATAAGCATCGGTTTTCACATCGGGAAGAGACATTCGAAAAATCTGACTTCCATTGGTACAAACAGCGTAATACTGTTTTCCTTGTTGCGGCGTAAAAGTAAAACTTCCCATTCCTTCGTGCACTGTTTCAAATTCGAATAATTTATTATCTGCGGAATCAAAAAGCTCTCCTGTTATATCCGCTACATTTCCATCTGATTGCAAGGCTTTAAAAGCAACTGTACTTGCTTGATCTGCCAATATATGCCCTCCTTCGGGATAAAAGGAAACAGAGAATTTATTTTCCGGATAAGGAATTCGAATGTATTGCTTAAGTACTTTTCTTTCGAAATCTAATTCTGCGAACAAAATTCGTTTTTCTGTATCTTCGGACAAATTGAATTGAACACGCGCCCAGCCTTCGTTATCCGGCTTTGGAGACTGAATTTTTTCTTTATTTAAGCGCAAAGCAATTGATTTGGGAAGAATAGGATTTTTTGTTTTGGCATCCAAAAAGCGAATCGAAACCTCCACTTGTTTTTCGTTAAGAAATTGGAACGAATTTTCTGTTTCAATTGTGGTTATCTGCGGATCCGCAATGTGAACGTATCGTGTTGAAAAAGATTCTTCCCCTTGATTTTCCATCCACCGAGTGTAAGAACGAATTTTATAATCTCCTTGAGGCAAATCTTCCGGAAGGGTTAATGCTCCGGCATACAGCTTATCTTCGCCTTTGATTTGTAAACGTTCTACAATGGAATCCAAGGGATTGATTAATTCTACATAAACATATCGGCTGATTTCTTCGGGCTGATGAGAAGTGGCGTTCAGCAAAAACGCACGAAAAAACATCTTTTCGCCTGAAATATAATAAGGCTTATCTGTTTGCAAATGAATTTTTTCTTGAGGAAAAAGCGATACTTGCTGCAAAAGATTATCCAAGGCTTTTTCTAACAAGGAATCTTCTGATTGGGCTTGACTGGCAAGAGTTAATGTCAAAAGCATTAGAAAGGATAGGAGTGTAGCTTTCATGATTCAAAAAAAAGGGTTGAGTAAAATAATGATACTGATTTTAAGTTTTACAAGATAAATTGAAAGAAAAACAATCACTTTATCATAAAAACATCCAAATGTAAAGAAATAATAATTAAAAAATAGTATGTATTTAATATAATTTAATATAATTTAATATAATTTTTACGTATAATTTTAGATAATGGCTAATATTTGAATATTTAGGGATATTCTGCAAATAGGAAAGAAGTAGTTTTTTACTGAATATCCATCCAATAAAATCTATAAAAAGTAAGAGAGTTACAAGGTAATCTTGTAACTCTCTGATAAATTAAACCATTTAAGTCTAGTAAACTAGCTAACAGTTGTTTTTATTTTGTATGATTAATCGCTGCTTGCGCCGCTGCCAATCGTGCGATTGGAACACGGAAAGGAGAACAACTAACATAATTCAAACCTACTTCATCGCAGAACTCTACAGATGAAGGTTCGCCACCATGTTCGCCGCAAATACCACATTTTAAGTCAGGACGCATTGTACGACCTTTTTCTGCAGCCATTCGAACCAATTGTCCTACACCATTGCGGTCCAATACTTGGAAAGGGTCTACTTTCAAAATTTTCTTTTCCAAATAAACCGGCAAGAATGAAGCAATATCATCACGCGAATAACCGAAAGTCATTTGTGTCAAATCGTTTGTTCCGAATGAGAAAAATTCTGCAGCAGAAGCAATACGGTCAGCAGTTAATGCTGCACGAGGAATTTCAATCATTGTTCCTACTTTGAAATCAATTTTTTCTCCTTCTTCTTCGAACAATTTAGCAGCAGTTGCACGAATTACTTTTTCTTGCTCCAAAAATTCGTATAAAATACCGGTTAAAGGAACCATTATTTCAGGAATGGCAGTAATGCCTTTTTTCTTCAAACTTAAAGCAGCTCCTAAAATAGCGCGTGTTTGCATTTCGGTAATTTCAGGATAAGTATTTCCTAAACGAGCCCCGCGATGACCCAACATTGGGTTTTGTTCGTGAAGAGCATCTACTCGTTGTTTGATGATTTTCGCATCTACACCCATTGTTTCAGCCATTTCTTGTTGACCTTTTGCATCATGAGGTACAAACTCGTGCAAAGGTGGGTCTAATAAACGAACGGTTACAGGAAGACCTTGCATTGCTTCGAAAATTCCTTCGAAATCCGCTTTTTGATAAGGCAATATTTTTGCTAAAGCTTTGCGACGACCATCTGCATTTTCAGCCAAAATCATTTCGCGCATTGCTTTAATTTTATCTCCTTCAAAGAACATGTGTTCGGTACGGCAAAGTCCGATTCCTTGAGCTCCAAATTTACGTGCAACAAGTGCATCTTTAGGTGTATCGGCATTGGTACGAACTTTCATTCGGGTATATTTATCAGAAAGCTTCATGATTTCTTCGAAATCCGAATCTAATTCAGCTTCTTGCGTTGCGATTTTTCCTTCGTAAATATCTCCGGTTGAACCGTTAAGAGAAATAGAATCACCTTCTTTGTATATTTTCCCGTCCACTTCCATTGTTTTGGCAGCGTAATCTATTTTCAAAGCGCCGGCACCGGAAACACAACATTTACCCATACCGCGAGCTACTACTGCTGCGTGTGAAGTCATTCCTCCGCGAGCGGTAAGAATACCTTCTGCTTTGTCCATTCCTGCTAAATCTTCCGGAGAAGTTTCAACACGAACCATAATCACTTTTTCGCCTCTTTCTGCCCATTCTACAGCATCATCTGCATTGAAAACAATTCTTCCGGTAGCTGCACCTGGAGATGCTGCTAGTCCTTTTGTGATTGCAGTTGCTTCTTTAAGCGCTTTTTTATCGAAAATTGGGTGTAACAGTTCATCCAATTTATTTGGGTCTAGACGTAATAATGCTGTTTTTTCATCAATCATTCCTTGACGAAGCATATCCATGGCAATTTTAATCATCGCAGCACCAGTACGTTTTCCGTTACGGGTTTGCAACATCCACAATTTACCTTCTTGTACGGTAAATTCCATGTCTTGCATATCTTTATAGTGGTTTTCCAACTTTGTTTGAATTGTATCCAATTCTTTATAGATAGTTGGCATGGCTTCTTCCATTGAAGGGAATTTTGCTTTGCGGTCTGCTTCTGAAACGCTAGCTAATTCAGCCCAACGTTTTGAACCAAGTTCCGTAATTTGTTGTGGAGTACGAATACCTGCAACTACATCTTCTCCTTGTGCGTTGATTAGATATTCTCCAATGAATTGGTCTTCTCCGGTAGCAGCATCACGAGAGAAGCAAACGCCGGTAGCAGAAGTTTCGCCCATGTTTCCGAATACCATTGCCTGAACATTTACAGCAGTTCCCCACTCGGCAGGTATACCTTCCATTTTGCGGTAAAGAATAGCGCGGTCGTTCATCCAAGAATCAAAAACAGAACATACAGAACCCCAAAGTTGTTCGTATGCTGATTCGGGGAAATCTTTTCCGGTTTGTTTTTTTACAGCTGCTTTGAATTTAGCTACTAATTCTTTTAAATCATCTACTGATAAATCGGTATCTAATTCAACGCCTTTTGCTTCTTTCACATGTTCGATGATTTCTTCAAAAGGGTCAATGTCATTTTTATTTTCAGGTTTCATACCTAAAACAACATCGCCATACATTTGCACGAAACGGCGATAAGAATCCCATGCAAAGCGAGCATTTCCTGTTTTCTTAACTAATCCGTCTACAACGGCATCGTTTAAGCCTAAGTTAAGAATCGTATCCATCATACCCGGCATTGATGCGCGAGCTCCGGAACGAACAGATACTAATAACGGATTTGCTATATCTCCGAATTTAGAATTCATTAGTATCTCTATTTCAGCGATTGCTTTTTCAACTTCAGGTTTTAAAAGTTCAACCACTTTTTCTTTTCCTAGTTCATAATATTCGGAACAAACGTCTGTCGTAATTGTGAAACCGGGAGGAACCGGTACGCCTATTAGATTCATTTCTGCTAAGTTAGCACCTTTACCACCTAGCAAGTTTTTCATGCCTGCTTTTCCTTCAGCTTTTCCGTTACCGAAAAAATAAACTCTTTTTTTGTTCATATAAATTCGATTTAAAGTTATTTTTATCTCATATTATGGAAAACGTTTTGAACGTCTTCGTCTTCTTCAAATTTTTCTAATAATTTTTCTAACTGAGTACGTTGTTCGTCAGTTACGTCTTTGTAATCATTGGGTATTCTTTCGAATTCGGCACTGTGAATTTCATAGCTGTTTTCTTCCAAATGTTTTTGGATAGCAGCATAAGAATGGAATTCTCCATAAAGCAAAATTGCATTTTCTTCCTCATCGTATTCGATTTCGTCAACGCCAAAATCAATTAATTCCAATTCCAATTCTTCCAAATCTTGATTTTCTTTCGGAGTAATTTTGAATAGACATTTATGGTCGAAAAGGAATTGCAAACTGCCAGCTGTTCCTAATGAGCCTCCAAATTTATTGAAATAGCTGCGAACATTCGCAACCGTTCGTGTATTGTTGTCTGTTGCTGTTTCTACAAAAATAGCGATTCCATACGGACCGTATCCTTCAAAGTTCACTTCTTTATAGTCTGCCGAATCTTTTGCTGTTGCTTTTTTTATCGCTCTTTCTACATTTTCTTTCGGCATGTTTTCTTTCTTCGACTGCTGAATCAAAATGCGCAGACGAGGATTTGTATCCGGGTCAGGTCCTCCTTCTTTCGTAGCAATTGTTATTTGTTTTCCTAATTTGGTAAACACGCGGGCCATATTGCCCCATCTTTTCATTTTTGTTGCTTTTCTATATTCAAAAGCTCTTCCCATAATAATACTATTATCAAATTATCTTAATGTTGCTCCTAATTTATCTTCCAAATTTTTCTGGATTTTCATCATGAGCGAATCTATTTGTTTGTCATTCAATGTTTTTTCTTCGTCTTGTAGGATGAAACTTACGGCGTATGATTTTTTATTTTCCGGTAAGTTTTTGCCTTCATATACATCAAATAAGCTTATTTCTTTGATTAATTTTTTATCCGCTTGATAAGCTATTTTTTCAATCTCGGCAAATGTAACATTTTTATTTAGCAATAATGCTAAATCTCTTTTTACAGAAGGAAATTTAGGTATTTCAGCATATTTTATTTTCGAATTTTTGTTTTCCTTCATTAATGACTCCCAACTTAATTCGGCAAAATATACTTCAGCGGAAATATCTAGTTTTTTGCAAATGGATTTTTGTAAAACTCCCAGCACTCCCAATTGTTTGCCGGAAAGAGTTTCAATCCATACTCCATTTGAAAAAATATCGTTGTTAAAAGATTTGTAGGCTATTTTCTTTTGCGAGATTCCTAAACGTAAGAAAATGTTTTCTACATACGCTTTTAGTTCGTAAACGGAAGATTTTTCAGCAGAATGAATCCAATTATTGCTAAACGAATTTCCGGTTAGCCACAAAGCTAATTTGAATTCTTCTTTTATCGCTGTTAAATAATTATCTTCTTTTAATCTTTCCGGAAGATGAGCGTAGGTATTTCCAAATTCGTAAAATTTCAAATCCGGATTTTTTCTGTTTCTGTTATATTCAATAGATGCTAATCCTCCGAATAACAATGTTTGACGCATTACATCCAAGTCTATGCTTAATGGATTTTTCAATAATACGCAGTTTTCTTTCAGAAAACTAGTTAATTCACCGTAATAAGTTCCGGCGGTAAGCGAATTATTTAATATTTCATTAAAACCAACGCCTGTAAGTTGTTCGGATATAATGTTTTGCAGTTTATATCCTAAATCGGTTGGAGTTTGATAGGATAGGGTAGACTTGATTTCTTCGCCCATTTCAATGTTATTGTATCCATAGATGCGAAGAATATCTTCAATGACATCCACATCGCGAGTTACATCGACACGATAAGTTGGAATGCTCAAAGTCCAAATGTCGTCTTTTTTATCCGTTATTTTTATTTCTAGGCTTTCTAAGATGCTTTCAATTGTTGCTGTTGGAATTTCTTTTCCAATCAAACTACTCACTTTTTGAATCGAAAGTTCTACAATTGGGTTCGTCAATTCTTGAGGATATACATCTTGAATTTCTCCTGTAATTGTTCCTCCTGCAACTTCTTTTATCAAAAGTGCCGCACGTTTTAAAACGTATAAAGTATTATTTGGGTCAGCTCCTCTTTCAAAACGGAACGAAGCATCTGTGTTCAATCCATGTCGACGAGCTGTTTTACGAATCCAAGTTGGATTAAAATAAGCCGATTCAAGGAATACATCTTTTGTTGTTTCTGTTACTCCCGAATTCAATCCTCCAAAAACACCGCCGATACACATACCGTCTTCGGTGTTGCAAATCATCAAATCTTTGTCAGAAAGTTTTCTTTCGACTTCATCTAATGTTACGAAAGGAGTTCCTTCCGGAAGCGTTTTAACAATGACTTTATTGCCTTTAATTTCTTTTAAGTCAAACGCGTGCAGAGGTTGTCCTGTTTCGTGCAAAATATAATTGGTAACATCTACGACATTATTTATTGAACGAACGCCGATTGCTTCCAAGCGGTTTTTTAACCATTCGGGACTTTCTTTTACTTCTATGTTTTTAATTGTAACGGCTGTATAGCGCGGGCAAGCTAAGGTGTTTTCAACTTCAACTACAACCGCCGGCGAATTGTCTTCTGTTTTGAAAGAGTCAATTGACGGTTTATTTAAAGGTGTAGCTTGATTATTTTGCTTTAAATAGGCCGCCAAATCTCGAGCGACTCCATAATGAGATGCTGCGTCAATGCGATTTGGAGTGATGTCTACTTCTAAAATATATTCACTCTTTACATTGTAATAATCTTTTGCCGGAGTTCCGACAACTGCGTTTTCAGGAAGAACAATAATTCCGTCATGGCTGTTTCCTACGCCAATTTCATCTTCGGCACAAATCATTCCATTGGATTCTACGCCTCTGATTTTTGATTTTTTGATAGAGAATGTTTCCTCTCCGGAATATAATTTTGCTCCGATAGTAGCCACAACTACTTTTTGACCTGCAGCGACGTTGGGTGCTCCACATACGATTTGTTGTGGTTCTCCTGAGCCTAAATCGACCGTTGTAATATGTAAGTGGTCTGAATTTGGGTGGTTTTCACAAGTGAGTACTTGACCAATAACTAATCCTTGTAAACCTCCTTTTATTGTTTCTACTTCCTCAATACTTCCGGTTTCTAATCCGATTGAGGTAAGCGCATCGGATAGTTGTTCCGGAGATAAATCGAAGTTAATGTAATCTTTCAACCAATTGTATGAAATATTCATGAGTTATTTTCTTATGATTTCAAAAAATAATTCGCAAAAATAATAAATTTTGCTCTATTTATCGTTATCAATTGGATTAAAAAATGTTTTCCTGTATCCAAATCAAACGTATCTTTCAGATTTTGAATTTCAAAAATTGAAATTTCTTCTTCTTCGAGATATTTTATAAAATCATTTGTTTATATTTGAACTTCATTATTTTGTTGTTGAAAGACTTCTTTTTGTCGCAAGATTTCTTTACTTAATTCTTCTTCTGTTGGCAAATATTCCATATACTTGGATGCAAAAAGTTGCTTGTTCTCGTTTAATACTGAATATTGGGCAATTGTCTGGTCTGTTTCGGTACAAAGTAAAATGCCGATAGTTGGGTTATCGTTGTCTTTACGTTTTAGTTTGTCATACATTCTGACGTACATATCTAATTGTCCAATATCTTGATGAGTAATTTTGTGAGTTTTAAGTTCGATTATGACAAAACAATTTAGCAAGTAATTGTAAAATACGAGGTCTATGTAGAAGTCTTGGGTATCAGTTCTAACAAGTTGTTGTCTTGCGACAAAAGCAAAACCTTTACCCAGTTCGAGTAAAAATTTTTGCATATCGTTATTAATTGCTTCTTCCAACTGATTTTCTGTATATCCTTGGTTGCTCGGAAGTGCAAGAAATTCCAATACTGACGGATTTTTAATAAAATCAAATTTACCTTGTTGATATTCTTTTGTTTTTTCTTCCATTTCGGCAATAACAGGCTCCTTTATTTGAGACGAAAGCAAACGTTGGTAGTAAAGCGTTGAGATATTTCTATCAAGCGTAGTGGAACTCCACATATTTTCGGCGGTTTCCTTGATATAATACGCCCTTGCATCCGGATTTGAAACGCGCATTATTCGCTGTATTTGTGTCCAATTTAGGCGCGATAAGTATGATAAAAGTTCAGTATTTTGCAATTGCGCGAGAGGTTCTCGCGCAATTGTAATTTGTTTGTTTTCAGTGTCTTGAAATTGCGCGAGCGGTGCTCGCGTAATCTCAGTTTCGGGAAACATTTGATAAAATTGGCGAAACTGCTGAATACTCCTTACTGAAAATCCTTTTCCAAATTCGGCAGTAAGTTCTTGCGCCAAGGTTTTAATCACATAAGCGCCATAATCAGCACGTTCTTTGCCCTGTTGTTCTTCCTCAACAATACGTCTGCCTATTTGCCAATACGCTTCAACCATAGCAGAATTAATGGCGTAATATGCTTTGTCTCTTGCAGATGAGAGTATTCTCTTGATTTCAGCTATATATGAAACATTATTTTCTGATGTTCCGTTTTCTATGTTTATTATTTTTGTCATACTATTTCTATACTGCTATACAACGATTTAGATACTGCAAAATTACAATTTTTAGAACAATTTGCAATAGCGCACACAAGGTTCCTTGCTGACCCTGTGCTAAGATATTTCAGGTCTTCGACCTGCTATAAAAAGTATTAAAAAGGCGTTTCGGAATCTGTTTGCTTAACTAAATTGTGATTGCTGTAATTTTTTTCTGCCGGCATTACATCGGCTTGGCTATTCATTCGTGATTGATATTCTTCAATGATTCGGTCTTCGTCCACGTTTTGAAAACGAATAAATTCACTTTTGAAACTAAGCAAAACATCTCCGGTAGAACCGTTACGGTGCTTTGCGATAATGATTTCTGCTTTTCCGGTTAAATCGCGACCTTGAGAATCGGCATAGATTTTATAGTATTCGGGACGGTGAATAAAGCAAACAATATCGGCATCTTGTTCAATGGCTCCGGATTCACGAAGGTCGGATAATTGAGGTCTTTTTGCCTCCGGACCATCTTTAACCGAACGGTTTTCAACGCTTCGGTTTAACTGGGATAGTGCAATAATCGGAATGTTTAATTCTTTTGCTAATCCTTTCAATGAACGAGAAATAATACTAACTTCCTGTTCCCGGCTGTGGAAAGTCATTCCGCTGGCATTCATCAATTGAAGGTAATCGATAATAATACACTTTACTTTATGCTCTTTAACCAATCGTCTGGCTTTGGTACGAAGTTCGAAGACCGACAAACTGGGCGTATCATCCACAAAAATAGGAGCATCGTAAAGTTGTTTTACTTTTTGGTCCAACTGATGCCATTCATGTTGAAGTAATTGTCCGCTTTTGATTTTTTCTCCGGGAATTTCAGTAACATTGACAATTAAACGATTCACTAATTGCACGTTTGACATTTCCAGCGAAAAAACCGCAACCGGAATGTTAAAATTGACTGCCATATTTTTAGCCATGGATAAAACGAATGCTGTTTTTCCCATTGCCGGACGCGCTGCAATAATAATTAAGTCGGAGTTTTGCCAACCGGAAGTAATTTTATCCAAATCTTTGAATCCGGTCTGTGTTCCACTTAATCCGTCAGTTCTTTTTGCGGCTTCCGTCATTAAGTCAATGGCTTCTCGTATGACCGGATTAATAGGTGTTACGTCTTTTTTTACATTTCGCTGTGAAATTTCAAACAATTGGCCTTCAGCTTCTTGCATTAAGTCTTCCACGTCATTCGTTTCATCAAATGCTTTACCTGCGATAGTTGAAGAGAAAGTGATTAATTCTCTGGCCAATGCTTTTTGTGCAATAATGCGGGCATGATATTCTAAGTGTGCACTGGAAACTACTTTTTGTGATAATTGAGCAATATAAGGAACTCCTCCAACCATTTCTAAATCTCCTGTTTTTCGGAGTTGCTCCACAACGGTAAGCATATCGATTGGTTCTTGTTTCATCGCTAAATTTTGGATAGCCGCAAAAATCAATTCATGCGTTTTGTCATAGAAACATTGAGGAGTTTGTATGATTTCGCTAATCATGGAATAAGCATCTTTTTCGAGCATCAAGGCTCCTAAGATAGCTTCTTCTAACTCTCTGGCTTGTGGTTGAATACGCCCTGTTTCTTCAGTATTGACACTTGCTTTTTTATTGTTTCGCGTATTACTGCGAGGAGAGGGATTATTTTGTACAGCCATTTTTATTGTTTTTGAAATTTTGAGATGTGATTTTTGAAATTTTGAGAACACAAAAGTAGTAAAATAAAAGGGGCTAACTAAAAAAGGGAGCTTAAATATATAAACATCTTTTCAACAAGAGATATTGTTGTTATTTTTGTGGAAAATATAATTGATATTGAAAGATGATAAAACAAATCGAGTTTTCTTTGCCTGAATATAAATATGGTTTTCATTTGATAACTTCCCAAATTTTATCGAAAGTGGGGGAGTTGCCGGAAGTTGGTTTGTTGAATTTGTTTATTAAACATACTTCGGCTGGTTTGACTATCAATGAGAATGCGGATTCGACTGTTTTGGACGATTTTACTTCTTTTTTTAGAGATTGGATTCCGGAGAATTATCCGAAATTTGAACATATTTATGAGGGTTCGGATGATATGCCGGCTCATATCAAAAGTTCTGTAATTGGTCAATCATTAATGATTCCAATTACGAATGGTAAATTGAATATGGGTATTTGGCAGGGAATTTATTTGGGGGAGTTTCGATGTCACGGGGGACGAAGAAAAATAGTAGCGACAGTATATTCTTGAAAACACAGCTGCACCTATAATCCCCGGATTGAAATCCGGAGATCGATAGATGTCGCACTTAGGTGCTTTTTGTTGTTCTTCGCTGATTCGCTGGCGCGGATTTGTAATCCGTGCCAAACATATATAAAGGCACGGATTACAAATCCGCGCCAGCGGGTTTCAAAAATAGGCTGTAATATTTTTCAAAAATCGGCCTTTTGTTTCAACTGTTCAACATATTTGTTAATTCGGCGTATTTCGCTTGGGATGTCGATGTTTTGCGGACAAAGCGGATTACATATTTTACATCCGGTGCAGTGATTCGCTTGACGAAGTTTGGGAACGGTACGGTCATATCCAACAAGAAAGGCCCGGCGAGCTTCTTTGTAATTCTCATCTTTAGAGCTTTCCAATCGTTTGTCTGCGCTGATAATGCGATTGTAGTGTCCGAAAATATTGGGAATATCTATACCATACGGACAAGGCATACAATATTGACATTCCGTACACTGAATATAATCACCGTTCAGAATTATATCTGTAACTTTCTCTACTACTTCATATTCTTTCTCGTTTAAAGGTTCAAGAGGACCATAAGTTCGGATGTTTTCCTGTAAGTGTTCCATATACGTCATGCCACTCAACACCGTTAATACGTTTTCTGGCGTTCCAGCATAACGAAAAGCCCACGCAGCGGCACTGTCTTCAGGACGCATTGCTCTAAATGTATTCATTGCCTCAGAACCTAAGCGAGCTAATCGTCCCCCTAAAAGAGGTTCCATAATAACCGCAGGCACATTTTTCTTTACCAGTTCTCCGTATAAATATTCAGCATTAACATTTCTCACACCATCGGCATGTAGCCAGTCTTGATAATTTAACTGAATCATAACAAAGTCCCATTGTATATCCATCGCTAACACGTAATCGAATACTTTTGCATCTCCGTGAAACGACCAACCGAGATTTTTAATTCGTCCGGCTTCCCTCTCTTTTAACAGATAATTGAGCAATCCGTTGTTGATAAAACGCTGTTCGAAACTCTCAAGACTGCTTCCTATTGAATGTAGAAGGTAATAGTCAATGTAATCAACCTGCAAATTGCTCATGGATTTGTGATACATGTTGATGCAACTTTGGAGGTCGTAGGGACCACGATGATTCGAAAGTTTTGTTGAAATAAAAAACTTATCCCGCGGATGTCGTTTTAATGCAATGCCGGCAGATGCTTCTGACCAACCTCTGATATAAACAGGAGCAGTATCAAAAAAATTCACTCCATGTTCAATTGCATAATCAACCAATTCGTTTACAGCATCTTGGTCTATTTCTTCTTCTCCGTTTGAATTTGTCCGAAGTGGCCAACGCATACATCCAAAGCCAAGTAATGATACTTTATCTCCGGTAATCTGATTGGTTCGATAAGTCATTTTATCGGTTGGGACTTCGCCAATCGAACCGCCTTCTGCTGAAACTGTGTTGTTGGGTTTACATCCGTACATGGCTGCTGTGGTAAGTACTGAACTTGCACCGACCGCTTTTAAAAAGTTTCTGCGGCTTATATTTTTTATATTTTTCTTTTCCATATCTGCTTGAATCCTTTTTAAATTGAATGATGTCTTACATTTCCCTCTACGTATATTGCACTAAATGGACGTGCTGGGCATTGATATTCACAAGCTCCACAACCGATACAACGTTCTTTGTCGATGATTGGAATTTTAAGAGAATCTTTATCGTCCGGGTTACGCTCTAATAGAGTAATAGCTCCAGTTGGGCAATGATGTGCACAATTATCACATTGAACATCGTCTCTATTTACGATACAGTTGTCTTTTATCCAAATCGGAGTGCCAATTGAAATGGCTGATTTGTCCGCTGGAGTAATTTTGCGTATCGCATGTGTTGGACAGACTTGCGAACATTCGGTACATTCAGGACGGCAATATCCTCTTTCAAAAGACATTTCCGGTTGCATGAAGGTTGCCAATTTATTTGAAGGGCGAAGTACATTGTTTGGACATGCTGATACGCAAAGTTGACAAGCGGTACAATGTCTTTTCATATTTTGTGCTCCCAAAGCTCCGGGAGGTACAATTGGCGTTTTTCTGTTGGGAATCTTTTTATCTTCAATTTCAGCTAATCCGCCATCTACGTGTAATTTTTGGGCTTTAATGGTACTTGTTATAGCCATTGCTCCCAATATAGTTAGCAAATTACGACGTGATACTCCTTCTACTGCATCATTCTCTTTTTCTTCTATTGCGACAACAGGTTCTGTTGTGTTTTGTTTCTTTCCAATTTTTACAGGAGCATAGCTTAGTGCTCCGAATTTACATTTTTCAATACAATTGAAACAAGTTACACAACGACTGTAGTCTATGTTCATCGTTTTAGCATCAATACAAGACGATTTGCAACTACGTTCGCAAGCTTTACATTTTGTACATTTGTCCGCATCGAAGGCTAATCTGAAAAGTGAAAATTTCGACAAAAGACCAAGTAAAGTTCCAACCGGGCAAATGGTATTGCAATAGCTGCGTCCGTTTCTCCATGCCAATATGCTTATTGCAATAAATATAATTGCAGTTACACCAAAAGTAGTCCATCCTTTTACCCAAACTTCAGTTGAATAAAAGGCATAGCTATCGGCTCTTTCTGCAAATAAGGCCAACAGATTATTTCCTAAACGATAGATTGGAGCAAAAAAGTTAGCTGCAATACGTCCAAATGTACCATAAGGGTCAAGTAAAGAAACAACTGAGCTAATGCTTAATATTATAGCAACAATAAATAAGCCTAGTACACCATAGCGAAGCCATAATTTTTCGGAAGAAAAACGGAAACGGTTTTTCTTCTTTTTTCTTTTTCCGGAAATATTTGAAATGCTATCCTGAAATACGCCTAATGGACATATAACGGAACAGTAAATGCGTCCGAATAGCAATGTTAGGATAGTTATTGTGACTAGTACAGCTATGTTTGCTGCTAATATGGCAGGTATTAACTGCGTTTTTGCCATCCATCCAAACCACAAATGGATTGTTCCTGTAAAATCAAGAAACAAAAGAGTGATTAATGTGAAGAAGAAAATAGCGAATGCTATTCTGATTTTTCGTAACATAAAGCAATGTATTTGTTTAATTCATTATTTCGATTAGTCTGAAACCATGACGAAACGATTGCTTGTGTTTCTTAACATGGCTCTTAAAATGGGTTGTATTCATTTAACGGACATAAAAGTACAATTTTTTCATAAGATGATAGATATATTTAAGATAATATAACATAAAATGAGTAAACGAGGAGAATTGCTTAGTGTTTTTATTTTCGTTAGAAAATTTCACTTAATAATCAGCAGAGCAACCTCGCATTTAAATCTAATACTTCGCTGGCGCGGATTTGTAATCCGTGCCAAATATCACAAAAGAGCACGGATTGCAAATCCGCGCTAGCGAAATTTTGGAATCTAAATGGGCGATAAACTTTCAAATTCCCGGAAAGCTTTCCGCGAGCAGACACCCTGACTGATGCCAAACCGTTTGTGGCAGCTGGCGTATTAATTTGGAATATATCCGCTTTCTTCTATAACACGTTTGCCCGATTCTGTTTGCAGCCATTCATAAAGTTTATAAGCCATTGAATTTCGGTCTAAATCGCTACGAATGGAAACATAAACATTGGCTACAAATGGATAAGTCTTGTTTTTTATTGATTTTCTATTCGGCGCAATTCCATTGATAGCAAGCGTTTTAATGCTCTCTTTCCCATAAACCATATATTCTTTATAATAGTGTGGAGTAAAACATATTCCGTTTTTATTTTGTGTGAGTTCTGTATAAACTCTAACCATAGTCCCAAGAATTTCGTCAAAATAAGCATAAGGTATTTTCCCATCAGGTGTGCCTACATTATTCATCACAAGTTCGTTCATCATTTCCTGACTGCCCGAATTTTCATTTCTGATAAATGGAATTATTTCTTCATTCGCACCGCCAACTTCATTCCAATTTGTGGTATTTCCCAAATAAATATTTTGTATTTGTTCAATAGACAAAGAATTAATACGGTTTTGAGAATTAACTATAAAATCAAGCGCATCAAGTGCAATGGGAGTTTCGATTAATGAAACACCTGCATTATCGGCATATTGCTTTTCGTCTGCCGACATTGTTCTTGCAACAATAATTAAATCTGTTTGATTATCAATTAAATTAGTAATCGCTCCGTGGGTTTGAGAACATTGCAATTTATCAGTTAAACTTTGAGGACAGTTTCTTAAATTCACTATGCCACCATTTTCCCACTCGTATTTCAAGCCAAACAATTTCGCTGCAATAATATGATTCAACGGGTCTGTGGAAGTTGAGCCATCTATTCTCGGATAATTTTCAAACGAAATTCCCTCTATCTCCACAAAAAAGGAGTCGTCTTTTTCACAACTTGTGCACAAAATCATTGCACACAAAATTAAAAATGTAACTAATGTTCTACTTTTCATAATTTGATTTTTTTATAATTTATAATTGAATTTCACTTTTTACGTTATTTTTTACTGTGCTGTCGCCAAGCTTGCAGCCAACTAAGGACTTGTTCGCTATTCTGAGGATTTACGCTTACTTTATTTTTACTTTTTTATCAAATAATTCAGCCAATTTATGTGCAAAAAGCAAATTGATAACTACAATTCCAAATCCGATAAAAGTCCATATAACTATTTCTTTGATTTCAAATAAATTGTTTTTCAAAATGAATTTCAAGGCAAAGAAACAATATATTAGGGAAATTACACTTGTGTAAATAGCCGGAATGTATTTTCGAAAAACAATCCATTGAATTAAATGTACAAGCAAATGAATGAAGAAAGCCATAAAAATGCCAAGCCAAAGTAAGTAGTTTTCAAATATGATTGACAAAATAGTTATGACGCTTAGTAAAATAAATTCTTCGGCTACTGCTAAAGAAAAGGCTTGAACTGATAAATTCTCAAAGCGAACGAAAAATCGTTTCGACAACTTCGGAAATTTTTCGGATAAAGTTTCTTTGTTTTTTGTAATCCAACTTTTAAAGAAGATTATTTCTTCAAAATCGTGGAACATAAAAACGATTGGGAGCAACCAGACTATCGTTTTAAAATCTATCATTCTATTTTTTGTCCATTTTTCTGTGTGTCTAATTCGTCAACCGAGCTGACAGCTAAAGTGAAATTTGCAAAAAAATCCCTGCTATTCTTTGAAATAACAGGGATTACAATTTTTTAGTTTTCTGAAATTGGTATCATATCAATTCGATTTTGATGTCGACCTCCTTCAAATGGTGTATTTAAGAAAGTATCTACCATTTTTTCAGCCAAATCGGTAGAGATAAATCTTCCCGGTAAAACTAACACATTCGCATCGTTGTGTACTCTTGCTAAACTTGCAATTTCGTCATTCCAACAGAGCGCAGAACGCACTTTTTTATGTTTGTTCAATGTCATGTTAATACCATTTCCGCTACCGCAAACGGCAATGCCTAAAGATACTTCTTTGTTTTCAACTGCTTCTGCTAACTTATGACCGAAAGTGGCATAGCTAACACTTTCAGTCGTATAAGTTCCATAGTCGATATATGGAATTTCTTTTTTATCCAATAAAATTCGGATAAATTCTTTCAACTCATATCCTGCATGGTCAGAAGCTAGGCCAATAATCGAATGCGCCATTACAACATTGCTTTTACTTGTTTGTAAACATTGTCTCCCGTGAAACCAAGTTTTTCATCAAGCACTTTATATGGAGCCGAAAATCCGAAAGATTCTAATCCCCAAATTTTGCCATTCGCTCCAACCAATCCTAATAAATTGACCGGTAATCCTGCTGTTAATCCGAAAACTTTTTTGCCCGGAATAATTACAGAGTCTTGATATTCTTGTGTTTGACTTCTGAATAATCCTTCAGAAGGAACAGATACGATGCGTACTTTTACGCCTTCTTTTCTTAATAATGCTGCGCCTTCAACCAAAGTTGATACTTCTGAACCGGATGCTAATAAAATTACATCTGCATTTCCATCGCATTCTACAACATATCCACCTTTTTCTGCTTGCAAAGCTTCTTTATATCTGCTTTCTTTCGCTGGTAAATCGGCAATGTTTTGACGAGATAAAATCAAAGCGGTTGGTGTATGCGTATTTTCGATTGCCATTTTCCAAGCAACTGTAGCTTCCTCAACATCCGCTGGACGAAGTACTAAAGTAGAACTTTGTCCTTTGTGATTTTTTAATTTTTCCATTAAACGAATTTGAGCTTCTTGCTCAACCGGTTCATGAGTTGGTCCGTCTTCTCCTACGCGGAATGCATCATGTGTCCAAATGAATTTAACCGGTAGTTCCATTAATGCAGCCATACGAACAGCCGGTTTCATATAGTCGGAAAAAACGAAGAATGTTCCGCAAGCTGGAATTACACCGCCATACAATGACATTCCGATGCAAAGGCAAGCCATCGTTAATTCAGAAACACCCGCTTGTAGGAATGAACCTGAAAAATCGTCTTTAGTCATTGCTTTTGTATATTTCAAGAATCCGTCTGTTTTATCTGAGTTGGATAAGTCGGCAGATGAAACAATCATGTTTTCAACATTTTGTGCTAAATAGGACAAAACAGTTGCAGATGCCGCGCGTGTTGCTTGACCTGGTTTTTGTTGAATAGCTTCCCAATTTACTTTGGGAGTTTCGTATAACCAGGAATTTAGTTTTGCAGCGATTTCAGGATTTGCTTTAGCCCAAGCTGCTTCTTCTGCAATTTTTTGGTCTGCAATTTTTCTTAATTCCTCTGTTCTTTTTGCATATAATTCAGCGACTTCAGGGAAAACTTGGAAAGGATTTTCGGGATTTCCGCCTAAAGATTTGATGCTTTCTTCATAACTTGCACCACATTCCCCTAATGGCATTCCGTGAGTTGCACAATTTCTTTCAAAAGAACTTCCGTCTGCTTTCACAGCTCCTTTTCCCATGATTGTTTTACCAATAATAAGAACAGGTTGTTTTTCTTCTGTTTGCGCATTTTTCAAAGCTGTGCGGATTTCGTTCGCATCGTTTCCGTTGATTTCGACTACTTTCCATCCCCAAGCTTCGTATTTCATTTTAACGTTTTCGCTGGTAACGGCGTCTACACTTGTTGAAAGTTGTATGTCGTTTGAATCATAGAACATAATAAGGTTGTTTAATCCTAAATGTCCGGCAATTCGCCCAGCTCCTTGTGAAATTTCTTCTTGCACACCGCCATCCGAAATATATGCGTATATTTTTTGGTCGGTAGTTCTTTTTGTTTTCGCTTGAAGAAATTTAGCTGCAATTGCAGCACCTACCGCATAGGTATGTCCTTGTCCAAGAGGACCGGAAGTGTTTTCAATTCCGCGCAAAACATCTACTTCTGGGTGTCCCGGAGTAACACTTTCCCATTGACGGAATTGTGCTAAGTCTTCCATTGTGAATTTTCCGGTTAATGCTAGAACAGAGTATAACATGGGTGACATGTGACCCGGGTCTAAAAAGAATCGGTCTCTTCCTGTCCACTTCGGATTTGCTGGGTCAAATACCAAAAATTCACTGTATAAAACATTCACAAAATCGGCACCACCCATAGCACCACCCGGGTGTCCTGATTTGGCTTTTTCTACCATAGATGCAGCTAAGATTCTGATGTTATCTGCTGCTTGATTTAATACTTTTACGTCGTTCATGTAATTTATTTTCTTTATTATGAATATTCAATTGAGATACAAATATAAATTATTTGAATGAATTTATTAATATAAAAAAATAAAAAATGTGGCAAATAAAAAGACTTATTGTATTTTTATACGGTTATGAAAAATCAGATTCAAATCGAAAATTAATGGACTTGATAGGTTTCGTTTTTTCTTGCAAATTAACACCTTTTGATTTGCATTTCGGATAATGAAAATGCGTATTTCTTTGATGTGTAGTTGTTTGAGAGAGATGTCTATTTGTTTCTGTTAGATAAAGTAGCATCAGCCCCAATAGCTATAGTCATAACTTTTATTGTTTATTATCGTATTTTGCCGGAGGATTTGCAACTGGTCTTGGGAAATTATTCTCAGAACTCATAGTGTAAGTTTTACTAATGTTTGATTTTGCAGTAAAATTATTAAAATCAGAAGGATTATCAGTTCACTCTTCATATTGTTTGAGTACAACTTCCATTGCGTTATCCGATTCTTCCGGTGGATATTTATATTTCTTCAATAATCGTTTCACGAGTCTACGCATTCCTGCTCTTGCTGATTCATTTTTTTGCCAATCAATCGTCCTATTCTTAAAATATTTCATAAGAGTTTTTTCAATTCATCAATATCCGGTAAATTTTTCTTTAAATCATCCGGCATTTCGTTGTGAGCAAGGTAGGTTGCAACTCCCATAGGCTTATTATAATCCCTGACGGCATATTCTGCAAAAGCTTTATCAGCCTCTTTGCATAACAAAATGCCAATAGAAGGATTTTCTCCATGTTGGCGCTCTTTATCATCCAATGCCTGTAAATACAAATGAAGTTGTCCTAAATATTCAGGGCGAAATGCACCCCGTTTTAACTCAATAGCGACCAAACAATTCAGTGTGCGATTAAAGAATAGCAAATCAATAAAAATTTCCTTCTCCAACACGACCACTCTATATTGATTGCCAATAAAACAGAACTTGCTACCTGCATGAAGAATAAATTTACTGATGTTTGCTACGATGTCTTTTTCTAACATTCTTTCATCGAACAATTCAGGGTCTTCAATATTAACAAAATCCAGCAGATATTCATCTTTAAATGCCAAAATAGCTTTTTTACGAAACTCCTCTGTTGAAAGCGTTTGTTTGAAATTATTGGGAATACCGCCCAATTTTTTAAATAAATCTTCTTTGATATGAAATTTCAAAGTTTCGACAGTCCACCCATTTTGAGCGCAGGTCTTAATATAAAAAAGACGCTCAGGAACATCTTTTACCTTTGTCAAAATTAACGAATGATGTGTGAAGCCTATTTGGAGAAAATCTGAAATCATCTTCTCTTCATAATTCGTCAGTTGTAACTGGCGAATTATAGCTTCCTCATTATCAGTTACTTCAAATTCGCCAGTTATAATTGGCGAATTTGAAACCTCGCAATGCCATTCCTCATAAAACATACGCATTGATTTGATATTTGATGCTGAGAACCCACGTAGCCCTGGTAATTCTTTCTGCAAATGTGTACTGATGTATTCAATTGCGCCTTGTCCCCAATAACCATTGCGAGAATTTAGCGATATGTATTTGCCTATATTGTAATACAGAGAGAGTATTTCCTTGTTAACAAACGATGCCGCTTTTGTGCGACTCTGCAAAATCGCAGTTTTGATAATCTGCACAGCTTCGTTGTATGGAACACTATTGCCGGAATTTATATTTTTGTTTTCTTCCATAAATGAGAATTTAGCAGTTAGAATTACTGATTTTTAACTCGCTGGGCATCAATTTGGGTAAAAAAGAGTCGAGAATAGCTGATATTTTTCTATTTTCTACTCTTACAGATATACACGAATTGAAAATAGGAGCGAATATTTTATCTAGTTTCTGCATCATATCATCTTTTGGAATTAATACTTTTGCTCTATTTTCTTAGCCCTGTAATTATATTATAGCTAATTTTGCACACTCAATTGAAAACCTACACATTTATTTCATTAAAATGAAAAATGGTAGCTATGCCTATAAGAGAGCAGCTCCATTAATATTCAATTTGAAATGCAGACCAAGCACATCTGCGGCTTTGCGGGATAGCAGCATGCGGCTCATAAATATCTCGAAATAATCCATTACAGCACATATTTTTGTGTCAATTGTCAGAATTAATGTTAATGTTTTAGCTTTAACATCAAGGCTTACTGCGGATGATTTTACGGCGTAATTTACCCGGTCGTGAATATCGTTTTTTATTGTTGCACGATTGCGTACTCGACTTCGCCTTACATCCGTTTTATCTGCAATAATAATAGCTGCTGCTATCTCATTAACCGGAAATGCAGTGGCTTCGTCGTGGTTGCCAATGGCTGTAATCACTTTTGCGATATCTTCCGGAGACATTCCCATTTTGTCGAGCAGGCGAAATGTCATGATTGCTCCGCTTTGTGCATGGTCAACCCGGTTGACAACATTGCCTATGTCGTGCATATATCCTGCAATCTTAGCCAATTCAACTTCATGTTCGCTATATCCCAATTCCTCAAGCAACATTCCTGCTACTTCTGCGCATTTGGTGCAATGGGCTAAACTGTGTTCGGTATAGCCTAATGCTTCAAGTGATACATCTGCTTGTTTTATGTATGTCCTGATTTCTTTGGAGTTTTTTACGTCCTTATATGTTATGTTCTTTTTCATTTTTCTATTACTTTCCAACAGCCTGTCTTGTCACTGCCGATTCGTTCTATTATTCCTTGCTCTTTAAGCTCTTTGATTTTGCGTTTTACAGTACTTATACTCAACTTCAATCGTTCGCTGATTTCGTTTGCTCTTATGTTATTATTTTGCTTTATCAATGAAAATACAGTGTCATTTACAGTGTCATTTAGTGTTTTTACAGTGTCAGTGTAATGAATGTGTATTTCTCTGTTTTTTAGCGAATAATTTTCTTTCAAAAGCAAGTTTGACAGAAAGTATATAAGGTAGCTTTCAGTTTTATGAATTTCTTTGGATAAATCTTCGTAATTGGCTCGCACAAGTGCGTTGCGGAAATACCATGAATGTTTTGCAAACAAATCGTTGTTTACTTCCTTAAAGCCAAGTTTACGTAAATATTTTATTAAAAAAATGGCTGTTGCTCTTGTGTTGCCTTCTCCAAAAATGTGAATTTGCCACAAATAGGAAATAAAATGTGCTATGTGTTCTATGATTTCTTGTTGGCTTAATCCTTTGTATTTAAACTTCTTTTCTTGTTCAAAATCGTATTCCAATGTAGATTTCAAACTATCGGCACTGCCATATAAAACTGTTTCTCCATTTAGTACCCATTCTTGTTTGGTAATGTTGTAATCGCGAATTTTGCCTGCAAATTTGTAAGTCCCTTGAAACAATCTGCGGTGAATGGTAATGTACTCGGCTGGCGAAAATGTGAAAGTTTGCTCACTCAAAATCTCGGCAATCCGCGCTGAAACTTTGTCGGCTTCTTCGGTGCGGTTATTATCTGTTTGGGTTGTGTGTTGTTTGTAATAACTATCAATGCGTTTTTTTACTTCTTCAATGGTAATGTCACCCTCAATGTTTTGCTTGGCAGTAGCAATGAGATATTCAGACGGTTTCAGTCCGTCCACTTGCTGCAAACCGATAGCCGTTTTCCAAACTTTTGCTTTTTCGGCTCTGTTGGGTTCTCCTTGCCTTAGATATTCTTCAAAACTATTCATTCCTTTTTTGTTATATTCCTTTTTCCTCATTTTGAGGATTTTGCATTAAATACGCGACATTGTTAAATACGCCAAATACAGAGCTGTATATGTCATATTTATTATTGCTGTTTTTGTAAACAAAATGGTTATCAATTATTTCGAGAGAAATATTTATATTTACAAAAACATGATTACCCATACCTCCATAATAATAATTAAATTGACTTTTACTACTATCTAGCGGAAAACCTTTAAGCCCGCTATGTTTGAACAACATTTCTTCTACTTGTGTATATGTATTTTCGTCTGTAAATAAATTTGTTTTATAATAAGTAAGTTGCTCTTTTTCAATGATGTAAAGCGTAGCTTGCCCAGCACACCCCATAGCACCACCGGATGCAATTTCCGCATAAATAATATCATAAACAGAAATCATATCAAGTATAGCCTTGGATAATTCGATTACCATTGGCTCGTTTTTTTCGATATTACTTACAAATGACTCCGGAAGACATATGTTGTTCAACTTCAATGCTTTTTTGAAAAGAGGAGCGATTTCTTCATCTCTAAGTCCTGCAATGCCACATCCTATACGAGTAATATAGAAGAATTTTTCAGGACACCCTTTGGCAAAATCTATAAATTCATCCACATATGGAGCTATGGTTTCTACATCGCCTTGCATGGTTGGTATGGCATAACTCTGACCTTGCAAACCTACACCTTGTCCATAAATTGCACCAAACTTATTTAAGGCTGTTCGTGCAGCTCCACCACTATGATGTCCTGCGAGATTACTTCCGAAAACAAAAACTTCATTGGGAGATAAAGAATTTATATTGTCTGGCGTAAAAGCAGGGCGTTCGGTGAATTTTTGCGAAATATTTGTCCTCGTATTTAAAACTTCCTCTCTTTTGTTAGTCGCATTTATTGCATCTTTGCGTCTTTTGAAAAAATCTAAAAAATTCATTTTGTTTTAATTTATGAACAAAAAGTTAATTGTGTCTCTTTTTCTCTCTCCTCGTCCATTGTACCGCTTTATCAACGGTTGTCCCCAGTTTATTAATTCGGGTAAAAATACTAAAATCTTTAATAAGTAGAAAACTTTATAATTTACTATCCTGAAAAAAATAAAAAGAAGCAGCTTGGGGACATGGATTATCACGAAACGAAGGATAATTGCGCATATACCCAATGTTGCCTTTTTCGGGCAATACATAATCACTGATATTGGTCAGGTTCTTGTCAGGAAGTATTAGATATTCTCTGTAAATAGGACATTGAGCAATTCCTTCTTTGCGAATAGTCTGAGTTTTAATTGTATCTCCGACAAGCACATATTCTCCGGTGGATACATATTGGCGAATGTTGGAAGATGTGGACTTGCCACAGAAATAATCAATAAAAGCACTTGGATTGCTTGTGGTGGCAATCATCAATTTCCCGTCCGGAAGAAAGTGAACGACAGAGAAAAAGCTGGTGTCGCATTCCCGTTGAAAAACATAACAACCCTCAATGTTGATGTGGTTTTCCAATAGGGCATCACTTTCCGGAAGTGCAGAAATGAAAGTCTGTGAAGAATTACAAGCTCCTAACAGTGTCAGCAATAGTGGTATAAATAAGTTTCTTGTCATTAATATAAAGTATATGGTTTGTCAACTCCTAACTGAAAGAAAGAATTTCTGGATGTTTGTGTATTGAAATCCGGTGAATCAAATAAATGCCGATGCCACCAATTTTGAGCAATGTATCCTCCCAATGCGCTATTTACGCCGTAACGAACGAGCAGATTATTTTTGCTGTAACCCACATATATTGGACTGGATATTTGTTGTCCGGTTCTATATCTTCCTCGTTTATTATCGGGCGAACAGTCAATTAGCCCATTTGCTTCTGTTGTGTAAATATTTGTGCCCAATAAGAAATGATGATAACTAAGTTCGATAGCAGCACTTCGATAGCGGTCGTGTACCACAAATCCGGTAAAAGGGAGGGCGAAAATGTCATCTTCAAAGCGAAGCCCAAAGTCAGCTATTTGTGCGCCAATAATAGCGGATACCTGTTCATCCCCCTGAAAATACCGATTCAAGTAGTAGGATGCTCCATATTTTTTTTCTGCATACTCAACTCCGGCAAAAGCCGTTCCGATACCAAAAGATTGTTTGGCTTTGTAAGTATCCATTCCTACCGAAAACCGAAAATTGTCGTATTGTTGTGCAAGTGTCAAACCAATGCCCCACCGTAATCCGTTTCTATCTTCAGCTCCTGAAGTAAACATACAAACAGCCGATATGAGGACTTGAAATTCCCTTCGATTGCTTGTCTCCTTTAATAGGGTAATGGATGAATAATCTTGCTTGTTGTACCAATCGTTTTGAGAATGTACCAACAATACATTACAACAAATAATCATCCATATAATCCACCGTTTATTCATCAATTATTTACTTATATTTACAAATTAACCGCTTATCCATACATCATTTTTGCCAACTCGTGTAGCTCTTTTTATTCTTTACTCTGTTTTGTCGAATCGCCTTTTCCTTTCAACATAATACCATCTTTTGCATTGAGGGGCGAAATAACCGATTTTCCCGTTTTTGCCTCTAATTCCATACGGGCATTACGAGCGATTTCTCCTCCTTGTTGAGCTACTTGTATATGCTCATTGAATGTATTCGGGTCTGTTGCTTCCGATATTTCTTTTGTGGAAAGTTCCGCCAACATACTTAATACTAATTCCTTGTTTGTCATATTGTCCCGAAGATTTTCTTTCTTCAAGCCCTTGAATTGTTTATATTCCTTCGCAGTTTTATCTGCCCATGTTTGATAGATAATATCCGTCAATGTGGCAAACTGAACGCCTTCCTTCAAACCATGTTTCTTCCATTCATCTGTCAAATCCTTACGAATCTCAATAGATTTCAAACGCTGATTAATCCAGTTGTCCGAATACCCCATACGTTTATAGTCCATCATTGCTTGCTCAATAGAAAGCTCTGGGTCTTGCATTTGGTCTAATCGTTCGCTGGCTACCTTTGCCATCCACTGCTTGAAAGGCTCTGCTTTAGGAGAAGGGACAGACTGAATAAGACGAAAAAGCTGCTCGGTATCGGCAATATCGGTAAAGCGCATCTTCCCATCTGCTGCACGCATTTTCAAACCGTTACAATTTGTAACGGTTTGATTTCCCTCTGCAATCAAACGCTTCTTTAATACGCGCCAATACACTTGTGGATTAGGGCTATCGGTTAAAATAGTCACTACATCCACAATAGAGAAATACCATTTTTCTTGTTCGTCATCCCATACGGTACGAACTTTCTTTTCTTCAAATAATTTAATTGCTTCTTTCTTTGTCATGGTGAATTCTGTGATTTATAAAATGTATCTTCCTGCCATTTCAATGGGTTGTTAATGATATATTCTGTAATATGTAGATACGATTGTTCATTTCGTATGATATGTTCGTAATAGTTACGTTGCCATAATTTGCCCATTGTTTCATTTTTTGATTTGTGAATTTTCAAACAACCATTTGCCACCAATGATTTGTATGCACCAACAATGTCCGACACCGTTGTTTTTGCATCCATTTTGGTATCCGTAGGGGCAACCACATCATCATTTGGGGCAACCGCAAGGGTTGCCCCTACCCGAATAACGCCATGTATGTGGTTGGGCATTATTTGAAATATATCCAATTCAAAATTTGAAAATCGTTCAGTTAATTTCATCCATTCATCAAATGCAATTTGCCCATATTCATTCAAAATCATTTCGTTATTTTCTATTTTCCCAAAACGCCAAATCCTGTCCTGACAACATATCGTGATAAAATACAATCCAGCCTGCGAATAATCATATCCTTTCAGGCGAATACTTCGACGATGATGTTTGTTTGGATTAAAGTTCATTTAACTTTCTATTGTCGCTAATTTAGAAAAAAGTAAATCTTTCACTGTTGAAGTGTTAGTTTCTGTTTTCCTATTTCTGCAACCAGCTCTTCTTTTTACAGCTATGTTGCCAGGTACAAATGTAGAAAATTTAACCGAATTACTCTTCTCTTTTCAATTTTCCAATTAAAGATTAGCACAATTGTCCGAAATCATTAGCAGGATTTTTTCGTAATTTCTTTGTCCTGTAATTATATTATAACTAATTTCGCTCACTCAATTGAAAAACCTCACATTTATTTCACAATACTAATTACATGATGACATTCTTTGATATAAAACTATTTTTTGTTTGTATATGCTTTCTTTCGTTTGGTGCTGATTTGAATGCCCAAACCAAAGAAAATGTTTCCTATACGGTTTCGGGAAAAGTAATTGACCATTCAGACCATGCTCCTATTGAATTTGCAAATGTTGTTTTAAGCAATGCTACGGATAATTCATTGGCAGGATATGCCGATACGGATTCTGAAGGAATTTTTATTCTGAAGTGCAAAGAAGTTGGAGATTATTATTTATCCGTTAGTTATTTGGGATATAAACCCTATAAAACAGCAACGTTTCAGTTATCTCCGGATAATAAAACGGTTGTGATTGATGATATACTGTTGGAATACTCGTCGGAAGAATTATCAGAAGTAGTCGTTTTCGGACAAAAGCGGAAAGTGGTTTATAAATTGGATAAACAAGTGATTGAAGCTGCCGGATACCTTTCGGCAGCAGGTGGAACGGCTGTTGATATTCTCGCTCAAACACCCTCTATTCGTATGGATGCTGAAGGCGATATTACTTTTCGCGGAAGCAGTGGTTTTAAAGTGTATATCGACGGGAAACCGGCGGCTTTAGGTGGAACGGCTGCCTTGGAACAAATCCCTGTTGGACAAATCGAAAACATTGAAGTGCTTACAACGCCGTCTGCAAGAAATGATGCCGATGGTTCTGCGGGCATCATTAATATCAATACAAAGACTCAGAACTTAGAGGGTTGGAGTGGAATTATCAATGTAATGGGAAGTTCTGAATTGTCTCGAAATATTGATTTTCTGTATGCCCTTCGCAAAAAAGACTATCGTTGGCAATTGTCGGGAGAAGTATCCCGAAGATATGTGTTAAGTGATTTTGAGCAGTCGAAAACGATTTTTACTGCGGATACAACCACCGTTTCCCGTTCAACTGGAAACAGGGAACGACATACGGACAATTATTATCTGCGTTCGGGATTGGATTGGGACAAAGGCAATACTACTTGGTCAACAGCTTTGCAAGTCGGGTATAGAGACCGTTGGCGAGGAGGAGATTTGCATTATGAAGATTCGTATGAATCGTTGGTTACAGGAGCGAAAACGCACGCGTCTTTTAATGGAAGTGATTTTGTAAATTTGCATGAATGGAACCTAAGACCCGAATTTGGACTGGAACATCGCTTTCCCGATAGGGAAGGGCATAAGCTGACAGCTACACTGTACGGACTTTACGAAGGAGATGCTATGGAGCACTTTCAGACGGATTTGTGGGATATGACCGGAAAGCAGGCGCAGGGGCATCGAGCTTATGAGCAAGAATACCGTTTTACCTCGCAGGGAAATGTGGATTATATATATCCATTTGCCAATACTGTTGGAAAATTCGAGTCTGGTTATCAATTCTATACCTACACGGAAGATGGCGACTACTCGGTGGATTGGTTTGATGATGTTTCCGCACAGTTCGTAAGACGGGATGATTTGTATAACAAGTATTTGTTTCGCCGCGACATTCATGCTCTGTATGCCCTATTGTCCGATAAATACGCTAATTTCAGTTATCAGGTGGGACTAAGGGGAGAATATGCACATCGGAAGTTGGGAAACAATTTAGCATGGGCAGACCACACAACCAATAAGTTCGACCTTTTTCCTTCGGTTCACCTGGCTCTCGATTTGGAAAATACCCAAGTAAACGCTTCGCAAGTAAGACTATCTTATTCCCGCCGGATTACACAACCCGAATTGTTTTACATGGAACCTTATGTGGTATATGTTGATTTTTATACTGCTCAACGCGGTAATCCCTACATTAAACCAGAATACACCAACTCGGTGGAATTGGGTTACAACAAAAGTTTTGGGAACAATACTTTTTCCTCTTCCTTATTTCACCGGACACGAAAAGATAAAATCGAACGGATTCGTATTCCTTACCAAAACGCGGTAACTCTTGATTCGATGACCAATGTGGGCAATGATTATGCAACAGGCTTGGAATTGGCTACAGACATTCGATTCAATCCCTGGTGGAATCTGGATGCAAACGGAAGTCTGTATTATTATGAGGTTAAGAATGAATTTAAGATAAATGGAACGGATGAAAATAGCTGGAACTGGCAATTGGCGGTGAACAACAATTTAGATGTTGCAAAAAACACACGTATGCGCTTGGAAGCCTATTATGTAGGTCCGATGGTTAGTACGCAAGGACGAGTCAATGAATTTTTCTATCTGAACTTAGCCATTCGGCAGCAATTGATGAATAGAAAGTTGGTTGCCAGCCTTGTTGTGCGAGATATTCTTTCCACAGCTAAATACACCCGAACACAATCGGTATTGGGAATGGATTCCCGAACAGTGATTCATCCGAGTGCTCCATTATTAACACTCACGTTATCTTACTCCTTCAATAACTTCAACTTACAACAAAAGAAGGAGAGCGTAACTCACGATATCTTTGAAGGAACGAACAGATGATTCAGTATTTATTCAGTATCTTTGCGAAATTATTCAATTGTTTATTAGCCTTGTTTCAAATGAAAAACATTATCAGTATTATATTATTAAGTGTTTGTTTTGCTGTAAATGCACAAATTCCAGCCTCCATTACAGGAAACTGGATTAACGAAAAGACCAACCATTGGGAATATGGTTTCTTTGAAGATTTTGCTATATATGATAGCGGATTTTGGGACTATCAATCCGTCAAAACTGTAGGAAATAAAACAACTGTCGTATTACAGCAAGAAACTCGCATCATCCAATTAGAAGTAAATAATACCAAAGAGGGCGCTGTTAGCATCAAAAATGGCAAACAAAAGAAACAGGAATATCAGTTGATGCAAAAAAGTTATCCTGCTTATAAAACAAAAGATACTACCTCTTTCCTCACTCCGGAGTTCAAACAAGATTCAGCAACAGTTATTGGTTATTATCACAATTTCGACAAGATAACTGAACAGTTTAAGGGAAGATATGGGCACAATTATTTCGAGCTTACGGTTCCAAACTTTTTGACAGGAGAAGAGGATAAATTCAGAACCGATATTGATTCATTGGGACGCTTTTTTATAACAGTTCCAATCATCAACACGCAAGAAATATTTGCCGACTGGCAACGATTAAATCAAATGCTTGTATTAGAGCCGAATGATACAGTGTTTTTGTTTGCTGATATCAATGACTTGCTTCCTCAAGAAAGTGATAACAGTTGGGAAGAGTACTCAGCCCGTGACAAACAAATCCTTTGGATGGGAAAGAATGCCCGTATTAACAATGAACTAATCCAATACAAAGGGCTTTGGTTATGGGTGGATAGACAAAAAGAAATAGAGAATGGCATTTCCGGCATGAAGCTTCTTCAAGTATATGAAGATGTGTACAATCAACAAACAAAACATTTGAATGATTATATTGCCACTTATCCTACCATATCAGATAAGTTTATCTTTTATAAAAAAGAGAATATGAAATATGGTCTTGCAAGGGATTTGATGCAACATCGGTTTGATTTATACAGAAACGAAAATCCACGATTCGAAGAGGGTTATATGGAATATGTAGATAAAACTTTCCCCTTGTACAATAAAGAAGTATATACCCTTATCAGAGATTATAAATCTTTCCTGACCGACTATCTCGGATACGCAGATGACGCAAATTCTAAGTCTGTTACAACCACTTTAGATATGGCGGCAGAAGCATTGGAAAAAGAAAATCAGATGACTTCCGAAATACGTGAAATGATTGATGATTTCAATCATTTAATACAACAAGTCGAAGCTGCACAAGAAGACACTTTACAACAAAGACAATTAATTGAAGCAGGAACTGGATTGATAGAAAGTATCAATTCAAACATGATTATTACGGGAAAAATAGAAGAATTATCTATGGAGGCATTCCTGAAAATGGAATTATCCCTTGCAGACTCTTTATTAGCGGAACCCATATTGAAAGAATGGTGGACAGCTTCCAGATATTCCGGACAAATTGAGCACACACGTACACCTTGGAGTTCTACAGCAATCAATGAATTGAAAGAACGAATTACTAATCCTTATTTACAAAATCAACTTTTATCAATCAATGATTATTACACCAACATAAATAAGCAAACAATTGCTAATGAGGCAAGTTTGAAAAATACCAACTATCTGAAAGATGTATATGATGCAGATGAGATTTTCAATAAACTAATTGAACCCTACAAAGGAAAAGTGATTTACATTGATTTTTGGGGTACGTGGTGTCGTCCTTGTCGGGAAAATATGCAATTTGCAGGAGCGGTAGAAGAAGCATTGCACGGAAAGGATGTAATCTTTATGTATTTTGCCAACAATTCGCCGGAGCAATCCTGGAAAAATGTAATCAAGGAAATGAAGCTTACCGGCGAAAATATTGTTCATTATCGTTTGCCTGACCAACAGCAAAGTGTGCTGGAACGCAAATTATCAATCAACTCCTTCCCAACTTATATGATTATAGATAAAGAAGGAAACATTGTTAATTCTAAAGCTCCTTCTCCCAAAGATAAAGATGAACTAATATCAGAAATAAACCGATTGTTTGCGGCTCACGACACCTTTGAAGGAACAAACAAATAATTCAGCCAAATTATGATAAACAACGAAAGAATAGAGCGGGCATTGGCAAATGCTGGAATTGAAGCGTTAAATGAGATGCAGCAAGCAGTGTTGGCTGCCGGAGCGGAGCAAGACATGATTTTGCTTAGTCCGACCGGTTCGGGAAAAACGCTTGCCTTTCTTCTTCCGCTTCTTACCACGCTTACCAATGACGAGAAACAAACACAAGCTTTAATCATTGCACCTTCGCGAGAACTGGCGATGCAGATAGAAACTGTGTTTCGCTCGCTGGGAGCCGGTTATAAGATTAATTGCTGTTATGGTGGACATCCGATACGGACAGAAAAGAAAAGTCTGGAGCATCCGCCAACTGTGTTGATTGGTACGCCCGGTCGCATTCTTGACCACATCCGGAGAGGCAATCTCTTGCTCGAAACAGTGCATACATTGATTCTTGATGAATTTGACAAATCCCTCGAATTGGGCTTTACGGAAGATATGGAAGATATACTCAGAGAACTTCCCGCCGTTCGCCGTCGGGTGTTAACTTCCGCAACTTCCGCGATTGACATTCCGTCTTTCGTAAATATTACAAAACCGATTCGTCTGTCTTTCCTGACGGAAGATAAAAAGAATAAAGGGCTTACGGTACATACCGTTCAATCGCCAGTTCCAGACAAATTAGATACGCTCTATCGCTTACTTGGCGAATTACAAGGCGATTCAGCTTTGGTGTTTTGCAATCTTCGGGAGGCTGTGGAACGTGTGAGCGATTACCTGACCAAGCAAAAAGTAGATAACGAGTGTTTCCATGGAGGCATGGAACAACCGGAGCGTGAACGTGCCTTGTCGAAATTCCGCAATGGTTCGGCAACTGTTTTTATTTCAACCGATTTGGCTTCGCGGGGTTTGGATATTCCCGAAGTAAAGCACATCATTCATTACCATCTTCCGGTAAATGAAGAAGCCTATATTCATCGCAACGGTCGTACCGCACGTATGAACGCAGAGGGTGATGCTTACATCATTCTGAATGAAAAAGAATCGCTTCCCGAATACATCACGCCCGAACCGTCGGAGTTCTTTCTATCGGAAAAAGCAAAAACGCCCTTGCCTTCCGAATGGACTACTCTCACTATTAATAGAGGAAAACGCGATAAATTGAGCAAAGGTGATATTGTCGGCTTCCTTTTCCAAAAAGGCGGATTGAAGAAAGATGAATTAGGCGTTGTGGAGGTAAAAGAAAGTTGTTCTTATGCAGCCGTGAAACGGGATAAATATCTTGCATTGCTTGCCAAAATAAAGGATGAAAAAATTAAGAATGTGAAAGCGCGGTTTCGTTGAATGTTTTGTTTTTTTCTATCGCTGGCGATTCATACACCGCTGGCGCGGATTTGTAATCAGTGCCTTACAATAAAGCATGGACTGTAAATCCGCGCTAGCAAGAACTTCATTAAAAAGATTTAAAATCTTTATAAATTTTTCTGTTTTAATAATGCTATAATTACAATATGTAAGGTCTAGAAA
>JGI996J12353_1000064_pt1 | contig 34522 bp, 31 predicted proteins | sample IntmicLarv5ML5BL_FD_12353 | JGI IMG/M metagenome (IMG submission 12353) | reverse complement strand
AATGGCACGCTCGTTTCCATACATTGTCACAAGCGTGCCATTACTTTGTCACAGCTGTGACATTGCATTGTCACAAGACAATGATTACGTTCACTATTTGGGTAGTAGTGAAACAAAAAAGGAGACATCTCATTTATGAGATGTCTCCTTTTGCTATTTTATAGCGAGAGATTTTAGAACCCTCTGATTGCTTCGATACCTGGAAGAACTTTACCTTCAATTGCTTCAAGCAATGCTCCACCACCTGTTGATACGTATGATACTCCAGAAGCCAAGCCAAACTTGTTTACACAAGCGACAGAGTCTCCTCCACCAACTAAAGAGAATGCACCATTCTTTGTTGCTTCAACGATAGCCTTACCAACAGAAACAGAGCCTTCTGCGAATTTATCAAATTCAAAAACACCTGTAGGACCATTCCAAAGAATTGTCTTAGAGTTCTTAATAACATCTGCATATATTGCATTTGTTTTTGGGCCAACATCTAAACCAGACCATCCATCAGGAATGTTATCTGCTGGACAAACCTGAGTATTAGCATCATTGCTAAAGTTGTCTGCAACAACTGCATCAACTGCTAATACTATATTAACACCTTTTTCTTTCGCTTTAGATAATAATTCCAAAGCAAGGTCTAATTTATCATTTTCGCAGATTGAGCTACCGATATTACCGCCTAATGCTTTCATGAAAGTGAAGACCATACCACCTGTAACAATTAAATTGTCAACTTTATTCAATAGATTTTCAATGATTTCAATCTTAGAAGAAACCTTAGAACCACCCATGATTGCAGTAAATGGACGATTGATATCGTTCAATATTTTTTCAACAGCTTTCACTTCTTTTTCCATCAAATAACCAAACATTTTACTGTTTGTGTCGAAATAAGCAGCGATAAGAGCAGTAGAAGCATGCGCACGGTGTGCTGTTCCAAAGGCGTCATTCACATAACAATCAGCATAAGAAGCCAATGTTTTAGTAAAATCTTTTTGACTTTCTTTCACAGCCGCCTTTGCAGCTTTCTTCTCGTCATCTGTAGCATCTTCAGCTAAACCTCTTGGTTTACCTTCCTCTTCTGCATAAAAACGAAGATTTTCTAACAAAAGAACTTCTCCTGGTTTAAGTGCAGCTGATTTTTCTTTAGCTTCTGCACCAACACAATCATTAGCGAATTGTACATCTACGCCTATAGACTTAGAAACATGTGCTAAGATATGTTTTAATGAAAATTTATCAGTAACGCCTTTTGGACGTCCAAGGTGAGAACCGATAATAACACTACCACCATCAGCTAAAATTTTCTTTAGCGTAGGAAGTGCAGCACGAATACGAGTATCGTCTGTAATGTTAAAATCTCCATCCAACGGTACGTTGAAATCTACTCTTACAAATGCCTTTTTGTTGGCAAAATTGAACTGGTCAATTGCTTGCATACTTTATTTATTTTAAATTGTAGTAAATTATTTTTAGCTCTGTAAATTTACACAAAAAATTTATTTGAAAATCCGTTTTATGCGTTTTTATTCAGTCAGTTTGAAACGTAATCGTAATCTACCATCCGTATAATCATAAGTCAAAAGTTTAAAATGACCAATCTCTGATGTGTTTCCGACATGAGCACCAACACAAGCGCAAATATCATAGTCTCCAACACAAACAACACGAATGGTCTCGCTTACATTTTCAGGCAGTTTGCTTAAATCAACCAATCCTACAGCCTCTTCTTTTGACATATATTTTATGGTAATAGGCAAGCATTGGTCTATCACTTCATTTACCCTATGCTCCACCTCTTCCATTATTGCGTCAGAGGGTTCTTCTGAAAGAAAATAATCACATTTGCTTTTTTTCGATTCAATATGTGAGTTCTTTGAACGAGCACAACCGAACATTCGAACCATTGTCTGGTTTAAAATGTGTTCAGAGGTATGCATTGCCGGTTTTTTATGCTCCTTTATGTTTTGACTTAAATCAGTCGCCGCTTCCACCATGAATGTATCTGATTATCGTCCACCATACATCTGTTCATTATACTTCATATAATCACCTCCGGCAATATCATTTACCCATTTTTGATTATTCAGATACCATTCAATAGTTTTCACAATACCTTCTTCAAACTTAGTTTCAGGCAGCCAGCCTAATTCTGTGCTTATTTTAGTAGGGTCAATCGCATAACGTTGATCATGTCCAAGGCGATCCTTCACAAAGGTTATCAAGTTGTCGTTTATCCAATTTATAGAAATCTGTCCGTTTTCATCAAGTTCCTGTTTTTTCAAAACCTTACGATATTCCGGATTTTCTGTCATAAGACGATGGATAGTGGCGATTGTAAGTTTTACAATCTCTATATTTTGTTTCTCATTATGTCCTCCAACATTATAAACCTCCCCTACTCGTCCTCTATGGATGACGGCATCTATCGCCTTACAATGATCTTCGACATAAAGCCAATCACGAACATTAGTTCCATCACCATACACAGGCAATGACTTTCCTTCTAATATGTTTTTTATAATTAATGGAATAAGCTTTTCCGGGAAATGATATGGGCCATAGTTGTTCGAGCAACGTGTAGTACTTACTGGCATTTTATATGTGTCCGAATAGGCTTTAACAAATAAGTCTGCACTCGTTTTCGAGGCACTATAAGGACTACGTGGATCTAAAGGTGTTGTTTCATGAAAATAGCCTTCCGCACCAAGACTTCCGTAAACTTCATCTGTTGATACCTGATGATAGCGTACATCTTCACGCCATGTTGGATATCCCGATTCATCCTTTCCTGTAACCCATGCCTTACGTGAAGCATCAAGTAAATTCTGTGTCCCTAATATATTAGTAATCAAAAACAACTGAGGATTCTCTATACTCCTATCAACATGACTCTCTGCTGCAAAATTGACAACACAGTCGAATTGGTATTCTTCAAATAGTTTGTCCAATAGAGAACGATCACAGATATCTCCCTTTACAAAGAAACAACGTTTGTCATCTACATCATCAGCTATTGTTCCAAGATTTCCAGCATAAGTCAATGAATCCAGTACAACAATCTTAACATCCTTATGATGTGAAAGCATATATTTAACGAAGTTTGCGCCAATAAACCCGGCACCTCCGGTAATAAGATAATTCTTCATCTTTATCTATCTTAAATTGTAAAATTAATTTCGGTGTCCTTTAGGAAGAGCGCCTGTTTATCTTTTTCAGAAACAGAGAATGGTTCATTCAAGGTTTGCCATTCAATATTTATATCAGGGTCGTCATAACGAATCGAGCGTTCTGCCGAAGGCATATAAACATTATCTACTTTGTAAGTAAATACAGCTTCGTCACTCAATACCTGAAAACCATGAGCGAACCCACGTGGAATATAAAGTTGTTTCTTGTTTTCTCCAGATAATACCACAGCAATATGTTTACCGAAAGTAGGTGAACCTACACGTAAATCAACAGCGACATCAAGCACTTCTCCTTTTATCACACGAACGAGCTTTGCCTGTGAATATGGATTTATTTGATAATGTAACCCCCTAAGTACTCCTTTTGTTGAGCAAGATTCATTATCCTGAACGAAAGAAACTTGTCCTATATTACGTACAAAATCGGATTCTTTATAAACCTCCATGAAGTAACCACGTGTATCGTTGAACACTTTAGGTTCAATAATCCAAACTCCTGAGATTTCTGTTTCAATAAAATTCATACATAAAGACTTAATAAGTTTATTATATAACATTATAATATAAAACAAAGTAAACCCTTTTTTCACACTTCTGCAACAGAATATGAACAAGGAAAAACAAAGTGTTTAATTTGCATATTACGAAAAGATTCTTTTTCTTTGCACACGCAAATAAGGGCATAAGCCTTTGAAATGGTTCCTTGGCCGAGTGGCTAGGCACCGGTCTGCAAAACCGTCTACGGCGGTTCGAATCCGCCAGGAACCTCATTTATGCGATAAGCTTCTAATCGAAAGATTAGGAGCTTTTGTGTTTTATATGGTTATCAACGAGTTAGCCCGATTACCACAATGTGTGAAAAACGAAAAAGTGTAGGTCGATTGTAGATTTTAGGTCTTTTTTCGACTATTTGTAGGTCATTTTGTAGACTGGTAAATTTGATAAAAATGGCAAATATTAAGACTTATCATAAGCAGTATTCAGAAGACAAAGAAGATGGTGTCGCATGGGTTTCTTTTTATGTCAATAGAAATAAGATAAACTTTAGCACAGGTGTTCGTTGTTGTCAAAAACATTGGGACGAGAACAAATGTTGTGTTACCAGCAGCGACAAACGACACAAGGATAAAAACACAGATTGTAAAAGTTTTAATTTTCTTTGCAAAAACAAGTTGTTGATAATATGAAAACATATGATTACACAAATTATTCTCAAGTGTTAGTCTGTGGGGATATACATGGAAATTTTGATTTAGTATATACTAACCCTCTAATACAAGACACATTAATAATTGTTGCTGGAGACTGTGGCTTTGGATTTCATACCATAGAGTATTACGAACAATTGTATCGAACAAAAATGAATAAACATCTAAGTCGAAATAATAATACCATACTTTTCATAAGAGGAAATCACGACGACCCAACATATTTCGATGGTAAAAAATTCAACCATAGAAGAGCTATTTGTATTCCAGATTATTCGTTGGTTAAAACAGCCTCTCACATAATATTGTGTATTGGTGGTGCTATCAGTATTGATAGAATTTGGAGAAAGAGAATGATGGAACAACACAATAAACCTCTATATTGGGAAAAAGAAAAACCCGTATTAGATACTGAAAAACTTAATGAGATTACTAACGGAGGAATAAAAATAGATACAGTTATAACACACTCTTGCCCTTCTTTTTGTAAGCCAACGGATAAGTCTGGTGTAGAAGCATGGATAAAACAGGATAGTCTACTAGACCGAGATTTAGACTATGAGCGCTTAACAATGACTGATCTATATAATACGCTAAAAGAACATTATCATCCTCTCTGTCAGTGGTGGTATGGTCATTATCACTTCAGTTCATGGGAATGTCATGAGGGGTGTTTTTTTAGATTATTGGATATTGGAGAAATGGATTATTTACGTTGATAAAATCTCGGCAAAGAGTCCTTTGACTATTCTTCTTGGTCATTAAATACAAATTCAAGACTATAATCTCCATCGAAGACAGCAGGATATTCATCCCCATCCTCCTTTGCCCATTCTACAAATAAATCAATGCTTACTCTGACTTCATTCTGCAATTTTGCAAAATTACCATTTATCGCTACAACCCATCCGGGTAACAGATCACACCCAGCGCAATAACCTTGCTCTGTTTTACAAACCTCTATTAAAACAGCCATTTTTTTGTTTTTAGAATTGTCAATCAATTATATTCAACTCTTTCAGAATCTTAAATGCAAACCTTGCTGTTGGATAAGTTATTGAGCCACCTCCTACAACTCCAATTTTAATAGCCTCGATAAGTTCTTGCTTTGTCGCTTTTTGAGTGATACATCCTTGAATATGATATAACGTACATTCCTCACATCTGGTTAAAATCGAAATAGATAATCCTGTTAGCTCCTTGTACTTCTTTGGTATGGCACCTTCTGAATATACAGTATCATCCATTTTTCCGAAAAGTTCGAAGAATGTGTCATTCTCTGACATCAAATTATTCAACGATTTTCGCTTCTGATTAAGTTGTTCTATTTCCATAAATTTATTTTTAGTTTATCATATTACAAGTTTTTTGTAACACAAACGTACATCTTGCAATTTATAAAAAACAGAGGAAAATGGACTATAAGAAAGAAATAATACCGATTGTTATTTTATCTTGAACTATTCTCAAGCTGTTCTATTCTAAGATCAAACTTTTTCAGTTTTTCAGTCGCAAATAATATCGCTTCATCCCATGATTCTATAAATTCTACACGAACAACCTCTTTCTCCGATTCTGATAAGGAATTAAATTGTGACGAGATAAGAGTTTTGACTTCTTCCCTTTCAGCTTCGTTTTTCGCTTCGTGCATTTGCTGCATTAAACTTTTAATATCCATAATTTATATCTTGTTTTATCTTCTATGACAAGCTGGACAACAATAGTAGCATCCATCTACTTCTGTGTAATACTCATTTGCTTTTCTAAGTGCTTCTGCACAGCTTGAGAAATAACCTAAACCAATTCGATTATTTGTATCAGGTAAATGACTACAAGTGTTTTTATGTACCTCATGCTCGCCTGTAGATTGGGCATTTTTGTTTACGTAATAATAATCCATAACTAATGATTTGATGATTAGAGTTTGTTCTTTTTGTTAATTTTCACTGTTACGCTTATTTGCTTTTCAGTATGAGCTTCAGGAGTAATCCTATTAATTCGAATGGAGAATAATTTGGAATATCCTAGTTGAAGAAATTTAGAAATTGCTTCATTTTCATCCCTTGGTATATATCCAAGCATTGTTTCGTTGAAAAGGATTTTTACAGCATTTGGATCGTGTCTGTTGTCTGGCTCGGCTTCTATTGTTAGTTCTGTGCCGACTTTCAATTCTTCAAAAACTTCCAAGCCGTCCCAATATGTGAATCCGGCAATGTGAAACGTAGCATAATGTTGATTTACCATAATTGTATTTTTTAATTGTTTGAGACAAAGATGAAATACAACTATGCAACCTATCTGCATAGCTACGAATTTCTATTTATGGCATCTTTTACTCTCAATACCATCTTTTCTCTTAAGTGGTCAGGAGCTATAATTTTTATCTTATCAATATAACCCATAAGGAGGTTTTCCAATTCATAATTGACAATCAGATTTAACTCAATAGTTGTTGTTCGCTGATTTCGTTCTTTGATTTTTTGAGAACCATGTAATGGTTTTGTTTCTACATATGGAAAAAGGACATTTTCTATTTCTAATATAATCTTTTCTGTTTCTTTCTCATAAACAGTAACGCCAATTACATCTTCAAAATATTCATCGAACTCAATCTTATTATTGTGGATATATGGGATATTTACATATGCTACTTGTTCGATTCTATCTAATGCCATCGTAATAAGAGCTTTTTCTTTCAGATGTTCACAAAACCCAAATAGAAACCAACGATTATTATATTGCTTCAGAAAATAAGGATGAAAAATATATTCCTTGGGTTCTTTCTCGAATCTTTTGTAACTAATACGTAGCGTTTGCTTATTTACGATTGCATTGAATATATCCGAGAATAGGTTTAGTCCTTTTAAATATGGATTTTGCTCAAATTCTACAGCATTAACGGTCGTTCCCTTTAGTTTGAATGTATTTTCAAGACGAGCAAGTATTTCTTCCATCCAGCTAAATTGCGGCAGACCTTTGAAACGGTTCAACAAATAAATCGTTTCTTTTAATTGGCTGATTTCTATTTCATTCAATGGTTGATTGTTAATAGAGTAGCGAGTATCGTCATAATGGTAGTAAACCTTTTTCCCATCACGAGACTTACTAAGAGGAATGCTCCAAATACATTCCATATCTCTTATATCTTGACGCACCTGACGTTCTTTTACTCCATCGACAATACCAGCCTGATACAAAAGAGCCTTATTACATTCTTCAATTAAATCTTCAATATAATATCTTCGACCGGGATTACTAAAGCAGTTATCTAATGCTTTATATCTGATTTGAGCATGTTTATTTGTTGCCATATACTCTACTCGAGGGTTTTATCTAATCCTTTTTTGTGGACATATACAATTTCAATTTATTATAGAGAGTCTTTCTGTCTATTCCCAGTAGCTTTGCTGCCTGACTTTTATTATTTCCTGTTTCGTTTAGTGCTCTCAGAATTGTTGCCCGTTCGTGTTCTTCGTCTTTGAGGGCTGTTGGTGTGGTTGATTGTCCAAGTTCTTTTGCGCTATCCAATAATTCCGAAGGAAGCTCCTTTAGCGTGATATAGCTTCCTGTGGCTAATAGAGTCGCATACTTTATTACATTCTTCATCTGACGGATATTACCTGGCCATTGGTAATGATTGAACAAGGCTATCGTTTCGTCGTCAAAGCCAGCGATATCTTTCTGCAATTGCTTATTCGCTTGAGCAAGAAAATGGTTTGCAAACAGCATCAAATCGCCTTCCCTTTCTCTTATGGAAGGAACCGTTATCATGAATTCATTGATACGGTGATATAAGTCCTCGCGAAAATCACCATTATCTATCGCTTGTCTGAGATTCTCATTTGTTGCTGATATAAATCGTACGTTTACAGGTATTTCTTGGTTTGTGCCGATTGGCTTAATCTTACGTTCCTGAAGCGCGCGCAGCAGTTGTACCTGAGTATCATAAGTCAGGTTACCTATCTCATCAAGGAAGATTGTTCCGCCGTCGGCAGCTACAAACGCTCCAGTTTTATTCTCAACAGCTCCTGTAAACGAACCTTTCATGTGACCAAAGAACTCTGACGCTGCAAGATCCTTGGGGATAGCCCCACAGTCTACTGCTACAAACGGTGCATTGGCGCGCTGACTCTGCTCATGTATACGTCTTGCCACATATTCTTTACCCGTACCACTATCTCCCACTATCAACACAGACATATCTGTTGTCGCTACAAGGCGCACATGTTCATACATTTGTTGCGCTACGTGGCTGTTTCCTTCTATATAAGTATTGGATTCTTTTGCTGCGGGAGTTGCGGACGGTTTTGCAGTTTCAGTTTCTTTTTTTGTTATTTCTTCTATCTTTTTCAGTAAATCCTGAGGGTTGATTGGCTTCGATACATAATCAGATGCTCCAGCTTTTATTGCTAACACAGCGGTCTGTATCTCTGCATATCCGGTCATCACTATCGTGGGAATAAAAAGGGAATTCTCTTGCATCCATTTAAGGAAATCTATGCCATCTCCATCCGGTAGTCGGAGGTCTAAAAGAATCAAACTAATCGTTTCCTTTTTTGCAATAATCTTAGCGTCCGATAGATTAGATGCACTGACAACAGTGAATCCTTTTTTCTTCAACCAAGTTTGCAACATTAACGAAAAAGTAATATCATCTTCGACAATAAGTACTGACATAATCTGTGTTTAATTTTAGAACTTGAGACCAATTTAGGAACTAACCCTTTGTAAAAACAATCCCAAACATAATAAATTTCAGGCAAAACACAAGTATCAGATAACGTGAATAATTATGCAATATCTTTAATCTCAAATAGCAAAATAAAGCATCAACATACATTAAAGGCTTATATTACAGAGAAAAATGACTTAATAAAGCAATCCTTAGAGATTAATATACAACAACCAACAGCGTCATTTTTTTATCTATCTTTGTAGCCAATGACAGTCTGCCGGTCTGTCGCTTGTCTTCGGACAAGAGGAACGTCCGGGCAACACAGAGCACCATACTTCTTAACGGGAAGTTGTTCGCGAGGGCAAAGTAGCGTAACAGAAAATAACCGCCCATGTTTCGGCAAGGGTAAGGGTGAAAAGGCGGGGTAAGAGCCCACCGGATTTCATAGCGATATGAGATGCCGTACGTCTTATGGGTTGTAAGGTCATGTATATCGGCGTATGTAGGGTTGCTCGCCCGATGCCGAGGGGTAGACCGCATGAACTTGTCGGCAACGGCAAGTCTAGATAAATGACAGACGCTTTTGCGCAAGCAGAAGTACAGAACCCGGCTTATAGGCAGACTGTTTTTTAATTAAACAATCGTATGAAAGACACCGAGAAGAAAAGTATTAGCGAACAAATCAGTTCGTTTCTTACACGCATAATCCGCTTCGTCACCTACGACATTTGGCGAATAACCGAACATGAGGTTAGCGGTCTAAGGGTGTTTTATATCAATCTTATAAAAACAATAATACTTGCTATCAGAGGTTTCAAAGACAGAGACCTGCAAACAAGAGCATCTGCTCTTACATACAGCACACTGCTTGCCATCGTTCCGATGCTTGCTGTACTTGTAGGGATTGCTAAAGGCTTTGGATTCCAAACAACTGTTCGCGAGCAATTACTTAATTACTTTCCGGGGCACGAATCGGAGCTCAGTAAGGCATTCGAATATGTGGAAAGCTATCTTGCACAAGCTCAAGGTGGGATTATTATTGGAGTTGGTCTGGTATTATTATTCTATACAGTAATCAATCTATTGTCGACCATCGAAGATACGTTCAACGATATATGGCAAGTGCAGAATGCTCGTCCGCTACATCGTAAGGTTATGGACTATATGGGACTTTTCCTGCTTTTGCCAATACTGATTACCATATCAAGCGGTATTTCCATCTTTATATCTACACTGCGTAATTCTTTTCTTGAGGAATACCTGTTCTTTACACCTGTGGCAGAGTTTCTTCTAAACATTATACCATTCTTCATTACTATATTGGCATTTACTGCCCTTTATCTTTTGTTGCCGAATACTCGTGTGCGTTTTCTCAACGGATTGCTATCGGCTACTCTTGCTGGATTTATTTTCCAATTATTGCAGTACCTCTATATTGGCGGACAGATTTGGGTTAGTAAGTATAACGCTATCTACGGTAGTTTCGCGGCACTGCCTTTATTGCTGTTGTGGTTGCAGTTGTCGTGGTTGATTTGTTTGTTTGGGGCACAACTCTCCTACGCTTATCAGAATGTGAATAAGTTCAGCTTTGAGAGGGACAGCAAGAATATCACCCGTCGATATAAGGACTTCCTAACACTTCTTATTGCAACAATGATTGTCCGAAGGTTCTCTAAAGGCGAGAAACCATATACTGCTGATGAATTATCAGAAAGCTATCGCATACCAATACGTCTTACAACAGAGATTCTATACCTACTATCAGAACTTAACATTATCACTAAGGTACACCTTAACGATGATGACGAGCGCATCAGTTATTACCAGCCGGCAATAGATATTTGTCAGCTAAGTGTAGGAATGTTATTTACAAAAATAGATGAAAGAGGCTCAGAAAATTTCAAGATTGACACAGACGGGCTATTTAAAAAGGAATGGGAATTGCTACTCAAAACACGCAAGGACATTGCCGACCTAAACAATAACACCCTCCTAAAAGACATTTGATAAGTAATGATTAATCAGAAGAACGACCTTACACAAGGGACTGAGTGGAAGGTCATTCTACGATTCGCTATTCCGCTACTTATCGGCAATCTACTCCAGCAAGCATATACCATCACAGACAGTATCATTGTCGGTCGTGCTCTTGGGAAGGAAGCCCTTGCCGCAATCTCCGCATCGTTCTTTATTTATTACTGTATAATCTCACTTATCATCGGAATAGGTAGCGGAACAACCGTAGTCGTCTCACAATACTTCGGAGCTAAACAGTTCGACAAAGTACAAAGAGCCTTCTCTTCGTTCTTCATCTTTATGCTTATCGTCGGACTAAGTTTATCTATTGTGGGGATAATATTCGCAGAAGAAATATTCCGACTTACGAGTACGCCTGAGGAAGTTATCCCTTTAGCAATTTCTTATTTCAAGATATACATTGGCGGCACATTTCTATTTGTCACCTTCAATAGCGTAATCTCCATTCTTCGCGGCATCGGAGAATCTGTACGTCCGATGGTATTCATTCTCATAACTACGGTACTGAATATAGCACTCGATCTGCTGTTTATTTTTGTTTTTGAATGGGGCATAGAAGGTGTCGCTCGTGCAACGGTCATCGCTCAGGGAGTGGGAATGTGTATCGCCTTATTCTATATCAACAACAAACATCCGCTATTGTCTATCAAGAAGAAGGACCTTCTCTTAGATATGAAGTTATTCAAAGACGGACTCAGGATAGGATTGCCGACAAGTATACAACAAAGCGCAATCGCCCTCGGGCTTATCACTCTGCTAACGATCGTAAATAAATTCGGCACTGATACTCTCACAGCCTACGGAGCGGCGGGCAAGATAGACACACTAATCACACAGGCTATCCTGACTCTATCAGGAGCATTGGCAGCCTTTTGCGGGCAAAATATCGGAGCAGGAAGATTTGATCGTATCAAGAAAGGATTGCGCTTCTCGATGCTTCTCAATGTAGTATTCGGACTCTCAATGTTCACCATAATATACTTCTGGGGAGATGAAATGATGCGAGCATTTACAACCGATACCAACGTTATAGCTATCGGCAAGGAATACTTAACAATCTTAGGCGGATTCCTCGTAGTACACGGTGCATTGAACATCTACAATGGCGCATTGCGAGGAGCGGGCGACACTTTATTTGCAATGATAACAAGTCTATTCTCGCTATGGCTGATACGCATCCCCCTCGCCTACTTCCTTAGTGATAGATACGAACAAGCCGGCATTTGGTGGGCTATCGGTTTAAGTCTTACGACAGCTTTTATTTTCACATATATATATTATAGAAGTAACCGATGGATGCACTCGGCGGTTATTAAGCATAAGTGATAAAGCCAATTTGCTTGCAGACCACTTACTTCAGATACTTCATCAGCTCCTCGTTCAGGATTCGTTTGCTTATTATGCGGTAGTGTGGAGAGTATGCTTCCTCAAACTGTCTGCTGTGGTGACCTACATAATCGCCGCCTTTCAGTCTTTCGTGGATTTCAGCTTTATCCGATTCATAGTACGGAAGATTAAGCGCCATTCCGTCTACCAACGCTTCTATCGCGCTCCATTCTTCAATCCATTCCTCGATGGTGATAGGAACGACGCCGTTCACGCTTCTAACGAAAGCATCGAAAAATATGTCGTAAGGAATTGTGCCGTCTTTCAACACAGAAAGATTTAGTCTATAGAAATTGCCTTCCCAACCTGTTGGCTCATATAGTTCGCCGTCCGAATGTTCGAAAGACGCTAATTCTCTGCGTATATAATTCCCCGCTCCGGTTGTATCCACTATAAGATGACCGGGACCGAATTTATCTTGGAAGAAATGTTTGTACAAGTCCTTCATCGTCGATTTTGGGTACTGAGTCATTTGTTTCTCAATGGCTATCGTCACAGCTTTTTCAAAATCATCGCCAGACTTATTACTACATCCACCAATTACACTAAAAGCAATCATCGCCAACACTATTTTTATTTCAACTCTCATTACTATCTCTCTTTCTATGGTTAGTCTCTATTTTTCATTATTTGCAATATAGTAAATTATTTTCTTTTGTACAGAAAATCATGCCATTGCTCCTCTATGTTTCCATGACAATACATCTCATACCGAGCCATTGTGAACAAAAGATCCGACAGTCGGTTGACAAACTTCAGAATTATTTCAGGAACCTCGTCCTCCCTGTTCAATGTCCACAATCTACGCTCACTGCGGCGTGCTACCGTTCGGGCTAATTGCAGAAATGAAGATAGATTATTGCCTCCGGGCAGTATAAACGACCGACTCTCGCCCATTTCCTCCGTTAGTCGATCAATCTGTTCCTCACAAAAGACAACAATACCATCATCGAGCGTGTTCGGGTTCTGCTCACGAATATCAGACGGAGTAGCGACGTGAGACATTATAACCATTATTTCCTTCTGAATACGAAACAAAACCTGCTGCCATTCATTATCTTTTGGGATAAATGAGCGAACCACACCAAGCAAACTGTTTAATTCATCAAGATTCCCGTTTGCTTCGATGCGTACATCGTCTTTTTCTACACGTTTACCGCCATGTATTCTTGTCGTCCCTTTATCTCCCGAGCGTGTATATATCTTCATAATGTCTTTCTATAATTAGTTTTTACTCATATTTACATTACTTGCAAAATAGTCAATTATTGCATATTCTCCCTAAAAAGGGCGATAGAATACTGCGGTTTAGTACATTTCCAATCGGAAACACATTAAACCTTCGCGGTTTGGTCTGTTTCAAAGTAAAAACATGCTAAACTCTCGAAGTTTGGTCTGTTTCAAAGTAAAAACACGCTAAACTGCCGCAGTTTGGTCTGTTTTAAAGTGAAAACACGCTAAACTCTCGAAGTTTAGTTTCTTTTCAAATGAAAATACGTTAAACTGCGGCAGTTTAGCGTGTTTTTACTTTCAAAATAGACCAAAATGAGGAGTTTCTATCTTCCCAAAAAGAAAAAAACGCTTTTTGGAATGAAAATTATGGAGAACTATATGTTGAAGAATAAGTTTTTTTTGAGAAAGCACTTAATCCATTTCCAGTATTTAGTCATATATTTATACAAAATACTTAGAAACATTAAATACATAGTATAGGATGAAAACTATTAAAAAAGAAACAGTTTGGATATTGTTTGTTATAACAACAATACTTTTCAATAGCAATATAATCAGTGCGCAAATCGAACAGCCTATCGATTTTATTACGGTAAACGGTACTGTAAGAGACGCAAAAAGTCGCAGGATTCTGGAATATGTGAACGTGTCTGTGCCGGGCACAAACATTGGAACGATAACAAATACCGATGGTGTGTTCTCGATCAAAGTGCCTACCATAAGAAAGGATGCTGTTCTTGAAATCTCCCACATCGGATATCTAAGTGCTCATATACAATTAGAAGGAGAAGATATCTCTAATCTGACTGTACAGCTTACTCCTAATACGAATATGCTCGAGGAAATTATCATCCGCGCACAAGACCCTGTATACCTCGTAGAGGAAGCTATCTCAAGAATTACTACAAATTACAGCAATAAACATGGTATGCTGACTGGATTCTATCGTGAGACAGCTCAGAAAGGACGTAACTATATCAGTATCGCAGAGGCTATCGTTGATATATACAAAACGCCCTATCATCAATCAATCAATCAAGACAGAGTGCAGATTTATAAAGGTCGCCAACTGCTAAGCCAGAAGCGTAGTGATACATTGGGAGTGAAATTGCAGGGTGGACCTAATCTTGCCATATTCCTTGATGTTGCAAAGAACCGCGATTTTCTTTTCAACAGAAATGAGCTGCACTTCTATTCTTTCAGGATGGAGGAGCCAGTTATGATTAATGACCGCCAGCAGTATGTTATTTCCTTCCAGCCACAGGTTGTTATAGACTACGCACTTTATCGTGGGAAACTCTTTATCGATAAAGAAAGTATGACTTTCACACGAGCTGAAATACAGCTTGACCTAAGCGACATAAACAAAGCAACGGACGCAATCCTAAGGAAGAAACCGTCAGGATTGCGCTTCAGACCGATGGAGATATCATACCTCGTAAACTACAAACAACAGGACGGCAGAGCGACGTTGAACTATATCCGCTATGAAGCAAAATTCAGATGTGACTGGCGTCGTCGTCTGTTCCACACAAACTACTCAATAGTTTCAGAAATGGTTATCACAGATATCAGAGAGGAAAATGTAACAAGCATTCCTTACAGAGCATCGTTCAAATCAAACCAATCATTCTCGGATAAAGTATCAGACTTTATCGATGATAATTTCTGGGGAGAATACAATATAATCGAACCAACAGAGTCTCTTGAATCGGCAGTTAACAGATTGAGAAGACAACAACAGTAATATTTAAATGAAAAATAAAACATTATGGCTAACAGAAGAGATTTTCTAAAAAATGCGTCTATCCTTACTTTTGGTGGACTACTCGCAGGTAAAACAAGTAATGCAATAGCTGCAACTCCTGCAACGACAAACGTGAATGCTGCAAAAAAAATCGGATTGCAGATATATTCATTAGGCAGAGAGCTACATTCAGACGTTCCGGGAGGTTTGAAGAAAGTAGCACAAATGGGCTACTCGACTATCGAGCTTGCCGGTTATAACGATGGCAATATCGGTCAAGTAAGTATGGCTGAGTTCAAAAAGATGTCCGACGATGCAGGACTAAAGATTGTAAGCACCCACGTAAATCCTCCTGTGAGAGAATATACACCTGAGAATAAGAAACAAATTGCAGAGTTCTGGAAAAAGGCAACCGACCATCATGCTGCGATTGGCGTTAAATATATTATCCAACCGGGGCAGCCTGAAACAAGGAGTGCCGAAGAGGTTTCTTTTGTAAGCGAAGTCTTCAACGAAGCAGGAAAAATTGCCAAGGCAGGTGGCTTATCATTTGGATATCACAACCACGAAGGTGAATTCGCACGAGTAATCCCGGGTGGTAAAGAGTCTGTATTCGGACGTAATGCTTTCAGACGCAATGCTCCTGAAGGCGTGGAAATCATCTATGATGGTATGCTTAGACAGACTGATCCTTCGTTGGTATTCTTTGAGTTGGACGTTTACTGGTGCGTCATGGGACAGCAAGATCCTGTTGAATACATGAGAAATTATGCAGACCGCATCAGAGTATTGCATATCAAAGATAGAGCAGTTTTAGGTCAATCAGGAATGATGAACTTTGAAAACATCTTCAAAAAAGCAAAGACCAATGGTATTCAAGACTACTTCGTAGAATTGGAAAACATTCAATATAAAGGAATGACTCAATTCGAAGGTGTTAAAGGCTGTGCTGACTACCTATTGAATGCAAGTTTCGTTAGATAAAGAATATCAGAACATAATTAAAGAAAAGGACTGTCCGACTCAACGGGCAGTCCTTTTTCTTTATAAGACGAGTCTTTTTTTGTATCTTTGAACTGTGTTTTAATCTTTATGATATAATGGATAAAAGAAAAAAAACTCTCTTACTCACATCGTGGATTAGTGTTATTGGTAATGCGATTCTTTCTGTTTCAAAGATTTTTGTAGGTATTATATCCGGCAGTATGGCGGTGTTAAGTGATGGAATTGACTCCGCTTCGGATGTTGTGACATCATTAGTTATGCTGTATACCTCGAGAATCATCAGCAGACCTCCAAACTTAAAATACGCCTATGGCTATGAAAAGGCTGACTCGGTAGCAACAAAGGTGTTATCGCTCGTCATCTTCTTTGCAGGTATAGAGATGTTCTTCTCTACAGCAAAGGGATTAATCTTCTCTGAAGAGCGTGAACTCCCCTCCTACATGGCGATCTATGTTACAGTCTTTTCGATAGTCGGAAAACTTGCCTTAGCAGCTTACCAATTCAGACAAGGAAAGAAGACAGGTAGTTCCATGCTTATAGCCAATGCAAAGAATATGCGTAATGATATATATATATCGTGTAGTGTATTGGTTGGACTAATGTTTACATTCCTTCTGGATACTCCAATACTCGACTCAATTACCGGATTACTTATCAGTATATATATTATTAAGGTATCGATAGAGATATTCCTCGAAAGTAATGTCGAGCTAATGGATGGCATTAAGGATATATCAATCTATTCACAAATCATTGATGCAGTAGAGCAAGTCCCGGGAGCAAGCAACCCACACCGAATCAGATCACGCCAATTAGGCAATCTATATATGATAAGTCTCGACATAGAAGCTGATGCCGATATAAAGCTGAAAGAAGCACACGAGATAGCCCATGCTGTAGAGGATAGCATCAGAAAAAACATAGAAAACATATACGATATAGTAGTACATATAGAGCCAACAGGCATGGAGCCACACAAGGAGAAATATGGCATATGCAAAACGGATATTACTGTGACAGAGAAATAAAAGGTAGTTGGAAGAAGAAATATGCGTTAAATAAGCGTTTATTGAATGAATTTACTCATTTGAAAATTAAGATATCTAAAAAATAAATTTATCTTTGCCCGAAATATTTTAATAATAGAAATCATGAAAGAATTATTAGCAAACTTAAACTCTCTTATTGACGAGTTTACAACAAACGCAGCACTTCAAGCTGAAAAGAATAACAAAACGGCTGGTGCACGCGCAAGAAAAGCATCTTTATCAATCGAAAAGGCTCTTAAAGAATTCCGTAAGGTTTCTATAGACGAATCTAAGAAGTAAGAAAAAGCTTTTCTTAAGAAAAAAATAGGACAACCCAGAATATTGGGTTGTCCTATTTTTTATCCAAGGCTTGTCAGGCTATTATTGCGTCTTTACCTTCAATCTTTCTCCGGCACTTTTCACAATGTTACGATAATACTCTTCATCATACCCAGGGAAATCAGGAGAAACCGGTACTCCATAAGGATTGCGCTTGAATTCACCATTCTCTTCCTTCTTCACATTACCGTCGATATATTTCACCAATAGATATTCGCCTAACTTCTTCCATCTTGCTGTTGCATCATCAGCTGTTGTTGAGCTAAACCATGTCAGGAATTTTGCAGCTTCAGCAGGGTCTTTTGTGTAAAGCTCTGTTGCTGCCTTATCTATTGCAGGAATCATATCCTGATATCCATTTTCCAACTCTTGCTGAACCTTGCGGATATCTTCAATCATAAAGCTATACTTGTGGTAAGCCATATTAGCAACCCAATTATGAATCCAGAAAGCAGATGTCCAAGAGAAAGTCAGTAAGTCACCATTTCCTACACGGAAACATTCAGGAGCATCTGTTACCGAGCAATAAACCGGAGCAAAGACTGCCATATCAGCATCGTCAGCAGCAAACCACAGGATCCCTCCTACTGCATCCGGTAACCAATTACGCATTTGAGGAACAATCACAAAACCACTTTGTTGAGTTGCAATAGCACGCTCGTTGATATACGTTTCTCCGTCAACTTCAAAACTCATCGGACGCCAACGGTAAGGCACTTTATACGGACCTGCACCTGCATCCTTAGTCATATCAAGAACTGTACCTTCATAATGGTCGCGCATTCCGTTTTGAACATCTTGCACTGACAATTTCTTGTTAGGCTTGATATATAAAGGCATCGGCTCTTTGCTTGCATCACCCATGATGAACTCTGTATATTTATCCATTGAGTCGTCATATTTTCTGAAGAAAGACCATACACGAGCTTCACAAGCACGTAATCCGCTGAAGTCATAAGGGCAATATGCCTTAGCAAAACTGAAATCTTCATCCTTTCCTGAGAAGTAACCCTTCTCACGTGCAAAAGATACTACATCTGGAGAGTAAAGGCAGTTTTCTTTGTCATCAAAAGGAATTTGCTGTATACGAGCTTGATTAGCATGAGCAGAGATACAATCATCCGGTATGCGAATAGCAACCCAAACAGCACCTTTATTGCCTACTCCCTTACCTATCATTTCCATAATCCATGCTTCGTTCTTGTCTGCAATAGAGAAAGACTCACCACCGCTGTAATAGCCGTGTTCCTTAACAAGGTTAGTCATTACATCGATAGCTTCACGAGCAGTCTTAGAGCGTTGCAGCGCGATATAGATCAGGCTACCATAATCCATGATACCGGTAGTATCTACCAATTCACTACGACCACCAAAGGTAGTCTCCGTAATAGCCAACTGATATTCATTCATATTACCAACAACCGAATAGGTACGTTCTACCTGAGGAATATGCCCCAGATATTTATTATCCTCCCAATTACGTACTTCAAGCATACTACCTTCAGGCCAAGTAGCAGCAGGCCAACGATAAAGTTCGCCATAAAGATTATGCGAATCAGCAGCATAGCTAAGCATCACTGAACCATCGAATGACGCTTTACGTCCAACAAGAAAATTTGTACAAGCCATAGACTCCAGAACGGAGCCTACCAAAACAATGGCACTCATTATAAGCCAATTTCTCTTCATAATGTAACTCTTATTTTATAGTTTATCTGTCAAAATTAGTTAATATATCCACTCTGAGTATTTGTGCGATGATATTTTGATCATATTTTTTTAGTGCAATTGAAAAAAGCAGTGAAAATACTTGCGTATATAAAACTCACCATATATCTTTGTGACTTTCATAGTTAAGGTTTTGGTTAAATAATAAAGGGGTTCCTTGTGAAAGGCGCCCCTTTAGCTTTTTAAAGATTTCTAAAACAGAACTTAATAGCCTGCCGCTTGTCCGTCTTTGCGAGACTCTGAAGCACCAAAGTAGACTCCTTTTTCAGCATCCCATTTTATTGCCTGATAACCGCCATAGCTTCCTACGGTATTCCCTACTTTATGTCCCTTTCTGAGCAATGTTCGTATTTGTTGGTAGTCAAAACCTGATTCAAGATATACTATCCCCCCATCGGTCATTACCTCGTCTGTTGGTTCAGAACTGCCTGAATGTTGTATTCGTGGGGCATCTCCTGCTTCTTGTAGGTTCATGCCGAAGTCTACCAAGTTCATTACAACCTGAGCATGAGCTTGTGGTTGCATTCCTCCACCCATTACACCGAAACTAACCCATGGCTTACCATCCTTTGTTATAAAAGCAGGTATTATTGTATGGAACGGACGCTTGCCCGGCTCGTATACGTTTGGATGACCATCTTGCAGGGAGAACATCTCGCCTCTATTCTGAAGGATGAAACCAAGTTTATCAGGAGTCATACCGGAACCAAGTCCACGATAATTACTCTGTATAAGAGAAACCATATTACCATCCTTATCCGCAACCGTTAGATAAATTGTACTTGGCGAATTAAGCACTCCTGCGTCGTATGACTGTGCAGCTCGGTCCATGTCTATCAGTTTAGCCCTTTCCTCGGCATATTCTTTAGATATAAGTTGTTGCACAGGAACATTAGAGAAGTCCATATCAGCATAATGGCGTGCTCTGTCTTCAAAGGCGAGCTTCTTTGCTTCAACAAACAAATGAATATAATCGGCACTACCAAAGCCCATATTCTTAACATCGTATTGTTCCATGACATTCAGTATCTGCAAGGCTGCAATACCTTGTCCATTAGGAGGAAGTTCCCATACATCATAACCACGATAGTTTGTACTGACAGGCTCTACCCATTCAGACGTATGAGAAGCCATATCATCATAAGAAAGAAATCCTCCGTTGCGCTTCATGTAATCGGCAATGGTACGAGCGATATCTCCTTTATAAAATTCGTCCCTGCCCTTTGTTGCTATCTTTTCATAAGTATTGGCAAGGTATGGGTTCTTTACAATCTCGCCCTTCTCCGGAACACGACCGTTAGGTAGATATGTTTCGCTGAAGTTTTCGTACTGCATCAATAATCTTGAACCTCTGGCAAAATCAGACTGAATAACCTCAGTAATAGGAAAGCCTTCACGGGCATAAGATATAGCAGGTGCAAAAATCTCCTTCATCGAGACTTTTCCAAATTTTTTATGCAATTCAAACCAACCATCCACACAACCGGGAACAGACACAGGTAGCTCTCCACGAGCAGGAATTTGTGTGATACCGTTCTCCCTGAAGTAATCAATAGTAAGAGATTTCGGAGAACGTCCGCTTGCATTAAGTCCATGCAACTTTTGCGTCTTTGCATCCCAAACGATAGCAAACAAATCTCCCCCTATCCCACATCCGGTAGGTTCCATCAGACCAAGTATTGAATTGGCTGCAATAGCAGCATCAACTGCTGTTCCACCTTTCTTCAAAATGTCGAGAGCAACCTGAGTAGCAAGCGGATGACTTGTAGCAGCCATACCATGGGTAGCAATCACTTCGGAGCGAGTGGCAAAAGTATGCCCGACAGTTCTGTCTTGTGCGAATAACGTCCCACAGAATAAGACAGACAAATAAATAGTAATAAGTTTTTTCTTCATATTCATTATATAATTTAGAGTAGTTTGTTTACAAAGGATTTTGTACTACGAAAGTAACGAATATTTCCATACGCAGGATAACATCCAGGTTTTGAGGTTTTCACAACGTAGGGAAAGTTCAAAAACGTTGTATTTTGTCGCTTCGTGGGTACCACGAAATTCTAACACGCCACCGAAAACAGAATTTATTCCTCCGGAAAAGTATTGTACTCTTGTTGCAGTTCTTCTAAAGATGTACGAGTTAAAGACGCGTTGATGAAAGCAGAGATATCCCTTAGTCCTGCCGTTATTGAATTCATATTTCGAACGAATGTATCTAACTCTTCACTAAGGTGTTCAGATTTTTGCTTGATGAAATTAAGTCGCAGTAGTATTTGAGATACCAAATCAGAGATATGAGCAAGCTCGGCGATGTATTCCTTATTCTTGAAATGAAAACTTACATCGCCATTAAACTTTTCAAGAATGTCTTTTAATTTTCCAAAATCAGTCTCCACTCTCGGATTGTTGCTTCTTATCAACTCTTCACGATGCTTGGTTAGCATTTCTCTCACGATATCATTGCTTTCAGAATGTTTTTTGGATGCTGAATATAAGTCTGCGAAGTGCACCCCTCTCCTTTCAAGTTCCGTTAAATCATTCCTTATTGCAAGTTTGTCATTGAACACCTCCTTGTTATGATTTTCTATCGTTACATATATTTCCCTCAATCCTTCCGGAGTATAATCTATCGCAGTGTAAAGAGTATTGAACTTATCTACCCAATCTTTATCCGAACTCATAAAGTACTTGAATCCTTTATAAATCGACAATCTCTCAGAATTTACAAACCTGTCATAATGCTTCATCGGTGAATGTTGCATCTTCTTAGGATGATAAAGGTTTTCCTTTTGCGACTTTACAAACTGTTTTATGATATCAAGACGTTTATCAATATCATTGAGTGTTTTATCAATATCAAGTTTTATTAATTGCAGTTTGTAGTAGCAATCGATCTTCTCGTTTACATTATTTCGATTGATGGACTTCACAAACTGCTCACGCTGTATCTGGTTAGCACGCAACTGCATATAAAAAGCAAGGAATGTCATAATAACTCCACCTATCGCAATAAAAGGATTCATCAGTCCACCTATCGTATCCCCTATCTGTCCGGTTTCTGTAAAATCCCAAGGCATAATGCCTCTCGTGAAAAGTATTGGCACTATAAAACTGAATAGCATTAAGACTCCGGCTATTATCAGGAATGTAACGGATAAACGAGTCCAGTCACTTTTTTTATTTAATCCACTCATAATCATTCTCTTTTACGATAAAGGTTTATTCTCTGATACTCATACCTACAAAATAAGGTGCTCGGATTTATTTGTTCCAAACACCTTATTCTATTATATAATGCCCTTCTTTATTATTTCTTCAAAAGAAAAGTATTTATCTGTTCTACAAAAGTCTCACGAGGAAGCGCTCCCATGGCCATTTTAGGTTCTTCATCTTTAGGGATAAACAAAAGAGTAGGAACACTTCTAATACCAAAGAACCGAGCTAAGTCCTTCTCATTGTCAACATTTACCTTATAAATAACGATATCATCCTTATATTTATCAGCAAGTTCTCTTAATGTTGGCGCAAGTTTTCTGCATGGTCCACACCAATCTGCATAAAAATCAACGATACAAGGTTTATCACCAGCATATACCCATTGATCAGCATTCTTTTCATAATCAAAAACCTTCGTTAGAAAGTCAGCCTTATTAAGCATAACAACCTTACCATAAGACTCCTCTTCCGCCTCTCCCTTACCATTCTTAGCAAAAACAAATCCACTAATAAGCAAAAGAGCAAGGATACCAACAAATACACCTGTTATCTTTTTCATATAACTATTTAATATTATAACGATTAATATTCTTGCACAAAAATAATAATAACAATGATATTGTAAGTTTGAAAAGAAGAAAAAGCCCTTCCAATCGAAAAAAAACAACAACACCTATTGTTTTCTAAAAATAATATATATCTTTGCACCGCTATCGAGAAAAACGAGAGCATTTTATTGGAGAGATGGCAGAGTGGTCGATTGCAGCGGTCTTGAAAACCGCCGTACTGCGAGGTACCGGGGGTTCGAATCCCTCTCTCTCCGCCAAGAAATGAAAATCCCCTGTAAATATTTAATTTACAGGGGATTTTTTTGTATAATAAAAAAAAGAGGGGGACTAAATCCCCCTCTTCTCAATAGATAGACTCCGCAAAGATTCTATCTGTTTCTTTCTTGTACACTAACCGACTATACGACTCTCCACAACATGCATAGCAACTGCACGGAGTGCGGACAGATTTATAGAAAGAACTCCAATTCGCTTTGTAAAGTTCAATCCAACGTGGGTTAATTACTCGTCTTTCATTAAGAAAGAATTCGCCACCGTATGCGGCATGCAACTTCATTTTAGCAGCATAAATACGATTTCTCTGATTTATACGCCAATGTTTGTTTCTTTTTTCCATCATCACGTTCAAATATTTGTATGATGTTGAACGTGTATGAAATTCTATGTAAAACTGAAACTGTAATATTGGTCTTCATTGTTATTGTTCTTTCGATTATCCTGCTAAAATAGTTCTTTTTTAGAAAAACGGAGCTAAGCCTGCTTCTTTTCAAGAAAGATTTGACAAATCAAAAAAAACAATTACATTTGCACTCGCAATGGCGAAGGTACCATAGCTCAGTTGGTAGAGCAAAGGACTGAAAATCCTTGTGTCCCTGGTTCGATTCCTGGTGGTACCACTTCAAAATAAGACAGTTACATATTATGTAGCTGTCTTTTTCTTTTTATAGGCAAGACCTTCCTCGAAACCATTGAAAAACAGCACTCGATTTTTGATGCTTAAAGTGACAAAATGATAGCATTTTGACCGTTTTACTTACGCACATTTTTTAACACTTTTACTGTAGACTTGATTTCTGTCAAATTTCGACCAAAATACACGTTTTTTGGCTCGATTGCATACATACACTTGACTAAAAGTATGCATACTTTTTAAAAAAGTACACATACTTTTGCTCAAGAGTATGTGTACATTTGAGCGAACGTTCAAAAAAGCCTGTTTTTAGAAAAGTTTCAAAAATCGACACCTCGTTAAATACCCCTTCCTTCGCCGTGGCTGCATTTGACATCAAAAAGTGCCCTAGGTATTCCCGACCCATTAAACGTGCCTAGAACTCGATTTAAATAGTCTATATCAAAATGATAGCAAAATGGCGAAATTGGTGTCATCTTGCCTTTTGAGGATGAGTGTCGAGACACGGCTTCTTTTATGAGGATGTGCTTCGGTTGTTGAAATGCTCACAGGCATCAATTATTCAGCTGACAAGATTTTAGTACTTTATTATTACTTTTGTGTTAGGTATAATTATTGACTATTCATTATGAACAAGATACTTATCATAGAGGACGAACAACGTGTCGCAGACCTTCTCCGTCGTGGGTTGGAGGAGATGAATTATTTTGCGTCTGTTGCCTATGATGCTGAGATGGGGTTAAGATTGTTCCGTTCTGGCGACTATGACCTGGTTATTTCGGATGTTATTCTTCCCAAAATGAGTGGGTTTGAATTGGTGAAGGAGATAAAAGAACAGAATAAAAACATGCCTGTTATTATGCTCACAGCCCTTGGAACAACTAATGATAAGCTGGAAGGATTTGACGCAGGTGCAGACGATTATATGGTTAAGCCATTTGATATTCGTGAATTGGAAGCAAGAATACGAGTATTACTTAGACGAGAGAATCGCAAAGACAAAGACTCACAAATACAAGAAATCAATTATGCCGATCTGCATATGAATTTGTTGACAAAGACTGTTAGTCGAAATCAGCAGGAAATTAAACTCACTCCGAAAGAATATAATCTGTTGCTCTACATGATGCAAAACCCGGAAAGGGTTCTCTCTCGTATTGAGATAGCTGAGAATGTTTGGAACACACATTTTGATACTGGAACTAACTTTATTGATGTATATATCAATTATCTTAGAAAGAAGATAGATCGTAATTTTGATACAAAGCTAATTCATACAAAGCCGGGCATGGGCTTTATCCTCTATTCAGACTATGAAAATAAGGCATAAACTGACAATAAGATACACAGGCGTTACGGCAATCATTTTCTCGTTGATTGTCTTGTCTGTATACTTTTTCTCGGAACATTCTCGCAAGAACGAGTTTTATCGTGGGCTTACTCGTGAGGCGGTAACAAAGGTAAACCTATTCCTTACCGGACGTGTTGATGCCAAGACGATGCAGTCTATCTACCTAAACAATCGTCAGTTTATCGATGAAGTAGAAGTTGCTGTTTATACTCCCGACTTTGATCTATTGTATCACGATGCGCAGGATATAGACATTGTTAAAGAGACTCCTGAATTAATAAAAGCTACCATTCAGAAGAAAGAATTACAGTTTTACGAAAGCAACTATCAAGTGGTTGCAATGCTCTATGCCTTCGAGGGCAAAGACTATATTGTCACTGCTGCAGCTTATGATGGGCATGGTTACACAAAACTCGAAAACCTTACTACCCTACTCCTTATATTATGGATTGTCGGGTTAATCACTCTCGCCATTTTCGGATACTTTATGGCAAAAGGGGCTTTACAGCCGGTAAGTCGTATTGTTGGCGAAGTAGATGCAATTACCGACTCATGTCTGGATACTCGTCTTGCGGTAAAGAAGGAACACGATGAACTCGACGAACTATCTGAAACATTCAATCAAATGCTCAATCGGCTTGAACAATCATTTAATAATCAGAAATTGTTTGTTAGTAATGTAGCACATGAATTACGGACTCCGCTTGCAGCATTAATCGCTGAATTGGAAGTAGTATTGCTTCGTGAGCAACGAACCACCGAAGAATATAAAACCGTTATCAACAATACTCTCACTGATGCTCAAAATCTCAAACATCTGATTACAGGTTTGCTTGATTTGGCAAAGGTAAACTATGATGCCACTCAAATTTCAAAAGAAGATTTGAGATTGGACGAACTCTTACTTGATGCGCGTGAGATAGTGCTTAAAGCAAATTCCGACTATACTGTCAATTTGATTTTTGGACAGGATATTGAAGACGAAAACACGATTACAGTCAGGGGAAACGAATATCTGTTGAAAACAGCATTTGTTAATCTGATAGAGAATAATTGCAAGTTTTCAGACAATAAAACCTCGCACGTTAATATCTCTTTTTCAGAAAAGAAATCCATTATACGTTTTTCTGATTGCGGCATAGGCATTCCCCAAGATGAGATTGATAAAATATTCATACCATTTTATCGTGGAACTAACAGCAGTCAGGCAAAAGGTCAAGGTATCGGAATGGCTCTCACACAAAAGATAGTGCTATTACACAATGGAACAACTCTCGTTCATTCACATATAGGAGAAGGAACACGTTTCGTCATTGAAATTCCACATATATAATTACATCATTTTCTTGCAGTTGACTCTATTTATGAGTTGGCATCTCTTTTTTTTGTACTTTTGTAATAATAGGTATTAAGTTGTTTCTTAAATGTATTCGTAAAACTGCATACACAAAAAACAATAAGCATATAATAAAATCCAAATTTAAAATTTAACTATTTGTCGAATGAGAAACATCAAAAAACTATCGCTCATTGCTCTCGCAGCAATTACCCTTATGACCGCTTGCGGTCCTTCGTCAAACAATCCGTTTTTCACGGAAGAATGGAACACTCCTTGGGGTGTAAATCCGTTCGATGAAATTAAAATCGAACATTTCGAACCTGCTTTCTTAGAAGGCATGAAGCGTCACAATGCTGAGATTGACGCTATTGTAAACAATTCCCAAGAGCCAACTTTCGAAAACACAATAGTTGCTCTTGAAGCTTCCGGTTCATTTCTCGAGAGAGTACGACGCCATTTTTCCAACATAATGGCATCGGAACGCACACCGGAATTGACGGCTCTTAATGGAAAAATGGCTCCGGTTTTGTCGAAGCATACCGACGAAATTGCCATGAACCCAAAAACGTTCGAACGTGTGAAATTCGTCTATAACAATGAACGCTTGAGACTTAAAGGTGAAGATTTGATGTTATTGGACATCACTTACAATAATTTCGTTCGCGGTGGCGCTAACTTGGACGAAAAGTCCAAAGCCGAACTAATGAAAGTAAATGGAGAATTATCGGTTTTGGCTTTACAATTCGGCAATAATGTGTTAGACGATCAGAACGCATTTGTTTTAATTATCGAAAATGAAGAGGATTTGGCAGGACTTCCGGAAGCCGTTGTTGCAGCAGCAGCCGATTTGGCAAAACGCGAAGGACATGAAGGAAAATGGATGTGGAAATCACTTCAAAGATCAGTATTTACACCTCTTTTGACATTCTTAGATAATCGCGACCTGCGCGAAAAAGTATGGCAAGCCTATGTGAATGTAGGCAATAATGGGAATGAAAATGACAACAATCAAATCATTTCAAAAATTGCATCTCTTCAATTGGAAAAAGCAAAATTGTTTGGCTTTGAAACTGCAGCAAACTTCATTTTGGAAAACACTATGGCAAAAGACCCACAAACAGTTCACAAATTTTTAAGTGATCTGTGGGCACCAACGCAAGAGGTTTTGCAAAGAGAACGCAGAGAACTTCAAGCGATAATTGATGCAGGTAGTGATAAATTCAAACTTCAAGCATGGGACTGGCGTTATTATGCCGAAAAAGTAAAACAACAAAAATACAATTTTGACGAAACTGCATTTCGCGAATATTTGCCGTTGGAAAACGTGATTCAAGGTTGTTTCGATCTAACCACAAAGCTTTGGGGCGTGCAGTGGGAAGAACGTTTCGATATTCCGAAATTTAATCCTGCAAACAGAACTTGGCTCATGAAAGAGGCTGACGGCACAGAAATTGGAATTTTCATTGCCGACTATCATCCACGTCCGAGTAAGGGTGGAGGTGCTTGGATGTCGTATTTCCGTCAACAACAAAATTGGGGTAATAACAATGTTATGCCGTTTGTTACAAATGTGAGTAATTACACAGCACCGGCAGGCGACCAACCTGCGTTGTTGTCGATTGATGAAACCAACACTCTGTTTCACGAGATGGGACATGCGCTACACATGCTATTCAGTAGAACAAAATATCGTAGCTTGTCGGGAACAAACGTGAAGCGCGATTTTGTTGAAATGCCTTCATCTGTTATGGAAAATTGGGCATTTGAACCTGAGTTTTTGAAAACATTTGCCAAGCATTACATTACCGGAGAAGTTGTACCGGATGAACTTATCGAACAAATGGAAAGAGCAGGAAAATTCAATCAAGGCTTTATCACGGGCGAGAATATGGCTGCGGCATGGGCAGATTATTTTTGGTATAATGCTACCGAAGAAATTACGATGGACGGCATAGACTTTGAAATAGAAGCGATGAAAAAAATACATTTAATTCCTGAGTTGATGCCAAGACACCGTTCAACTTACTTCACGCATATCTTCGGAGGAGGCTATGCTATGGGGTATTACAGTTATCTTTGGGCAGAAGTTTTGGATGCAGACATCTATCAGGCATTTGTTGAATCAGGTGATATTTTCAATCCTGTTTTGGCACAAAAGCTTCGTACTGTTTTATCAAAAGGCGGAACGGTTGATCCTGCCGAACTTTTCATACAGTTCAGAGGTCAAGACCCAAATCCTGATGCACTACTCAAACGAAGAGGACTAAAATAAGTATACAAAGCAATTATGAGAAAGTAATCGGGCTATCCCGATTACTTTTTTTTGTTCACTTCTATACAAAAGAGTGAAGCGATGTCTCCCGAAAAATGTATCATATATTTCATATCTTTGCGCCAATAGAATCAAAAATAATATGACAAAACGATTTAAAGACTACGTACTAATCTCCCTAAAAGGACTTGCGATGGGAGCTGTTGAAGTTGTTCCCGGTGTATCAAGTGGTACAATAGCACTTATTTCGGGCATTTACGAAGAATTACTATCAACAATTAAAAACTTTCCAATAGCAGTCAAGGACTTGTTTAAAAATAAATTTGACCTGAAACTATTCTGGGAAAGTGTAAACGGCAACTTCTTGTTAGCCCTATTTTTAGGAATGGGAATTGGCGTCTTGTCGTTGGCCAAATTGACGAAACATATGCTTGAATCTCATCCCGTACCGGTATGGGCTTTCTTCTTCGGATTAGTTCTGGCATCTGTTTGGTTTGTTTTGAGGGAAGTAGAAAAATGGAAAGCATCCTACTTTATTTTGTTTGCAGTGGGAGTCGCTGTCGGCTTTTTAATCACAATACTAAGTCCTGCAGAGACACCGGAGGACTTATGGTTTATATTCTTTTCCGGAGCAATTGCTATTTCTGCGATGATGCTTCCGGGAATATCAGGTAGCTTTATCTTACTCATTTTAGGTAAGTATCAATATATGTTGACTGCTCTGACAGAAGGAAACATTCCAGTCATCTTGACATTTATCTCCGGAGCATTGATAGGTATAATATTATTCTCCCACTTCCTGTCGTGGTTACTGAAAAATTATCACGCAATTACCATCTTCTTTTTGAGCGGAGTTATGTTTGGCTCGTTAAATAAGATATGGCCATGGAAAACAGTGGTTGAAACAGCAGTCAAATCCAATGGAGAAGTAGTTCCTATTGTAGAAAACAATATTTTGCCTGCCACATATACCGAACTTACAGGCGAACCGTCATATATATTGTATGCGACAATTATGTTTGTTGTCGGTCTTTCTATCATCTTTGTTATCGACAATATCGCACAGAGAATAAAAGCAAAGAGTGCATAAAGGTCTCGCTCCTCTCTAATCATTTTCTAATATCACTCTAATATATCTCTAACGGCTCCCCACGGGAGTCGTTAGTAGTTTTGCGCCATTATAATAATGGAGACTAAACAATAAAGAGTTGAAAATGATGAAAAGCAAATTACTGACAGCAGGACTTATCCTTTCCTTGCTCCTATCAGGCGGTTGCCGTAACAAGCCTATTGAGGTAGAACAAAGCGCTTATACTATAAAGAACGATTCCATTTACCTACACAATGTCAGCAGCGTGATGCAGATAATCAGGATAGGTTCACCGCAAAAGGAATACGTTTCTAAAGAAGTAATAACGGCAGGAAGAATACAAGCAATACCGACACAAATAGCCTATATAGCTCCACCATTCGACGGACGAATCACAAAATCACATATTAAAATCGGGCAACAAGTCAACGCCCTAACACCATTGTTCGAGATTCTCTCGCATGATTTCACTGAACTGCAAAAGGACTATTATCAAGCGGAATCCGAAAGGGAGTTAGCTCGTAAAGACTTTGTCCGCAAGGAAGAACTCATGCAGAACAATCTTTGCTCCGCACGAGAATATGAAGAGGCAATCAATGGGATGAAACAAGCAGAAAAAGAATATGAAAATGCCCGTGCTGCGCTTGGTATATACCATGTTAATCCTGATGAAATGATACTTGGGCAACCCTTAGTCATTCGTGCCCCTATTGCAGGAGAAGTTATTGAAAACAATATCGTGACAGGCTTATATCTCGAAAGCGGCTCCGATCCAGTATCAGTCATTGCCGATCTGAACGATGTCTGGATTACGGCACAGGTGAAGGAGAAAGATATACGCTTTATCACAGAAGGAGATAAGATAAAAGTCCGTGTCAATGCCTTTCCTGAGAAAGAGATCGAAGGCACAGTCTTTCATATTGAAGGCTTCGTCGATGAAGATACCCGTTCGATAAGGGTACTCTCTGTATGCGATAACCGCAATGAGAACCTCAAGACAGGCATGTATGCAACCATAACCTTTGCAGGGGTGCATGAGGAATATACTGTCTTACCGGAGAATGCGGTGATGCAGGCTCAAAACAACAGCTACGCAATCGTTCAGATAAATGACAGCATATTTATTAGAAAGGCTATCACTGTAGATTTCACAAGGGGAGGAAATGCTTATATCAGCGAAGGACTAACCTCAGAGGACCGTGTAGTCTTCGAAGGCGGATATTATCTGCAATAATTCAACCATTAAAACTCTACAAAAATGATGCTCACAATTATACAAAAACGTTGGGTAGTAGCTTGCTTATTCGTTATGATTTGCATTTTTGGCTATTTCTCATTTACTCGGATTTCCATTGAGGCGTATCCTGATATTGCTGATGTAACCTCGCAGGTTGTTACGCAAGTTCCCGGTTTAGCCGCCGAAGAGATAGAACAACAGATAACAATACCCTTGGAACGTGCCATAAACGGTCTACCGGGTATGCACGTCATGCGAAGCAAAAGCACTTTCGGACTATCAATGATAACCATTGTCTTCAAGGATGGAGTAGAAGATTATTGGAGTCGCCAGAGGATACAGGAGCGGCTTAACGAAGTAGAGCTACCATTCGGTGCTGTCGCAGGATTAGACCCACTCACCTCCCCTGTCGGAGAAGTCTATCGTTATATCATCGAGAGTCCGAATCATTCGCTGAGGGAACTCACTGACCTCCAACGCTGGGTTATTATACCACGTATAAACGAGATTTCAGGAGTAGCGGAGGTAAGTAACTTCGGGGGAATAACAACCCAATACCAGATAGAGATAGACCCTGCAAAGCTCGAGCAATACAATATCGCACTGTCGGACGTGACAGATGCGGTGGAGAACAATAACTCGAACGTAGGAGGCAGCATTCTAAAGCGTGGAGATTTGGGATACGTTGTACGTGGTATCGGACAAATAACCGATTTAGACGACCTTGGTAAGATCGTGGTCAGCTCGGAGAAGGGTGTCCCTATCTTTCTAAGCGACCTTGGCAGACTAACATATGGACATCTCGAACGCAAAGGCATACTTGGATACTCCGACCGCACGCGCGAATACTCCGAGAGTATTCAAGGGATTGTTCTTCTGCTAAAACACGAGAATCAGTCGGAGGTGTTGAAAGGAATACGCGAAGCGGTCGACGAACTTAACAACGGACTTCTTCCCGAAGGCGTACATGTCCATACCTTTCTCGATCGCACCGACTTGGTTGATACGACGCTCAACAATGTTTCGCGGACTTTAATGATGGGTATGGCTTTGGTTATTATTATGCTTATCGTTTTTCTTGGGAATTGGCGTGCGGCGATATTAGTGGCGGTAACTATCCCTATATCCTTGTTGTTTGCTTTTATCATGATGAAGCTGACAGACGTTCCTGCGAATTTGCTTTCGCTTGGAGCGATCGACTTCGGTGTTATCGTCGACGGAGCTATTGTCATGATGGAAAGTATCCTGAAGAAGCGGGAGGATCACCCCGACAAACCTTTGCAGATAAAGAACATTGCACAAAGGGTGAAAGAGCTTGCCAAGCCTATTTTATTCTCGACCATTATCATAATCACGGCTTATATGCCGCTACTTGCTTTCGAGCGGGTGGAGAGAAAGCTATTTGCACCAATGGCATTTACATTTAGCTATGCAATGATAGGTGCGTTATTGGTTGCATTGATTTTGATACCCGGATTGGGATACGCCTTGTTCCGTAAGCCTCAGAAGATATATAATAACAAATGGCTCGATAAGCTGAAACATAAATATGCAAGAGTCATCGACAAGCTGTTGCACAAACCTATGAGGGTCATCCTGCCTTCTGCGTTTATCGTGATTGCCGGACTTACTCTTTCGGTCACTGTCGGCAAGGATTTCCTCCCTACGCTCGACGAGGGTTCTATCTGGTTGCAGGTGACTCTCCCGCCCGGTATCTCTTTGGATAAGTCGAGGGAGATGTCCGACACCTTGAGGGCACGCACGATGAAATATCCTGAGATAACCTACGTGATGGTTCAGGCAGGGCGCAACGATGATGGAACAGACCCTTTCACGCCATCGCATTTCGAAGTATCCATAGGAATCAAGCCTTATAAAGAATGGAAAAGGGGAAAGACGAAGAACGATTTGATAGAAGAGTTGGCCACAGAATACGCAACGATGCAAGGATATACCGTCGGCTTTAGTCAGCCGATGATCGACGGAGTCATGGACAAGATTGCAGGCGCACATAGCGAATTGGTCGTCAAAATATACGGAAACGATTTCAAAGAGACTCGGCGAATAGCAGAAGAGATAACAGACGTATTAAAGACCATAAAAGGAGGCGTAGACATAAGCATCGACCAAGCCCCTCCGCTCCCACAGATGCAGATTGTTATGAACCGCGACGCGATTGCTCGTTACGGACTAAACGTCTCTGACGTGAGCGATCTTATCGAGATTGCAATCGGTGGCAAAGCTATTTCGCAAATCTATCGAGACGATAGGGTCTATGATATTATCTGCAAATACAAAGAGGACAGCAGAGACACACCTGAGAAGATAGCCGAGCTGATGCTAACACCACAAACAGGAGCAAGAATACCACTCTCGCAAGTGGCGGACATCAGACTAACCACAGGCGAAAGTACTATCACACGAGAGATGAACAAGCGTCACCTGACCGTCAAGCTCAATCTTCGCGGCAGGGATTTAAGTTCTTTTCTAAAGGAAGCAAGAAGTGCAATCGAGGAGAATGTCGCCTACGACCATGAGCGATACCACATCAAATGGGGCGGGCAATTCGAGAATCAGCATCGCGCCTACTCTCGTATGGCGATGGTCATTCCGCTGGCTCTGATGGCTATGTTCATTTTGCTGTACGGCGCATTCGGCAAGTTTCGACAGGCATCGTTGGCGCTCTCCGTTATCCTGCTTGCCCTTTTCGGAGGGATGTTGGCGCTAAACGTTCGGGGGATGACGCTCAACGTTTCTTCTGCAGTTGGTTTTATTGCGATGTTTGGTTTATCTATTCAAAATTGTGTTATCCTGATTTCGCAGTTCAATAGTTTGAGACGGGAAGGTATGCCGTTGTATGAGGCTGTCTCGAATGGCGCGCGCCATCGCTTCCGTCCGGTGTTGATGACTGCCGTAACCACTGTTCTCGGTCTGCTTCCTGCGTCGTTGGCTACCGGCATCGGCTCG
>JGI996J12353_1000063_pt1 | contig 34887 bp, 26 predicted proteins | sample IntmicLarv5ML5BL_FD_12353 | JGI IMG/M metagenome (IMG submission 12353) | reverse complement strand
TGTCACAGCTGTGACATTGCATTGTCACAAGACAATGATTACGTTCACTATTTGGGTAGGAGTGAATGTCTTTTCGTCCTACAGGGACGATTGATACTAGCCCAACGGCTTTAGCCTTGGGTCTCATCATACAATAAACGAATGCGTGCTGTAATTACGCCGGATACAGGTTTTCGGCGTACTTACAGCACGCAAAATATATGCGGGATACATATAAACCCCAAGGCTAAAGCCGTTGGGCTAGATTCACGGGTCCCTACAGGACCAAAAATAGTTTCGCTATTTGTGTAGTCATGAAACAAAAAAGGAGGCATCTCATTTATGAGACGTCTCCTTCTGTAAAGTTTTCGTTCGGTGATTTTCTTTATGAAAGTTCTCCGCGAACAATTTCTTCTTTGTCTTTATCCCAGTACATTGTGCGTCCTTCGAGATATGCACGAGTACCCATGTGGGCAGTCATTGCTTCTTCGAACGACATATCAATATCACAACTTGGTGTCTTGTCTTGACGGATACATTCCAACCATTCGCGAATGTGAAGGTGGGTTGTATCGTAACGCTTACCGTTTACATAGGTGTAAAGCAGTCCGCGTTGAGCGAAGTACAATTCTGTTGGCGATGTAACAGTATCAGAACTACTCTGTCCCGGAACATAAGTGTAGAACGGAGTATCAGTAGGGATGACTCCGCTACTTACCTTGTCGGCATAGCGAGTTGAGTTATTGTCAACAGTTACCTGCAGGATATTAGACACCTCCATCGATGCATCATGTCCCATAAAGACCTTTCCACGATTACGTGAACTTGCCAATGTCGCACTATAAAGCATTGACATATCATGGTCTTTGAATTCGAAAACAGTCTGCAATATATCAGGCACAGTACGTCCGTCTTTGAAGAAGTAAACACCACCGGATGAAACGGCAGAGTTTGGAATACCAACCCTCATGATTTGGTTTACAGCATCATACTCGTGAGTCAGCAAGTCGCCCGAAAGCCCAGTGCTGTAATCCCACCAACAACGCCAGCGGAAGAAACGTTCGAGGCTGAATTTGCTTCTCTCGTCCGGCCCGATATAACGCTCAAGCTGATACTTTTTCATATAGTCGTTGTACTCTTTGATACGTTCTTCCGGTCCTTCGAACTGTTTCCAGTCGATAGAGTTAGGGTTAGAACCTTCGATAATATCATATACCCACGCTCCGTTTGGAGAGTTACGGTTTGTACATACTTCGATAAGGTTCACGTGCCCAAGTAATCCGTTATTGATTATTTCGGCGGCCTTTTGGTAGCAGTCCGTTTGTCTTCCCTGATGTCCTAACTGGAACACAACTCCTGTCTCACGAACTACCTGGCGTACCATGTATGTTTCAGGCACAGTCCATGATAATGGTTTTTCGCAATATACATGTTTGCCTGCACGTGCAGCATCCATTGCCATTGTGCTATGCCAGTGGTCTGGAGAAGCTATGATAACAGCGTCGATATCGTCTGCTGCGATTAGTTCCTGATAAGTTCTGTATCTTTTAGGAGCTTTGCCGAATTTGCCATTGCTTCCTTCACGATTAATGTTGGAACAAGCAACAACAGCTTGCTCTCCAAACACATCGAAGATATCACAAACACCGTTTACTACGACATTCAAATCATCTTGTTGAAGATATTGTTCGTAACGAGTGTCTTTCTTGTTCTTTTTGTTTGCCTCAATCATGGTATCAACCCATGATGGTTCAGCAAACCCCGCGGCACGCATAAGTTGCTTTCCACGTATACCAAAGCCGATAATACCAAGACGAATCTGCTTTCCATCTCCCAGCGGTTCAAGGAATGATGCTTCGTTTGAGCTTACCTTGAAAACGTCCGAGATGTCACGAGACCCTCTTTCTAACTTTTGTTTTTTATAAGCTCCATAAGCTAATGCACCTAATACAGGAACAGTTGCTAATGCTTTCAATGTTTCGCGACGACCTTTATCCGGTTCGTTCGCTTCAATATTTTCTTTCTTATTTATATCCTCTGCCATGGCTTAAATTAATTTTAATTTAAGGATACTGTCTGGTAAAACCTTTACCAATAACCTGTCTAAACCTATTATTTTAGAAGTAGAGAATGCGCATAGAACACCTAATGCAGCAAATTCCACAACGTTCTTATCTATCCACAAATAAGAACCTTCAAAAGGCATCATATAAGATGCTCCGATAAAAGAAGGGTGAGAGAGAGTGTAGAAACATAGAAGAATCATACCACCTACTGATGCAAGTCTTGAGAAGAAACCTAAGATAAGGCAAAGACCGATGAGGAACAAACTCCATTGGTTCATGAAGTCAACAATAGCCATCACGGAAGGGTCTTGCGTCATTCCAATAAAAAGAGAGGAAGCCAGGCCTTTTGAGTCGAGTAGATAAGGCAAAGAAGTCCATTTCGGATTCAATATTTTCACCAATCCCTCATACATGAAATGCCATCCGATAAATACGCGTAGCAATACCAACCAAGTTAGCTGAGTTTTAGAGTAAAGTTTAGTATTTCCCATTTGTTACTGTAATTGGATAAAAAATACCCGAAGTGCGCATTCGACTTCGGGTCTTTTTAGTTATCATAGTTCTTAAAAAAGTAGAATTAATCTAACACTTTGATTCTTATGTTACGGAACCACACTGCTTCTCCATGATCTTGTAATCCGATTAGACCTTCTTTGTTAGGTCCGCCACAGTTCAACAATAGTTCATAAGCCAAAGGCCAGTCCTCTTTGCTGAATTTGCTTGCGTCCAACATTGCTTTCCATTTCGGAGTCCACAAGTGATATTCCAAAACTTTCACGTCGTTCTGAAAGTGAACGATTGTACCATTATAGGACAAGATACCACCCTTGTTCCATTCGCCGTGTGGTTTTGAATTTTGTGGTCTAGCAGGAATCATGTCATACAGTGATGCAGATTGACGGTTTCCATTTTCACCTAATCTTGCATCAATGTGGTTATCGTTATCCAAAATTTGATATTCCGGAGAAGAAATATATGAAGGTTGCCCTTCTACTTCTTGAATAAGAATGAATACTCCAGAGTTGGCACCTCTGTCTACTTTCCATTCAAATTCGAATTCAAAGTTTTTGAATTTATGAGCAAAAACCAAATCGCCACCATCTTCAGCGCCTGCTTCACCAGTTCCAGTAAATGGAATGTGAAGAGCTCCATCGTTAACAGACCATGCAGCTGGAGGAACTTCTTTATTGTACCCTCTCCATCCATTCAATGTTTTACCATCAAACAAGGTGATCCAACCATCAGCATCTTTAGGGAAAGATGCTAAATCTACCATAGGTAAATCCATCAGTTTGTATTCAGGAACAGCAGCGTCTGCAGAGGTTTTACTACCACCTCCACCACATGATGCAAAAGAAGCCATCATCACTGCGGCACTAGCCAATAATATTAATTTCTTCATTTTTAAAAATTATTTTCTGTGTTTAATAATTAACGAGGCATATCAACCAAGTTCCAACCTGCACGATAATTATGCTTAATCAATTCTTCAGCGAATGCCTTAGCATTAATTGGGTCAGTCCAAGTCTTAGCGAATGTTGGATGTCCGTCTTTAATTGAGAAACCGTCCTTGATAACAATTCTCAATTGCTCGTCGTCCTTGATGTTTGTGAACTTCATGTTAGCACCATCCCACTCTAATTCTTTGTTCAATGCTTGCAAACGAACAGCAAGTACACCCATTACAACCATTTCGTTGAATGGTCCAGCTTCGCTGAAGTCAGATGCAGTCTTAACACGAGTAGCAGCATTTTCTTTAGAAGCACGGATCCAGTCTTGTTCGTGACCTCTAACTAGGTCTTTAACACGACGAACTGTCTTAGCAACATTAGGAACACGACCTGAAAGCAACCATGGGTTAACACCATAACAACCACAAATCAATGTATCTTTTGTTCCGTGGAAAATAACAGCACCACCTTGATCGTTCATTTCACGACCTGCTGGGTAACCTGCTGGCATAGGAGGTTTCAAACCACCATCATACCAATGTATGTCAACCTCAGGCATAGCAACCTTAGGCATATTGTCACGAGCAGGGTATGTTAATTTAACGTATTGAGCTTGAGGAGCACAGTCTCTCAACAATAGTGTTGAAGAACCTTGAACCTTAGTAGGATATTGAAGATTCAATGCCTTGAATACAGGGTGAAGGATGTGGCAAGCCATATCACCAAGAGCTCCTGTACCGTAAGCCCACCATCCGCGCCAGTTCCAAGGATGATATATATTATTAAATGGTCTCAATTCAGCTGGACCAGTAAATAAATCCCAATTCAATGTAGAAGGAACTCTGTCTGCTCTTTCAGGAGTCATCAAACCTTGTGGCCAGATAGGACGGTCAGTGAATGCTTCAACCTTAGTGATTTCACCTATTTCACCAGCCTGTATCCATTCGCAGATAAGGTTTACACCTTCACCTGATGAACCTTGGTTACCCATTTGAGTAGCTACTTGATGCTTCTCAGCAAGCTTAGTTAATAGACGTGACTCATAAACAGAGTGAGTAAGAGGCTTTTGACAATAAACGTGTTTTCCCATCGTCATTGCATCAGCAGACATGATAGCGTGAGTATGGTCAGCAGTAGCAACCATAACACCATCGATAGATGATCCTAGCTCATCATACATCTTACGATAATCCCAATACTTTTTAGCTTGAGGATATTTATCAAAAACGGGTTTTGAATATCTCCAATCCACGTCACAAAGACCAACAATGTTCTCTGTTTCCATGTTACGAAGGTTAGCAGCACCCATACCACCGATACCAATACCGACGATATTCATTTTGTCTGTCGGAGACATGTGACCATGACTCTTACCAAGAACAGAATTAGGAACGATGGTCAATGCCGCAGCAGCCGCAGTTCCTGTCTGAATAAAAGATCTTCTAGAAATGTTTGACATAATATTAAATTTTAATAGATTAGCTTTGTTTTGTAACAGATTAAGGTTAACGCCTTTTTCTCACAAAATCACACAAATATAACCAAAGCATAATTAGATTCAAGTTTTTCAAGAGCTTTCTTGTTTAAAATAATTTTTTTTAACAATGTTATACAAAATTACAACCACAAATTACAACAATTTGTTAATCAAGTGATACTACTCTTTTTGATGGGTTTTATTAAAACAAAAAGGAGCTGTCCATATTTCTTTGGACAACTCCTTTTGTATATTCAAATATCTTAAATTTTATTGCTCTGTATCTATTGCTTTCCATGTAAAGGCGGCAGCTACTGCGCCGACGAATGGGGCAACGATGAACAGCCAAAGTTGCGAAAGAGCAGCGCCTCCTTCAAACAACGCAGGACCGATACTACGAGCCGGGTTCACCGATGTTCCTGTGATTGGAATACAAACGATATGAATCAACACTAACGACAAGCCGATTGCAAGCCCTGCGAATCCATTAGCCGAACCTTTTGACGTTGATCCAAACACTACAAGAAGAAAGATAAATGTAAACACTGCCTCAGCAACAAAGGCTACGGTTAAATCGCTATAGCCATTCGCTCCAGTAAGCGTAGTTGTCGAGCCCGAATTTTGTGCAAGCACAAACAAAATAGCAGAACCTAAAATAGCTCCGAGAACCTGAGCAACCATGTATCCGGCAGCATCTTTTGAGGAGATTTTATTTGCAACCAACATACCAAGAGTGATAGCAGGATTGATATGACAACCTGATATCTTACCGATTGTGTAAGCCATTGCAATAACCGAAAGACCAAACGCAAGCGCAACACCAAGTGTGCCTACTGCTGCAAAAGGTTGGGCTGTTCCGGCAAAAACAGCACTACCACATCCCATTAAAACAAGCACCATAGTTCCTAAGAACTCAGCTAAATACTTTTTCATACTTTTTCTTTTTTAATTAATAAAACTACATTGTTTAAAACATTGCAAAAATAATTAAATATTTTTTAGAGAAAAAAGCAAGTTAACGTACTCTCATTTCACGTTGAAGAACCAATGAGGGAATGTTGTTGTCTTGTCCTGCGCCTGATATAAGGATTTCGCCTTTTCCATATCGCTGTCGAAGTTCTTATACTCACTGTTCATAAAGGCTGCCATACTCTTCTGGAAGTGTGCATTTAGAGAGATTGCACGAGGGTTTTGCGGATTGCGTGCGAGAGCTTCTGCGTATGAAGAGATTACTACACCGGCATATTTCTGTCCGCTCACAGCAGGATTAATCGACATTTGTGCATAATACCAATAGCCGTTCAGCGTCTTTATCTCGGAGATTACTTCCGAGGGTAGTTGCTTCATATTGCTTAGTTTGTCAAGGCATTTGCGAGCATCATCAAGGTAATTGGTATTGCCTGCCGACATAAAGAACAATGTGATACCAGCATATGCCTGATAGTAAGCAGATAGCCAGTCGGTAGGATATACAGTGCTGAGGCGTTCAAAATGGTTGCGCACTTCAGCCCATTGCTCAGGCGACCGGGCGTTATCGAGCGCAGTTACTGCTGCCACTTGTTTATTTGTCAATACACTATCTTGCGCTTTCGCTGTTCCTACAAGACTTAATACAATCACGATAAAGATTACAAATACATTAGTTTTCATTTGAATAAATATTAAAAGTTTGAAACATCATAAGCTGTATTTCCGCCGAGGGTGATGAACACACCGACGAAGAAGAAATTACGCGAAGCTGTCTTCACAGGCTTTCCCGCATACACTCCGTTTGCATCGGGAGCAGAATCGTATGTATAATCATAGATATTGCGTCTGCCAAACAGATTGGAGGCAGAGGCGTATACGATAACCTTTTTGCTTGCCAGATAAGTGATGCTGAGATCAAGCGAATTATACGATGGTGCGTACGCATTCATAAAGCCGTCCTTATTAGGGTTGTGATATGGCCTACCACTTGCAACGCGATTTGTCACACCAACGATACTTCGCAATGCCTGCACATTATATTTAAGCACAACCGAAGCATTATGTCGGGAGGCATACTGAGGGACATCAAATACAGGATAGTCCTGATACTTACGTTCAGAAAGATTAAGCGAATACGACAGTCTACACTCAAGGTTACGAAATAAGGACTCATTAGAGTAGAAGAAGTCCAATCCCTTGCTATATCCATAGCCGCCATTACTCAGTACTCCATTCTCTACAAGGGCGAGATTGTCGTACTTCTTGTAATATGCTTCAGCACGATAAAACTGTTTGCCGGATTGATGATATGCTCCGAAGATATAATGTATACAGCTTTCTGCCGACAAATCTTGCGAGCGGTATAGATAACGGCTTTCGCTCAACTGTGTATATCGCCCTAGTATTGCGGAAAGGTCTACCTGCTTAACTTTATAGTTTACGACAAGGCGCGGATTGAAATTCCATCCGCCATCAAAAGAGGTATGTTCCAATCGGGAAGATACCACCATATTAAGTTTGTCTGATAAATAAAAGCTACCCGTTGCAAATATGGCATCTACCGAATGGCTTACTTCGTCATGATTAAACACCTCGCCATCATATCTTTCTTCTGAGAATAAACGCATTGTCTCAACACCTGCCTGCATTTTGAATAATGATGAGTAGCGTTTATACAATTTAAGTTTCAAGTGTAGCTCTCTTTCGTTTAAGCCAACCTTATCTCCTGCCGAGATAGCAGAACCAACCGCCTGACTTCTTCCTGAGAAGGCTGCTCCACCGAAAAGATTGTAACCAGAGTATAGCTCATGCTTGTAGGTAGCGTTCAGGTATGCATTATTCTCGTCAAGCTTGAGCCTGCGACTATCTTCATTGATTGAAAATGTTGTTCTATCATAACCGGTATAAAGTTTCAGTACACTTTTTCTGTCTGGATTATAGCGAAACTGTGCCCCGCCATTAAACAACTGATAGGGTGATGCCCAATCGCGACTGTTCGGCACGACAGAGAAATAGGGCGCAAGATTCTGATAGTCGAGACTTACGGAGACAGAGCCTTTGTCAGCAGAATAAGTACCACCCCCTCCTGCTCCTACCGAGGAGAAGTTGACGCCATACTTCGAGACAAGACTCTCGTCCTTTGTATAAAGAGGCAGCACGCTAGATAACCCTTGTGCATACTCTGAATCGTAGCCGCCAAGCGAGAAGTTCATTCCGTCGAACATAAATGGAGAATAGCGTCCACGAACAGGTTCGTTTGCGGCAGTCGTAGTATAGGGATTCAGCACACGCATATCGTCGATGTATGTCTGAACCTCGCGACTCTCACCGCCACGCACAAAGAGTCGCCCGCTCTCACCAACAGCCTGCGTGCCCGGCATCGTAGCAAGCGAGCCATATAAATCGCCTGCCGAACCTGCCGTCGTTACAATCTCGACAGCGTTCATTCCTTCAAACTGACTACTCCCCTTTAGTTGGAATATACTTGCTGTCACAGTTACGCCGTCTAAGAACATTGCCGTAGGGCGCATCCTTATAATTAAGTCAGACATACCCTCGCCGCTGCCTTTATGCTCGTATGTTTCATATCCCAGCATCATCGCGCAAAGGGTTACACTCGCATTCACGTCCGATAGGAAAGAGAACCTTCCATCCAAATCACTGCTCGCGCCTTCAAAGGTTTCCTTTATAAAGACATTCACGCCAACTAACGGCTGTGCATTTTCGTCAAATACAATTCCGCTGATTGTTTGTTGCGCGAAAGCATAACTTTGCGTTAACAAGAGAATGATAATTGAATAAAAAACCTTTTTCATCTGAGCAATAAATTAATCGTTATGCTGCAAATGTATGGGTGGTTTTTGTGGCAATAAAATAATCGGGATATATGGCGTTGCTATGTGATAGGAGGCATAGAAAACGCCATTTATCACAGGCTTCTGTGATGAATGGCGTAAAATATCATGTATTGTTAGATAGACGACAGATTATCCCTCAACGATTTAGTGTATGCACGAGAAACTGGCACTTCCTCAGTACTATGACCGAAGGATAATCGATAACCCTGCGAGTTGCCAAGAACGGTATCCACACTCTTAGTATTTATAAGGAATGCACGGTGGCAACGGATAATATAGGTGTATTGTTCAAGCATTTCTTCGGCCTGTTTAATCGTGGCGCGAAGTAATTTCTGCACCGCCTTGCCTTCCTCGATGTAGTTTACTTTTACATAGTTGCCATAAGCCTCAATGTAAAGCAGACTTGCAGGAGATATTGTTATGCTGCCCTTAGTACTGCCCGATAATACGACTGTATCGTTATTTGTTGAAGTAATAGATTCATTACAAACTTTCCTTGCTGCAAGTTCGTTGTTCATCTCATTAGCTTCCTTGAGCCGTTCGACAAGCATCTTATTTCTATTAATAAAGAACGTAAACATCGCAGGGAAAACACCGACAATTGCTGTAATGGAATAAGTCTGAAGAAAAAAACAGAACCATTGAAGAGCGTCCATCCCTGTAAAATCAAATAACAACAGAGTGAACAGGACATTGCCTATCGTAATAAAAAGAAGCGTGTTAAAGAAAAGACTTATTAACTCCCTACCGAAAGTCCATCTTTCAGCAACATAGAAGCCTTTGAATATTGCAGGAAACGAGTACGCTCCAATCAATACACATACAGCAGATACCAATGCATAGCCAAAGCATATATAAAGAGGTTGCGTTCCTATTCCGAAAGGTTTGAATACGACAAGTATAAACAACACAATAAGTGATGATATCACGGCAATGTGCCAACGCTTGCCACTATACATTGGGTACGGGTGATTCCAGAAGTCCATTTCTTTTATTTTTGGTAGACGAAGATAGTCAATATTTATGGGAACAGTATGGACGACTGTATCTAATCAAAACAAAAGTGACCCCTAATCGTTGTATATAAACCAACTTTCAGGGGGCACTTGATTTTTTATTGGAGATAAAGATTTGGAAGCGACATCAGGCCTCCTCCTCATTTAATAACTGTAATGCTGACGACTTCCACATCTTTTTTCTCTTTGTTGTTCTTTATTGTATTTCCGTCGATACTCCATTCTTCGCTAAAATCAAGACGAGGTCCTTTATTGACAGAGTATGTGTATGTAATATCACCAAACTTGCACATCAAGGTTGTTAGTGTCCCATTTGTTTCGTTTTCGACGGAATTGTCTGCTGCATCGCTGTCTTTTTTAAATGCTGCCGCAAATTCATCTGCAAGAGCCTTATTGTCCGTTATTACGATAGTCTTTATTTCAGACCTTTTCCCTTTATTGTTTATGCGGGTTACCGTTTCTTTTACCGAGCTAAGTCCCTCGCTTTTTTTAATTACAGCATTGATGTTTTCCTGAGCCAACACTTCAGTCGACAAGTCCCCGATAAGTAGTAATGCTACTACTGTTAATAATAATCTTGCTTTCATAAGTCTAACTTTATTATGTGATTAATCTATTTCCATTATTTTCTTGGCTTCTTCTTTTGCATATCCTTCCGGCATCCTGCTGAGGATTTCATGATAAGGTCGTGTTTCCGTTTGCAGCAGTGCGTTGTGGAAACGTTTCTGTTCAGCGGCAGCTTCCTGTATCTTCTCTATTTCTTGATATTGTTCCAATGCCATATTATATGAATCGATTAGTTCCGAATATATTTTCTTTACGTCTGTAATCCGCTCTCCATTGCGTATTATGTAGCCATCGACGATTAGTTCATTTTCAGAATCATTCGGAAGGAATTGAATAGAGAATAAAACTAATAATGAAGCCGCGATGCCCGTAGCCCACAACCAAAACTTCTTAGAGGTTCGTTTCTTTTTCATTATGACCTTATCCTCGTTCATTCCTGCTTGGAAATAACCGATGACAGGTTTATAATCCAGCAAATGTTCAGGCACACCTTCTTGTGCAAAGAAATCATACAACGCCTTTTCTTCCTCATTACTTGTTTCGCCCTCGAAGAAGCGTTCCAACAGATATTCTATTTGTTTATAATCTTTTTCCATCATTGTTGTCTTTTGAAAAATAATTCCTTGATACGCTTTCTCCCTCTGGAGAGATGCACTCGTATTGCACCGGACGACGCGCCTGTTAATTCCGTAATCTCTTCTATTTCTAAGCCTTCGATATGCTTCATCCGCAGAATCGTTTGTTGCAAGTCGGGAAGGCTATCGAGAATCGTCATCACTATCATCACGTCTTCTTGTTGTTCCAGTTGACTGTCCGGTAAGGGTTCGCCATACTCTGCCGCTACTTTATCCATATCGTTGTCGTACTCGCGGAAACTTTTCAGGCGATTCAGGCAAAGGTTTTTCGTAATCGTTACAGCCAATGCCGCCACATTATTATACTTATCAAGCTCTTTGCGTATATGCCACAGTTTCAGCATGACCTCCTGAACGACATCCTCGGCATCTTCCTGAGTTTGCAATATACGCTGTGCATAGAAAAGCAACTTCTCCCGCAGCGGTACGATCTCTTTCTTGAACTCTTCCTGTTTCATCTCTACTCATTAACGACAACCGAGTAAGTAAAATGTTACAACAACAATGATTTTGTGCAAAATTGACACTTTGATAGTAAAAATGGCGTTTTTGCGTTTGCCCGACGTTGGGCAAGTCTAAAAATGAGCATTTTGTCGTTGCCCAACGTTGGGCAAACTTGAATTTTACGTTTTTGTGTTTGCCCAAGACTGGGCAAGCTTGAAATTTTGCGTTTTGTCGTTGCCCAACGTCGGGCAAACGTGAAAATGACATTTTTGCATTTTCCCAACGTTGGGAGAATGAGAAAGTCCCCAACTTTTTCTAACACTACTATTTTCCTATCTTTGCACGAATTATTATTTTATTACAACAGGTTAAGGTTATGGCGGAAGGGAATAGTATTTTTATTAAAGGCGCACGTGTTAATAATCTGAAGAATATTGATGTTGAAATTCCAAGAGATAGGCTGGTGGTCATTACCGGACTTTCGGGTAGCGGAAAATCTTCTTTAGCTTTCGATACTCTTTATGCCGAAGGACAGAGGAGGTACGTTGAGAGCCTTTCGTCGTACGCTCGCCAGTTTCTTGGCAGAATGAGCAAGCCTGAGTGTGATTATATCAAGGGCATTCCGCCGGCAATCGCCATTGAGCAAAAAGTAAATACTCGCAATCCACGCTCGACCGTTGGCACGTCTACTGAAGTTTATGAATATATGCGGTTGCTGTATGCTCGTATCGGTCGCACGTTTTCCCCTGTTTCAGGTGAAGAGGTGAAGAAGCATAATGTATCGGATATTCGTGACGAAGTATTGATCTATCCTGAAGGCACTAAGTTTGCCGTCTTTACCCCAATCATCGTTCCCGAAGGAAGGAGTGTAAAAGAACAACTTGAGGTGATGCAAAGAGACGGCTACTCGCGTGTGCTGGTAGACGGAGAAGTTTACCGTATTCAAGAGGCAACGGCAGACAAGAAACTTCTTAAAGGAGAGATTGAGTTGATGATAGACCGCCTTACGGTTTCAAACGATAATATATTAAAGAGTCGCCTGGCGGATTCTGTCGAAACTGCATTCTTGGAAGGACGGGGAATATGCCATATACGCATATACGTCGGCGATGAGGTTGTCCTAAAAGAATACTCAAAAATATTCGAGGCAGATGGCATTAAGTTCATGGAGCCTACGGATATGATGTTCAGCTTTAACAATCCACTCGGGGCTTGTTCCGTATGCGAAGGCTACGGCAGGGTGTTAGGCATAGATGAAGATTTGGTTGTTCCCGACAAAGGCTTGTCGGTCTACGAAGGTGCTGTAATATGCTGGAAGGGCGACGTGATGAGTGAGTGGCAGAAGGATTTTATATATAAATCGGAGAAATATGATTTCCCGATACACCGTCCATATTTCCAATTGACTGACAGCGAAAAGGAATTACTATGGCGTGGTGCAAAAGGATTGAACGGAATTGATAGCTTCTTCAAATTCGTTGAAGAGAATCAATACAAAATACAATACCGCGTAATGTTGGCACGCTATCGCGGAAAGACTTCCTGTCCTGCTTGTAAAGGCAGCAGATTGAAGCCGGAAGCATTATACGTAACCGTTGGCGGGAAAAATATTGCGCAACTCGTGACTCTTCCAATAAACGATGTGAAAGAGTTTTTTGATAATATCGAATTAGATGCGACAGACGCAGCCGTTGCCAAGCGATTGCTGACGGAGATAAATAGTCGATTGCAATTTCTATTGGATGTCGGACTTGGATATCTTACGCTCGACCGCCTTTCGGCATCGTTGTCCGGTGGAGAAAGTCAACGCATCAACCTCGCAACATCATTGGGTAGTAGTCTGGTGGGGTCTATGTATATTCTCGATGAACCAAGTATTGGACTTCATTCGCGAGACACAGACTTGCTTATAGACGTACTACGCAAGCTAAAGAAGCTCGGCAACACAGTTGTCATCGTTGAGCATGATGAGGAAATAATCCGCACAGCCGACTACATTATAGATATAGGTCCTAAGGCTGGGCGACTTGGCGGTGAGGTAGTCTATCAAGGTGATGTAGACAGCCTGAGAAGTGACAGTGAAAGTTTCACTGTAAACTATCTCACAGGCAAAGAAGTGATAGAAGTGCCCACCTATCGCAGACCGTGGAATAATTACATAGAGATAAAAGGAGCCCGTCGGAATAATCTGAAAGGCGTAGATGTAAAGTTTCCTCTTAACATAATGACAGTGGTGACGGGGGTAAGCGGCTCGGGCAAGAGTTCCCTTGTTCGGGATATCTTCTACGAAGGTGTTAAACGTTCGCTTGACGCTTCTGCTCGTCTCGCAATAGATTGTACAAGCATAGACGGCGATCTGAAACTGATTCAAAGCGTTGAATTTGTAGACCAGAACTCTATCGGTAAGAGTTCTCGCTCGAATCCTGTAACATATATCGGAGCTTATGATGAAATAAGAAAGCTATACGCCGATTGTCCCCTTGCCAAGCAGATGAAGTACACACCGGCTCATTTCTCTTTCAACAAAGAAGGCGGACGCTGCGAGGAATGTAAGGGCGACGGACGTATAACGGTGGAAATGCAATTCATGGCAGACATTACTCTGGTATGCGACTCTTGTCATGGGAAACGCTTTAAGTCGGATTTGCTCGAGGTGGAATATCGCGGAGCAAATGTATATGACATACTCGAGATGACTGTCAATCAGGCTATCGAATTCTTCAGCGAGAACGTAGCCTCTCAGGAAAAGAAAATCGTAAAGAAGCTAAAGCCTCTGCAAGACGTTGGCTTAGGCTATATCAAATTAGGACAGACTTCGTCCACCCTATCAGGCGGAGAGAACCAACGTGTAAAATTGGCATACTATCTCGGACAGGAAAAGCAACAGCCAACATTGTTCATCTTCGACGAACCGACAACAGGATTGCACTTCCACGACATCAAGACTTTACTGAAAGCATTCAATGCCTTGATTGAAAAGGGACACACAGTGGTAATCATCGAACATAATATGGACGTAATCAAATGCGCCGACCATATAATAGACCTTGGTCCCGAAGGAGGTACGCAGGAAGGTGGATACTTGGTATGCACAGGTACTCCTGAAGAAGTGGTAAAGTGTAAAAACTCATACACAGGAAAATACCTGAAGGAAAAGTTAGCTTAAAACGGTAAAGATAGGGCGTTTAAACTCACTATTTGGGTAGAGGTGAAACAAACAACGGAGGTGTCTCAATTATGAGGCACCTCCGTTGCTATGTTTAAACCTTAAATTATGCGATATATTACTCCTTAGATTTGTTTATAAACTCTTCACGAGCCTTCATCCGTTTTATCTGAACATAACGAAGTACAAGTATCACAACGATAGATGCAGCAAGCACTACGAAGTATTGGGTATATCCTTGTCCGGGATTTCTTCCAGGCCATCCCATAATAGCCATTGCAAATACATATATTGAAAGTATCGCCGTTGTTATGTTTACACGTTTCATCTGATATAATTTTTAGTTTCGCAAATATAGATGTTTCCTTTTATAGTAACTAAAGGATTAATTTATATTCACATTTATAGCTCTTAGCTCTCAGCGAGATAATATAAAAACCGGAAAGGTTTGATAACGATATCTCTCTGCTCTCTTTTTGACGGAAAGATTCCTTGCGCACACTTCTACCTGTAATATCCAATATCTCAAGAATCCCTTTCTCCGGTGCATTTTTGATATGGAATGTTGAACCTAAAAGAAAATATGGTGGTGTAAGAGTATTGTCGTTACTGGTGTACATTGTCCATGGCTCATTGGTATGGGATGTCACTTCCACATTAACGGGTAGTATTGAATGCTGTCTTGGAGCAACAGCCTCTACCAAAAGGCTCACCGGCGAACCAGCCTTCACAAAGAATGCAGAGAAAGGAGCTAAGGCATAGTCGTCGTTTAATGCGATAGCCTTATATTTTGTACCATCATAGACATAAACATAACCATCAAGGGAAGCACTCTCCAATTGTTTAACAGGCAGAGCAGACAACAAAGGATTGCCACACAAATTCCAACCCTCATGTTCTCCATGACCGACTGCCGCAGAGGCATCTACAACAATCTCGCCATGACGACCAAATCCTTCAGGGATATTTTCGCCATTAATAGAGAAAGTCATTGTTGTAGTATCAGCTCCATTATCCAAAGCGATAAGGTAGCCTTTGTTCTTAAAGAATACCGGCTGACCATCACTCCCCGTTGATTCCGGCAATACCTCCCAAGCACTCGAAGTGCCTTGCGAATTAGCTCGTTTATGCCCATTATATTTTTGCACATAAAAGTAATTCCCTATCGAGACAAATGTTTCATCTTTTAGTTCAAAGGCAGAGTCTATGTCTTCCAAATAGACATCGAAAGGGAAAGATATAAAATACCAAACTCCTTTTTGAGGAAAAGTATGAGTATAAGAGAACTTATCACGTACAACGAACTCGCCCTTTGAAAGAACCGAAGCATTATTATGCAAAAAGAGACTGTTGACCGCCAATGATGCATTCGGCGCAATATAAAGTTCGCCGTCGCTTATTGCTACTGTATCGCATCTTTCCGCATTCTTAACAATTACATCACCATTTATTAAAGCAGATCTGTTACGTGCAGCAGGAAGATGGCTCCATCTTATGGTGTCTCCCCATTCTCCCATTCCATTGAACAAGCTGTATTTTTGAATATCTCCGAATGCCAAAGCATTATCGAAATAATAAGAACTACCATAATTAGGGCGTGTGATCCTTACTTTAAATTCCAGACTGATTGCTTTAGAAAACTCCTTATGACCCCAAGGAGAAGTATAGCCATCAACGAATGAATAAACAAGATCAGCCTCATTTATTCCCGATGTGCGAATTACTTTTATTTCCAGAAACTCTTGAGCACTAAGGTTTCTACCTGCATAGCCTAACGCTATTTTAGGATTGTCGTATTTATCCAATGATATAGTGTCAAGGGCGAATTTAGCATCATATTTTATCATAAGCATAGTCTTGTCCTTGTCTTCTGAGTAACCACTTGAAGCCGCCGAAACAAGGTATGTCGTCCCTGAAGTTGTGTAACCCCAATTATCCATTGGAGAACCTTCAAAGGTCTGCATACGAAATGTATCACAAATTAGAGTATTCCTATTACTATTAATAAAGGAGTCCCACAAGGAGGGAGAAAGAGATGGTGTTTGCGAATAAAGATTAGACAAACAGACTTGTGCTACAAATAGCATAAACAAAGTTTTTTTTGTTCTTTTCATAGTTTTTCAATTTTCTACTGGTTAAATAGTCATGCAAAGATATGACAATAACCGAAATGATTATCTTTGTCACATGAAAGAATTTATCATATCTGAGGCACAAACGGAAAAAGCAGTCCTTGTGGGACTAATAACTCCAGGTCAAAATGAACAACAAGTGAAGGAATATCTGGACGAATTGGCATTTCTTGCTGACACTGCCGGTGCGGAGACAATTAAATCTTTTTGTCAAAGATTAGATTATTCTAATCCTGTAACATTTGTCGGAAAAGGTAAATTGCAGGAGATAAAAGAGTATGTCGTGGAGCACGAAGTAGGACTTGTTATCTTTGACGACGAACTAAGCTCAAAACAATTACGTAATATAGAGAAGGAACTTCAGGTGAAGATTTTAGACAGAACGAACCTGATTCTGGACATCTTTGCTCGCCGTGCACAAACGGCTCATGCAAAGACTCAAGTAGAGCTTGCACAATATAAATATATGTTACCACGACTTACACGTTTGTGGACTCACCTTGAGCGTCAACGTGGAGGTGTAGGTATGCGTGGACCGGGTGAAACTCAGCTTGAAACAGATAAACGTATCATCCTTGATAAAATCTCTCGCCTAAAACAAAATCTCGAGGAGATTGATAAGCAAATGAGCGTACAGAGAAAAAATAGGGGTAAGATGGTGCGCGTTGCATTGGTTGGTTACACAAACGTAGGTAAGTCAACAATCATGAATCTAATCAGCAAGAGCGAGGTCTTTGCTGAGAACAAATTGTTTGCAACATTAGATACAACTGTACGTAAGGTTATAATCGACAACCTTCCTTTCCTTTTATCTGACACAGTCGGATTTATTCGTAAATTACCTACAGAACTGGTCGAATCGTTCAAATCGACTCTTGATGAGGTACGTGAAGCAGACCTATTAATACATGTAGTAGATATCTCTCACCAAACATTCGAGGACCAAATAGAAGTAGTAAACAAAACCCTTGCAGAAATAGACAAGACTGAGAAGCCAATGATAATCGTATTTAACAAAGTAGATGCTTTCACTTTCGTTGAAAAGGACGAAGACGACCTAGGTCCTGTGTTACGTGAAAACATAAGTCTTGATGAACTAAAGCGCACTTGGATGAATAAATTACAGGACAACTGTATCTTCATTTCAGCAAAAGACAAAGTAAACATTGACGAATTCAAAGAAATGGTATACGAAAGGGTTAAAGAGATTCACACAACGCGCTTCCCATATAATGATTTCCTTTTCCAAAAATACGACGAAGACTTGGAGGGATAAAGCTCTAAATCATAAAACTCGATCATTTTCCTATATTGAGCCTTAGAATAAAAGAATTTCACCACACCCAATTCAACAAAAAGCTGTTGACAAATATCCTTTTCGGCGCATTTTTGTAACCTTTTTTAACATCATCGTTGGCCGTTTATTAAGTTTATTAACTTTATTTTGTTAAATATCAAATAAGAAGTTAACCCGAAAGGCTTGTTTTTCTTTTAGTTTATTTGAAAAACAAGCTTTCTTTATGTACGATGCTAATATTTTACTTTGTTACAATTATAATTTTTTTATTATGAGAAAAAAACTATTGACTTTTTTAAAAAGCGGACTTGGATTGAGTCTATGTTTACTCATGACCTCTTTAGGGATAACTCTCCCTATACAGTCAGTCTCCGCAGAAGTTACTATGAACCAGCAGTCTGGAAATCTGACTGGTAAAGTAATTGATGAGAATGGAGAAACCATTATTGGTGCTAACGTTCTTGTAAAAGGAACAACAAATGGGACAATTACGGATATAGACGGTAATTTCTCTCTTTCTTTAACAAATCCTCAAAATGCAGTTCTTGTAATCTCCTATATAGGATATTCATCAAAAGAAGTTCCTGTAAGAGGACAATCCAAATTAGACATTCAACTTGATCCTTCAGTGATAAACTTAGGAGAGGTTGTTGCTATCGGTTATGGTACGCAAACTCGTCGTGAGATTACAGGTTCGGTAGCAAGTGTGTCTGAAGACGATTTCAACAAAGGGGTTACTCGAGATGCTGCAGACTTATTGCAAGGTAAAGTTGCAGGTCTTAATATTATTTCCGGATCTGGTGCGGTAGGTGACGACCCATCTATTCTTCTCCGTGGGGTATCAACTTTACAGAACGACCAAGGTCCTATGATCGTTATTGACGGTGTGCCTGGAGGTTCTCTTTCAACTGTTGCTCCTGAAGATATTGAATCAATCTCTGTATTGAAGGACGCATCTTCTGCTGCTATTTATGGTTCTCGTTCTGCAGGTGGTGTTATCTTGATTACAACAAAACGTGGTTCTGGTTCTAAGACATTGATTTCTTACAACGGTTATGTTGCCCTATCAACTATCGCAAAGAAACCGGATGTACTGACCGGCGATGAATGGCGTGATTATGTTAGAAAAAGCGGACAAGACGGTTCTATATACGATAGATATGGAGCGGATACTAATTGGTTCGACGAAATAACCCGTAATGGTGTTGCGCAAAATCACAGTGTGTCTTTATCAGGAGGTTCTTCAAAGAGTAATTATCGTGCTTCTTTCAACTTTTTAGATAGAGAAGGTGTTGTAAAAGACGATGAAATGCAACGTTATAACTTCCGTTTCCAAATCCAACAACGTGCGATAAATGATCGTCTTCGTCTTGGATTAACCGGATCTGCAACAATGCAGGATTGGAATCGTGCAGATGGTCGTAACTTTATCTTAGCTTATAATCTACTTCCTGTATATCCTGTAAAATTAGAAGATGGGTCTTGGTTCGACACACGCGAATATGACCAAGGTAACCCTGTTCGTAATCAGGAGTTGAATCAAAACAATTATAAGTCTAACAACTTCAATGCTAATGGAGATATCTCATTTACAATTATATCAGGATTGGATATTAAGGCAAACCTTTACAAAAGCCGTAATACACGCGAACAAAGCCGCTATCAGCACTCAGAAACAGAGCGAGGACGCGACAATAACGGTTTCGCAGAAAGACGCAATGAAATCAATGACAAACATTTGATGGAGTGGTTTGGAACCTACAATACTGCTTTTGGTCAAAATGAAGAGCATAAGTTTGACGGTATGGTAGGTTACTCTTGGGAAGAGAACGAATTTACAATGATGAGAGTTGCAAACCGTAACTTCGTTACCGACCTTTTAGGAGCGAATAGCTTGCAATCTGGTCAAGGACTTCGTGCTAATGATGTAGAATCACAAAAAAGAAGTGATAGATTAATTTCTTTCTTTGCTCGTGCCCATTATGCTTATAACGAACGCTATATGGTTACTGCAACTGTTCGTCGTGATGGTTCGTCTAAATTTGGAGAAAACCACAAATGGGGTATATTCCCTTCTGTTTCGGCTGCTTGGGGAATATCTCAGGAAGACTTTGTAAAAGAAATTACTTGGATTAACGACTTAAAGCTACGTGCAGGTTATGGTATTACAGGTAACCAAAGTGGATTAGCGCCATATAGAAGTCTTGAATTGTATGGTACAGATGGTACTTATTATGACAATGGCTCTTGGCTTGCAGCATATAAGATTAATCAAAATGCAAACCCTGACTTGAAATGGGAAGAAACAAGTATGTTGAATATCGGTGTTGACTTCACGCTATTCAAAGGTCGCTTAGGTGGTTCTGTCGAGTGGTATGACAAGAAAACAACAGATATGCTTTATGATTACCGTGTGCCAAGACCACCTTATTTGCATGACAGAATGATGGCGAACGTAGGTGATATGAGAAATACCGGTATTGAGGCTCTATTTAATGTAGGTGTTATACGCTCGAAAGACTTTAGCTGGACTACATCTATTAATCTATCTCATAACAAGAATGAGATCACAAAGCTATCCAACGATGTTTATACAACCAACCGCGTTTATGTTGGTGACGCTTGGGTTCGCGGGGGATCAGATAATACAACTCACGTAGTAGAAGAAGGTCGCCCTGTTGGTCAATTCTTTGGTTGGAAGTTCTTAGGATTTAATGATGACGGACACTTTATCCTTGAGGATACCAATGGTGACGGACAAATTTCAGAAGACGACCGTACTTATATTGGATCAGCTCAACCTGATTTGGTATTTGGTTTAGCTAATTCATTCAACTATAAGAGCTGGGATTTCTCGTTCTTCCTACGCGGAACAGTTGGCAACAAGATATTAAACCACCCTCGTATGGCTTATGCTAATCCAGGGTCATTGATTGGAGCGAATGCGTTGAATGATCCTTTGTTGTATCAATTAAATGAAATACCTAAGTATAACTCTTACTATATTGAAAACGGATCATTTATGCGTTTAGACAATATGTCATTAGGATATACATTCAACACTAGAAACACAAGTTGGTTAGAAAGAGCAAGAGTATATGTAACTGCTCAGAACTTGTTTGTTCTTACAGGTTATAAAGGAATGGACCCTGAAGTTGACCAAAGAAGAAATGATGGTTTGGCTCCGGGTGTTGAAGATCGTGAATATCACCCTAAGACAAGAAACTTCTCTTTCGGTGTAAACTTAACTTTCTAAACAATTAAATACTAATACGATGAAAAAGAAATATATAATATCAGTTATGGCTGCTTGTGCATTCTTCTTAGGAATGCCTTCATGCACAAACCTTGATGAAACGGTATATGATAAGATTCCGACAGAGGAGTTTGGTAAAACACAAGCTCAAATCAATTCGATAATAGCTCCTGTTTATAAATCACTAAAAGGCGTATGGCCTGGTAGCATTTTCGTGTTGACAGAAGAAGCTTCGGATATGGCAATCACTCCTACTCGCCGTGGTGGCGACTGGTGGGACGGTGGTCAACACATGGAAATGAAATTACACACATGGACATCACGTACAGGTGTGATTAGAGATGCATGGAATTCTATTTCTAATGGTATTGCAACTTGTAATATGGTGTACAGTATCATTGAAAACACTGAGATGGATGCTGATTTGAAGGCATTGACTCTTGCTGAAATTCGCGGAATACGTGCTTTCTGGTATTATCACATGATTGATAATTTTGGTAATGGTCCGTTGACTACCGACTTTAAAGACACTAGCCTACCAGGGATAACACCAAGAGCCGAGATTTATGCTTTTGTTATTAGTGAACTTAATGATATTAAGGACTCTCTTCGTGAAGATTTCACCGGTGCAAGTTATGGTAAGTTCTCAAAAGGAGCTGCTTATACTTTATTAGCAAAGATGTATCTGAATGCAGAGGTTTGGATTGGTACTCCAAACTGGCAAGGCGTAGTGGATGCTTCTGATAAAGTAATTTCATTAGGCTATATTATTGAGCCAAACTGGAAAACAAGTTTCCTTGTGCATAATGAAGTTTCAAGAGAAGCTATTCTAGGAGTTTCTTTTGGTAGTACTGATGGTGGTAATAGTTTACACTATCGCACATTGCACTACTTAGCTCCTATCGCTTTAGGTATGAATATTGGTACATGGAATGGTATCTCTGCTCAACCTGATTATGTAAAGATGTTTCACCCTGAAGATCAACGTTTCGAGGGTAGCTTCCTAATGGGACCGCTATCTGACCCTTCTACAGGTCAAGTTCTCGTTACTGCTCATGGTTTCGACCTTGACCACACTATTGAGATACCAACTCTTCAAGGAACAGAAAAGGATGGAACTCTATGGGGTGAAGCTGACCAACACGTTGGTGCTCGTTGTAACAAATGGGTATTTGAAGTAGGATTATCAAGTGCAGACCAAGAAAACGACTACCATCTTTTCCGTTTGGCAGATGTTTATCTAATGAAAGCTGAAGCATTAGTACGTTTAGGCAGGGATAATGCAGAAGCTACAAACTTGGTGAATACAATACGTGAAAGAGGCTTCGGCAATTCTAATCACAATTATGCAAGTGTAACTTTAGACGAGATTTATTTGGAAAGACGTTTAGAATTAGCTTGGGAATGTGTAAGCCGTCAAGACATGATTCGTTTCGGAACATTCTTGGATGCAGGCTATTTACGTCCGGGAAGAACTCCTGAATTCAGACTATTATTCCCTATTCCTTTCCAAGCATTTGAAACAAACAATAATTTAGTACAGAATCCTGGATATCCGGCTTTCTGATAAGAGAGAGTATTCAATAAGTTGAAAAGAGAAGAAAAGAGTAGTGAGTCAATCTTGCTACTCTTTTTTTATGGCAGCTTGCCCCAAAAGATAGTGTGCTGCAAATATCTTTATGTCTGTCTGTAATGACATGATATACAGCCTTTATTTCACTTCTATCTGAAGATTGTCGTAGGCGAGGAAGATATTCTTGGGTAGGCGACTTTCTATTTCACCGTGCTTCCCGAACTTGTGACTTATATGCGTGAGGTATGTGTGGCGGGGATTGATGCGACTGACGAACGAAAGGGCTTCGTCTAAGCCTGCGTGGGTATTGTGTTTGCTGTCCAAGCGCAACGACTCTATCACTAAGACGTCGAGATTGGTTAGCTTTCCGAATTCGCCCTCAGGTATTGTCTTTACATCGGTTAGATAAGCCATGCTTCCTATGCGATAGCCTACTATTGGTAGCTTTCCGTGCATGAGCCTGATCGGAGTGACTTCTATACCTGCAATCTCGAAAGGCGTAAGATCAACAGGTTGGAGATTGAAGTGGGGGAGTCCTGCCAAATAATCTTCTCGGAACGCATAAGGCATACGCGTTTGTATAGCATCTATAACATTCGGTTCTGCGTGGATGGGCATATCCTTGTCAAAAGAGAAAGGGCGGATGTCATCAAGTCCGCCCACATGGTCGTAGTGTTCGTGAGTAATCAATACGGCATCTATGCTTTTAATCTTATTCTCCAACATCTGTGTACGGAAGTCGGGACCGCAATCAATCAGGATATTCTGTCCCTTTGTTTCAATAATGGCAGAGCAACGCAGACGCTTGTCTCTTGTGTCGTTGCTGCGGCATACTTCACATTGGCAACCGATTTCCGGTACTCCGGTAGACGTTCCTGTTCCTAAGAAAGTGAGCTTCATTTATCCGATATATTTTACCTCAGGTATCAGTTCCACGCCGAACTTATCCATTACGGCAATGCGCACGCTTTCTGCCAGAAGGGCAATCTCGTCGCCTATCGCTCCACCGAGATTAACGATAACAAGAGCCTGCTTTTCGTATATCCCTACCGTGCCATGACTCTTTCCCTTCATGCCGCATTGTTCGATTAGCCATCCCGCAGCCAATTTAACCTTGCCTCCTTCGGCAGGATATGCAGGCATATCAGGGTATTTTGCTTTTAGAGAATTGTATTCTTCCTTTGCGATAACAGGGTTCATAAAGAAACTGCCTGCATTACCTAATTTATCTGGGTCGGGCAATTTCTCACTGCGAATAGCGATAACAGCATTGCGAATATCACTCAGGCTAATATCCGCTTTATTGGCAAGAGCATTGCGCAGGTTTCCGTAATCAAGTTTATACTCAGGCTTCTTGCTGAGGCGTATTGATATGTGTGTGATTATATGAGGGTCGTTGTTCTCGTTCTTGAACCAGCTTTTGCGATAACCATATTCGCATTGATCCTTAGAGAAGATGCGCTTCTCGATGTCGAAACGATGGTATGCTTCGACTGATTCGATAACGTCGGCTATTTCGACACCATATGCACCGATGTTTTGTATTGCTGCCGCTCCGGCTTCTCCGGGTATGTGTGACAGATTCTCGATTCCGCCCAATCCTTTGGATACTGCATAAGCAACCACATCGTCCCACAATTCGGCAGCACCTATGCGTAGGATTACTTCATCCTGAGCTTCTTTAGAGTGTTCGATTCCTTTAATTGCTGAGTGTATAACAGCTCCGTTGAAATCATTTATGAAAAGCAAATTACTGCCGCTACCGATATGTATAGAGTTCATTTCCTGAAAGTATTCATCCTTCAGAATGTTTTTTAAATCTTCTTCTTTGTCATATTCAACAAACCAGCGTGTATTAACCTGTAGGCGAAATGTATTATGTTTCTCTAAGGAATAATTCTCTTCAATCCTCATCTTGCAAAGTCTTTTATATTTATTCGGGCAAAGGTAAGATAAACTAATTAAAGACAGAAACTTCCCATTTTCCTATATTCTTCCTATTTTTGACTTCCGAAAAAAGAATAAAACAACTTATATATGGAAGTAATTAATCTGGGAGAATCTAATTCGATTCTCAACCGTTTTGTGTCTGAATTGCGTGATGTGAATATTCAAAAAGATAGTATGCGTTTCCGTCGTAACATCGAGCGTATCGGCGAAATAATGGCATACGAGATTAGTAGACGATTCGATTACAGTGTGAAGGAGGTCCCTTCTCCACTGGGTATTGCACCGATGAGTCTGCCGGATGATGATGTAGTGATAAGTACAATCCTTCGTGCCGGATTGCCATACCATCAAGGATTTCTAAGCTATTTGGATAATGCAGAAAATGCTTTCGTATCGGCATATCGTAAATATAAAGACCGCCTGAACTTTAATATTCATATTGAATATATTGCTTCTCCAAGCATTGAGGGGAAGACTCTTATCATAACCGATCCGATGTTGGCAACAGGTAGTTCAATGGAGCTTGCCTACGAAGCATTGCTGACTAAGGGAACTCCTGCCAAGGTACACGTAGCATCGATTATCGCAAGTAAACAGGCTGTCGAGCTATTAAAAGAACGTATGCCGGAGAATACGACTATTTGGCTTGCAGCAGTAGATGATGAGCTCGACGACCATTCCTATATCATACCAGGGTTGGGTGATGCCGGAGACTTGGCATTCGGAACAAAGGATTAAACTAAGATGAACGTAGAAATTATTACAATAGGCGACGAACTGCTAATCGGACAGGTTGTCGATACTAATTCGGCATGGCTTGGTCAGCAGTTGGAGAGCGAAGGCTTTCACGTAATATGGAAGACTGCCGTAGGGGATGTTGAATCGGATATGCTGACAGCAATAGACGCAGCAATGCATCGTGCCGATGTAGTCTTAATAACAGGCGGTATCGGTCCGACGAAGGACGATATTACTAAAAAGACACTTTGTAAATATTTCGATAGCGGAATGCACTTCTCAGAAGAAGTGTTGGCTACCATTAATGAACTTTTTTCACGTAATGGACGCGTTCTGAATGAGCTGACTCGAAATCAGGCAATGGTTCCTGATAAATGTACCGTGATACAGAATCATGCGGGCACAGCTCCTTGTACTTGGTTTGAACGGGACGGGCGCGTACTTGTGTCAATGCCTGGTGTGCCTTATGAGATGAAATGGCTTGTGAGCAATGAGATATTGCCTCGCCTTAAAAAACAATTCCGTCAGGATGTTTATATCCTGCATCATACTACTTGGGTAACTGATTATTCTGAGTCGCTTCTCGCAATTCATCTGACAGACTTTGAGAATGAATTGCCTGATGGTGCTAAGCTAGCTTATCTTCCTCAGCCAGGTCTTATCCGCCTGAGACTAACGGTTCATGCTAAGTCGGAAGCTGCTGCCACCGATATAATGAATGAGCAGCAGGCTAAACTCCGTAAACTGATAAACGGTCATATCCTTACGGAAGAAGATAAGATACCCGAAGTCGTTGTCGGCGAACTATTAAAGGAAAAGGGTTGCACAATGGGAACGGCAGAAAGCTGTACAGGCGGACGCATTGTAAGCCAGATCACATCAGTAGCTGGAAGCTCTGCCTATTATGCCGGCAGCGTGGTTGCATACAGCAATGACGTAAAAGCAAATGTCTTAGGCGTTAATGCCGCCGATATAGAACGGTATGGAGCAGTAAGCAAGGAAGTCGTTGAACAAATGGCACAAGGTGCAATCCGTCAGTTAGATTGCGATTATGCGATTGCGACATCCGGTATAGCCGGTCCCGATGGAGGAACACCTGATAAACCCGTCGGTACAGTATGGATTGCCGTAGCATCACGCAACAAGGTATTGTCTGAGTGTAATCGTTTCGGTATGATACGGGAGTCGAATATACAACGCTCGTCAAACCATGCGTTGCTTATGCTGTTAGGACTGATTAAGGAAGACTGACGGAGATAATTTCAATCGCACAGTTTATCAGTAAATAAGACACCTTGCAGGTGGTCAAACTCATGTTGGAAGATTATAGCCACGAAGTTCTCACCACGGCGATAGCCTTCCAGTCTTTCTTTTATAATCTCGCCGTGTTCGTTATAGTATTCCACCTCTATCCACGGATAACGGTTTGAATTCCCTGAGAGATTAGGGATAGATAAGCAGCCATCGTTCTCAAAGCATATAGTTTGCTCAGGATGTTTTACGATGCGTGGGTTGATTGCAACTTCCGTAGGCATATCAGGCTTGTCAACTCTTACAAACAGAAATATGTTCTTGGTCAGCCCAATCTGCGGAGCAGCCAATCCTACGCCATTTGCCTCTTCCAGTGTAGCCTTCATTCGCCCAATCAGTAGGGGTAGAACATTCTTATCTTTTTTGAAATCCACATTGGTGCATTTCTTTCGCAGGATTGTATAATCTAAAGGATCGGTAATCTTTAATATTCTGAATGGCGTTGTTGCAGTGCCACTTTCAATTAGAATAAGTTCTTCTTTGGTCATTTCTTTTGAGGTTTTGCAGGATGACAGAACACATCCTATAAATAATGCTATAAGACTTTTTGTTATAAATTTCATCGATAAATGATTTAGAATCCGAAGGTACGATATATTTCGTTATCTATATTGTCGAAAATAGTGCTTATATTTGTATCGTAATACTTGATAAAGCCTCTTTCTTTTAGAAACGTAATCAAGTTAAAGAAATTAGCCCCTTTTTCGAGGGGCTTTTTTTGTTCCCCCCGATAAATGCATATTTCTTTTGTTTCTGTGAGTTATAAATAGAACTCGCTTGTCAAGGCTTTGTACTCTGGGGAGTATTGATGGCGTGATATTTCTAACAATAGGTTATCGGTGGTATACTTCTCGGCATTTTCTTTTCTTGTTAGCTCTACGAGGATTCTTTTGTGTGGAGCATCTGGCTTTGGTATTACGTTTGTTCTCCTTTCAATAGCTAATGAATACATCTCTGCTATTTCCTTTAACTCCTTTTCGCTTGATGAGGGAAGTATAAGGGCTATGCGCCCTTTGGTGTTGAGGATGGAAAGGCTGTCGTACAATAAGGTGTCCAACGTTAGAGTCGTAGTATGGCGTGCTGTTGTGCGCTGCTTGTCGGGCGAAGTGAGCGACTGTCCGAAGTATGGAGGATTCGACACTATCAGATCGTATTTGCACGATATTGATTCAGCATATTCTGTTAATGGCGCAAGGTGTACGGCGATTCTTTCTTTGAAAGGAGATGCAGCGACATTCTCTATAGCTTGTATGAAAGCACCATCTTCAATGTCAATGGCATCTATCGTTACATCTTCGTTTCGCTGTGCAAGCATCATTGCGATTAATCCGCTTCCTGTACCTATGTCGAGTATCCTCTTTGCTTTGCTTACATTTGCCCATGCGCCAAGTAGTACGCCATCTGTCCCTACTTTCATTGCGCATTTCTCGTGATAAACAGTAAACTTTTTGAATCTAAAAAAGGGATTTGCCATCTATTCTTGATATTGAGAGCTTCAAAAGTAAGTTTTATATGCCTAAAAACAGTACCTTTACGCGTTTTTATTTTATAGTTAAGAGAGTAAAAAAGAGGCATGAAGAGTAAAACAAGAATATTTAGTGAAGAATCGTATGACGACTTGGAGGAAACCATGAGCGTTGTTATGCCGATTCTGACGGACTGTGATGTAGACGAGGATTTTATGGAAGGAATGGAGTCATTGGGCGATGTTGTACCGATTCTGCCACTTCGTAATATGGTTCTCTTTCCCGGTGTTGCGATGCCGGTTATGATCGGTCGACCAAAGTCAATGAAACTGATTAAGGAAGCTGTTAAGAAGAAGCAATTAATCGGGGTTATTTGTCAGAAAGACATGAGCGTAGAGGAGCCTGAGTTAAAAGACCTATATAAAGTAGGAACAATAGCAGAGGTCGTTCGCTTATTGGAGATGCCTGATGGTTCGACAACAGCAATCCTGCAAGGCAAGAAGCGTTTTTCTCTGGAAGAAATAACGACTATAGAGCCTTACATGAAAGGCTCAATAAATCAGTTGGAAGATGAGAAGCCTGAAAAGAAAGACCGCGAATTCGAAGCATTAATCTCTACAATCAAGGATTTGAGCATAAAAATGCTGAACGCATATTCCAATCCTCCACGTGATTTAATCTTCTCTATCAAGAATAATCATAATACACAGTATATCGTAAACTTCGCATCGTGCAATCTGCCTGCCGGAGCACACGAAAAGCAGAAACTGCTGAAGATAGACGACCTGATGAAGCGCGCCTATCGTCTACTGTCCATCCTTAACAGAGAATACCAGCTTATTGAGTTGAAAAATTCTATCCAGATGAAGACTCACGAGGATATCAACCAACAGCAAAAGGAATACTTCCTGCAACAGCAAATCAAGGCGATACAGGAAGAACTTGGCGGTAATATCAACGAAGCAGAAATAAAGGAACTAAGGGAAAAGGCTAAAAAGAAGAAATGGTCTGACGAAGTTGCAGCAGCTTTTGAGAAAGAAGTGCGCAAGCTCGAACGATTGCATCCTCAGTCGCCGGACTTCTCTATCCAGACGCAATATGTGCAGTTGATTGTCAACCTGCCTTGGAATGAATACAGCAAGGACAATTTCAATCTGAATCATGCGGAGAAAGTACTCAATCGTGACCATTACGGTTTGGAGAAAGTAAAAGAACGTATCATCGAGCATCTTGCAGTATTAAAGTTGAAAGGCGATATGAAATCGCCAATCATCTGCTTGTATGGCCCTCCGGGGGTTGGTAAAACGTCACTTGGTAAATCTATTGCAGAGGCGTTGAACAGGAAATACGTAAGAGTATCACTCGGTGGATTGCATGATGAAGCAGAGATACGCGGTCACAGACGTACCTATATCGGTGCGATGAGCGGACGTATAATACAAAACATACTAAAGGCGGGAACATCGAATCCGGTATTTATCCTCGACGAGATTGATAAGATAACGAGCGATTTCAAGGGCGACCCATCATCGGCATTGCTTGAAGTGCTCGATCCGGAACAGAATAACGCCTTCCACGATAATTATCTTGACATTGATTATGATCTGAGCAAGGTAATGTTCGTTGCTACGGCAAATAATCTTAATAATATCTCTCAACCGTTGTTAGACCGTATGGAGCTTATCGACGTAAGCGGGTATATAATGGAAGAGAAGATTGAGATTGCAGCCAGACACCTTGTGCCTAAGCAACTAGAAGCACACGGAATCTCAAAGAAAGCAATTACATTCCCAAAGAAGACGCTTCAGATGATTGTCGAATCGTACACACGTGAAAGCGGAGTGCGCGAACTGGATAAAAAGGTAGCCAAAGTAGTCCGCAAGATTGCCCGTCGTATAGCATCAGGCGACGAATCAACAGAGAAGGTAACTGTGGAGTCGCTTAAAACATATCTCGGTTCTGTGGAATACACAAGGGATAAATATCAAGGCAATGAATACGCAGGCGTGGTAACAGGCTTGGCGTGGACATCAGTCGGAGGAGAAATCCTCTTCGTCGAATCCAGCCTTAGCAAAGGCAAGGGCGAGAAACTCACCCTAACAGGAAATCTTGGCTCGGTGATGAAGGAATCCGCGATGCTTGCTCTCGAATATATTCGCTCGCACGCAAGCCTTTTCAACATAAAAGAGGAATCGTTCGAGAACTGGAACGTACATATCCACGTACCTGAAGGAGCAATCCCAAAGGACGGTCCGAGTGCAGGTATAACGATGGTAACATCATTGGTATCAGCCTTTACGCAACGCAAAGTGAAGGCAAACCTTGCAATGACAGGCGAAATAACGCTGCGCGGCAAAGTGCTACCGGTAGGAGGAATAAAGGAAAAGATTCTTGCAGCCAAAAGGGCAGGGATAAAAGACATAATCCTCTGCGTGGATAATAAAAAAGATATCGAAGAAATAAAAGACGATTATCTAAAAGGCTTGACCTTCCACTACGCAAGTGATATAATCGATGTGATAAACATCGCACTGGCGGACGAAAAGGTGAAGAATCCACTATTTGAATCCGCAGTAAAACAGTAAATATTCAATCGTCAACCGTTCGGATAAGAACTGAGCGCAACTATCAACATCGACGATATATTATTTTAAAGACAAATGCGAAATGGCGTGTCGTAGGTTCGTAGGATTCCAATCCGAACGACTTACCACACGCCATTTTTCTTTTTCGTTCCGGAACAAATGCACCGGCAGACTTCTCAAATAGCTTTTGTTCCGGAACAAAAGCAAGAATATCAGCGCATTACCTAAAAAACACCAAAAGGTGATATCCAAAAAGCACAAGGCTCGCCTTTTAGTAGAGATTCTTCCTAACGGATGAAAAGACGTTGTTGACTTTGCTGAATATTCAGAGGAATGGACTATCTTACGCAGTCTCGCTTAAGAATTATGAAACCAATGTGTTGTACGGAAATATAAAATTGAAAGAACTTTAAATTGAACTATATGGGAACTCGACGGGATTTTATTAAGAAGTCTGCAGCTGTGGCGGCTGGTATAACTGTTTTGCCATCGAATGTTGTAAGTGGTCTGGGGCATAAGGCTCCGAGTGATAAAATGAATATCGTAGGTATTGGAATCGGAGGGAAGGGGCATCCTAATCTTGTCGGTATGAATACCGAGAATATAATTGCACTTTGTGATGTCGACTGGAAGTATGCAAAGCATTGTTTTGACGAGTTTCCTACAGCTAAGCGTTATAAAGATTGGCGCCGTATGTTCGACGAATTAGGTAATGATATTGATGGTGTTATGATTTCAACGCCGGATCATACTCATGCCTGTATAGCTGCGGCTGCCCTTACTATGGATAAGCACGTGTATTGTCAGAAACCTCTTACTCACTCTATTTATGAGAGTCGACTGCTGACTCACCTCGCTGCCAAGCATAAGGTTGCCACTCAGATGGGGCATCAGGGAAACTCAGGGGATGGCGTTCGCCAACTTTGCGAGTGGATTTGGAATGGCGAGATAGGTGAAATAAAAGAGGTTCACGCATGGACTAACCGCCCATTATGGCCGCAAGGCTTGGAGCGTCCTACGAACAGAGTGAGAACGCCTTCTACTTTGGATTGGGATTTGTTTATAGGGCCTGCAAGTGACCGCCCTTATAATCCTGTTTATACTCCTTGGAACTGGCGTGGATGGTGGGACTTTGGTACAGGCGCGTTCGGAGATATGGCTTGTCACGTGCTCGACCCTGTTTATCAGGCATTGAAATTGGGCTATCCTACGAAGATACAAGGAAGTTCTTCTCTTATAAATGTTGAGTCGCCCCCTCAGTCTGAGAAAGTGGAATTCCGCTTCCCTGCGCGTGATAATATGGCTAAGGTTACAATGCCTGAAGTCTCTGTCTATTGGTATGATGGTGGGTTGCTTCCTCACCGTACTGATTTGATACCTGATGGAACAGACCTTATGCGCGATGGCTTAGGAGGTTGTTTGTTTGTTGGTTCGAAGGATACAATTCTTTGTGATTGCGGTGGTTTCAATCCTCGTTTATTGTCGGGACGTGTGCCTGATGTGCCTCAAACGCTTCGTCGTGTACCTGATGCAACAGGATACTTTGACGGCTTCCACGAGCAAGATTGGATCAGAGCTTGTAAGGAGTCGCCTGCGAATAGAATTGAGACAAGTGGTAATTTTGCTTATGCAGGCCCGTTCAATGAAATGATCTTGTTGGGCGTTTTAGCTATTCGCTTGCAAGGGCTTAATAAGATTCTTGCATGGGACGGTCCTAATATGAACTTTACAAACATATCACCTACGGAAGAGTTGAGGGTAGTTTCAAAGAATGAATTTAATATAGTAGATGGTCATCCTAATTCTGATGTTCAATACGAAACATTCAATGCAAGAGAAGCTGCGGCGGAATACATTAAACATACATACAGAGAAGGTTGGTCGTTACCGACTATGCCTTAATCTGAAACCATTAAAGAAGGAGAGGGTTTGTTCTGAAAAGGGCAAACCCTTTTTGCTTTAGTAGGGGTAGGTTTGTGTAGCTTGCTCTTGGTAAGATGACTTTCTTCGATTTTAGTTACATTTGTATTCGAAATATATGAACAAATGAAAAACGTTGTCGACTTTCATCCGAGGCTTTTCGCTTCCCTGAAAAATTACTCCAAAGAAAAGTTTATGTCCGATCTTATGTCGGGCATTATTGTTGGTATTGTTGCACTTCCGCTTGCCATTGCATTTGGTATCGCATCGGGTGTTAGTCCGGAAAAGGGACTTATTACTGCTATCATAGGCGGTTTTATTGTTTCTTTCCTTGGTGGTAGTTCTCTGCAGATTGGTGGTCCTACGGGCGCGTTTATCGTGATTGTTTATGGTATAATACAAAACTTTGGTACAGAAGGACTGATTATAGCTACCCTTATTGCCGGTGTTATGCTTGTACTGATGGGGGTGTTGAAGCTGGGGAGTGTCATTAAGTTTATTCCTTATCCTATTGTTGTCGGTTTCACCAGTGGTATTGCACTGACTATCTTTACCACTCAGATAAAGGATTTGTTCGGACTTACAATGGATGAAGTTCCTGTGGATTTTATCACTAAATGGATTGCTTACTTTAAGTATTTCCATACGTTCAATTTATGGCCTTTGCTTATTGGTGTGATTAGTTTGTTTATTATTATCTACACTCCAAGACTTACGAAGAAGATTCCTGGCTCGCTGGTTGCTATCGTGCTGATGACTGTCGTAGTGTATGTGTTGCGCAATCATTTGGGAATTACATCTATTGAAACAATCGGCGATCGCTTCACAATAGACCCGTCCCTGCCGACTCCTGAGCGAATCTCAATTAATATGCAAACAATCAATTTGCTATTGCCGGCAGCATTCACGATTGCAATGCTTGGAGCTATCGAATCGCTGCTCTCGGCGACAGTTGCAGATGGTATGACCGGTGATAAGCACGATTCAAACACTGAACTTATTGCTCAAGGTGTGGCTAATATTGTTGTGCCAATCTTTGGTGGTATTCCTGTGACAGGAGCTATTGCGCGTACGATGACGAATATAAATAATGGTGGTCGCACTCCGATTGCAGGTATTATCCATGCTGTTGTGCTGCTGTTGATTCTTTTATTTCTTGGTTCGCTGACAAAGCATATACCGATGGCATGTCTGGCAGGTGTACTGATTATTGTTTCCTATAATATGAGTGAATGGCGTACATTCCGTTCATTGCTGAAGAATCCTAAGAGCGATGTTATAGTCTTGTTTACAACCTTTCTATTGACAGTTATATTTGACTTGACTATCGCAATAGAGGTCGGTCTTCTGATAGCGATGCTCTTATTCATGAAGCGTGTAGCAGAAACTACAAAGATTTCTGTCACAAAGGACGAGATAGACCTTTCAAAGGAAGGAGATATATATCATGAGGAAGAAAAGCTGGCATTGCCTGAGAGGGTGGAGGTGTACGAGATAGACGGCCCATTCTTCTTCGGAGTGGCAAATAAATTTGACGATGTAATGCATCTCATGGGTAGCGAAAAGCCTGTGGCACGTATTATCCGTATGCGGAAAGTACCGTTTATGGATTCAACCGGACTACATAATTTACAAAGTCTCGTTCGTCTATCACATAAAGAGGATATACACGTGATACTCTCAGGCGTTAATGAGAGGGTTCGTGACGTTCTACATAAATCCAAATTCATAGCTCACATAGGACACGAGAACGTCTGCAGCGACATCAACGAAGCTGTAAAGAAAGTGACTGAATTTGTAGAAAACTTAGAGAAAGAATCCGATAGCTAATAGAGGACTTATATATCAACAAGGAAAGGATGGCTGATTAGTCATCCTTTTTTGTTAACCCTGCAAATGATTGCACCAAGCCTTAATTCAAATCTATGAAATAGTGATAGTGTTTGTCCCATAGTGTTGGGACAACCGTCCCATTGTATTAGGATGAAAGTTTCATAGTATTGGGACAACGGTCCCAACACTATGGGACGA
>JGI996J12353_1000062_pt1 | contig 35008 bp, 26 predicted proteins | sample IntmicLarv5ML5BL_FD_12353 | JGI IMG/M metagenome (IMG submission 12353) | reverse complement strand
CCTTGAAGTATTAAGGTTGTTAGGATTATTTCAAGTTCCCTTCTTTTCTTTTTGGTTCTTAAAAACAAAGTTATGAAAATGTTTTATTTAGGTATTGATGTTAGTAAAGAGAAACTTGATTTATGTTTGATGGAGAACTCAAAAGTGTTGGAGGAAATGGTTATTAAGAACACTACAAAGGCAATCTCGAAAACAATATCTTCACTGTTTAAGAAATACAAAGATACAATGGATAATATGCTGATCTGTGCTGAGTACACAGGGCAATATACCTATCCCCTGTGTTGTGTTTGCGAGGAGATGGAAGTTAGCCTATGGTTGGAGAATCCGTCACAGATTAAATACAGATCAGGCGTACAACGTGGTAAGTCGGATAAATTAGATGCTAAGAAGATTGCAACCTATGCGCATCGTTTTGTAGAGGAAGCTAAGCTGTTTAATCTACCACAGAAGTCAATCGAAGCATTAAAGCATTTAGTTAGCGAAAGAGATTTGTATATGGTAGAAAAAGGTAAACTGCAAGGACAACTTACCGACCAGGAGCGTTTTATGGACAGCTCATTATACAAGAAAAAAAAGAAAAGGTACGAAACAATTCTACGACAATTAGACAAAGCTATTGCTGATGTAGACAATGAGATAAGGAAGTTGGTAGCAAGCGACAAAATGTTGTCCACACAACATGAGTTATTATGCTCCATCGACGGCATCGGAGAACGTACTGCTATTAAAATGATTGTGGAGACAAATGCGTTCAGGGACTTTAAGGATCCGCGCAAATTCTGTTGCCATGCCGGTGTAGCTCCCTTCTCCTTTACATCCGGAAGTAGTCAGTACACAAGGAACAAAGTATCAAATAGGGCAGATAAAAGTATCAAAGCGTTACTGCACATGGCAGCACTCGTAGTAGCGACAAGAATGAATGGAGAATTGAATGAATACTTCCTCAGGAAAGTGGCGGAAGGAAAGAATAAAATGTCTGTATTAAATGCNGTTAGGGCGAAACTTATATACAGAATGTTTGCTGTTATCAGAAATCAAAGGCCGTACGAAAAAATTTATATGCAAGGGCTTGCATAAATCATAAGAATAGGGAAAACAATACGTGTTTTCTGATTTAGAAGTTTATATTTGTAAATACATAGATTAACCTCATTAAATTATAGGATAATGAAGAGAAAAACACTTACTGCTTATGTTGCCTTAATGGTACTATTAATCACGTCTTGTGATAGCAAGCATGATTACCCATTCCGCAATCCGGACCTTCCCATCGAGGAACGCATAGACAACTTATTAAGTTTATTAACTCCGGAAGAGAAAATCGGACAGATGATGAACCAAACGCCTGCAATCGAGAGATTGGGCATTCCTGAATACGATTGGTGGAACGAGGCATTGCATGGCGTAGCTCGTGCAGGACAGGCGACGGTCTTCCCTCAGGCTATTGGTATGGCAGCGACCTTCGACGAAGAGGCTCTGCTGGAAACATTCACAATGGTTAGCGACGAGGCTCGTGCTAAATACCATCAATACCAAAAGGATGAAGAGTATGATAGATACAAGGGATTGACCTTCTGGACTCCTAACATTAATATCTTCCGTGATCCTCGTTGGGGACGTGGTATGGAGACTTACGGAGAGGATCCTTTCCTTACCGCTCGCTTAGGTATTGCTGTCGTTAAGGGTCTTCAAGGCGATGATCCTAATTACTTCAAGACACACGCTTGTGCAAAACATTATGCCGTGCATAGTGGCCCTGAATGGAATCGCCATGAATATGATGCCGTATCTACGCCTCGTGATTTATGGCAGACTTACCTTCCTGCTTTCGAAGCATTAGTCAAGGAGGGCAATGTGCAAGAAATCATGTGTGCTTACAACCGTTTCGAAGGCGTGCCTTGTTGCAGCAGCGATAAATTGCTAATCGACATCTTGCGCAACACTTGGGGATATGACAGAATAATCCTAACGGATTGTGGCGCAATAGATGACTTCTGGAGAGTGGACAGTCGCACTCCACGCCATGAAACTCACCCTGATGCTGCAACGGCTTCGGCAGATGCACTATTATCAGGTACAGACTTAGAATGTGGTAATAGTTATCGAGCACTAAAAGAGGCTATGGAGAAAGGTTTAATCACAGAGGCGGATATAGATGTTTCGCTACGTCGCCTTATCCGTGCACGTATCGAACTTGGAATGTTTGACCCAGACGAGCGTAATCCTTATTCCAAAATACCGTACAGCGTAGTGGAAAGTCCTGAGCACGTTAACAAAGCGTTGGAGATGGCTGAAAAGAGTATCGTTTTGTTGAAGAATAAGAACAACATTCTGCCTTTGAGCAAGGACATTAAGAAAATAGCTGTGATAGGTCCTAATGCACAGGATTCAACAATGCAGTGGGCTAATTATAATGGCTTCCCTTCTCATACTGTGACAATCCTTGATGGTATTCGTGCTAAAGTGCCTAACGCTGAAGTGATTTACGAATTAGGATGTGATCATACTGAGAACTTCATCATTGACGACCTTGGCAATCATATTACTTCTACAGCTGGTGATGGATTTGCTTCTGAGTTTTTTAACAACCGTGATTTCGAAGGTACGCCTGTCTACAAAGGCTTAGCTAAAACTCTTCGCTACACGACAGGCGGTAATACTCAGTTTGCACCAAACGTGAACCTGACGAATTTCTCGGCACGCTTCACAGGAGTATTTGAATCTCCTATTACCGGTAATGTTGAGTTCGACATTTCAGGTAATGATGCATTCCGCCTGACTCTTGACAGCGAGAAAGTAGCAGAAATGTGGGAAAGCGAATATACAGGAGGCAGAAAGTATACTCTTAAAGCTGAGAAAGGCAGAAAGTATCCTGTCGTGATTGAATATATGCAGCGTCTTGGTAGCGCAGATCTTAATTTCACAGTAGGTGTTCGTACTCCTGTAAACTTCGCAGCGACTGCTAACAGAGCAAAAGATGCTGATGTTATCATCTTCGTAGGTGGTATCTCTCCTCGCCTTGAAGGCGAAGAAATGCCTGTTGATGCTGAAGGCTTCTACAAAGGCGACCGCACAAACATAGAAGTTCCTAAAGTACAAAGAGAAATGGTTAAGGCGTTGAAGGCAACGGGCAAGCCTGTTGTTTATGTTGTTTGTACTGGTAGTGCGCTTGCATTGACTTGGGAAGATCAGAATCTTGACGCTGTCGTTAACGCATGGTATGGCGGTCAGGAAGGTGGAACGGCTCTTGCCAATATGTTGTTTGGCGACCACAACCCTGCCGGACGATTGCCTGTTACATTCTATACTTCTGCTGATCAATTGCCGGACTTCGAGGACTACAGCATGAAGGGACGTACATATCGCTACATGACTCAGAAGCCGCTTTATCCTTTTGGCTACGGACTAAGCTATACAACATTCGACTACAAGAATGCTCAGCTGTCTAAACAAACCATCAATAAAGAAGAGGGCGTAACTCTAACGCTTGACATAGCAAACATAGGGAAAATGGACGGCGATGAAGTAGTACAGGTTTACATCAAGAATACTAACGACCCTGAAGGCCCAATAAAGACACTTCGTGCATTCAAACGCGTAAATGTAAAAGCAGGAGAAGTGCAACAAGTGAATCTGGAATTATCAAAGGACTCGTTCTATTCGTTCAATGACAGAACACAGTCGTTTGAAACTCGTCCCGGCAAGTATCAAATACTATATGGAGGTTCGTCTGATGATAAAGACCTAAAGAAAATAGAACTCTCTATAATTTAAGACAAAACAGTTGCTATCTTTAACAACTATAAATTTGATTTATTTTTAGTGCTTATCTAAAGCAAGAAGCTGAATACAATCAGCATGGTTCTGACACATTTACAAAAAGTCCAAATCCCCGCCTCATGTGAGGCGGGGATTTTTTTTATTAAATACGAATGGTAAAAAAACAACTTTTAGTCAGTAGTTATGACAGTTATCTTTGACGATACAATATTAAAAATGTACATTTGTTCACATTATAAAAAGTCAGCACCAATAACAAAAAATGATATATGGCAAATTATACAAATAGAATAATGGCGGCTATTCTCATGTGTACTACATTCTTATCTGGATGTGATAATGTAGGCAAGAATAGTAATATTAAGAATGATGTAAAGTTTGATTCTATTACAGCGGAAAGAATTTATCATTTGCTGGGTGATGAGAATAGTCCTAACTGCAATTTGCAGATTAAGTTCACCTTTCCTACAAACGTAGGAGGTAATAAAGAATTAACGAGTAAGATACAGGCTCTGTTCATCACGAATTATTTCGGGGAGAATTACAGCCATCTTTCACCGGAACAAGCGGTAGAATTATATATAGAGAACTATTTGTCTTCCTATAAAGAGTTAGAGGAAGACTTCAAGGCAGAAATTGCACGGGATAGAAATATGCCAATGGAGTCATGGTTTTCATACTCCGAAGCATCAGTCAACGAAGTAAACTACAATAAGAATGGTATACTATGTTATACCGTTAGTTTTGAAGGCTACACAGGAGGAGCGCATGGGGCACATTCGCAGACGTTGTATACGATAGACCTTGAGAACGGAAAAGAGATTACTGAAGAAGATATCTTCGTTAATGATTATCAGGAACGGTTGGCGAATATTTTAGTAAAAAAGATCGCAGAATTGTATAGACTGGATGATATTAAAGAACTTGAGAACATAGGGTTTTTCAACATTGACGAGATATATCCAAACGAAAACTTCATCGTTGATAACTCAGGCATAACTTATATATTCAATGAGTACGAGATTGCAGCCTATGTGGTTGGAAATATAGAAGTACACATTCCATTCAGTGAAATAGAATATTTAATAAAAAGAGATGGAGCAATTGCTCATATAGTATTTTAATTAAAAGAATGAAAGTAATACAAAAATATTTTCCCGATTTAAGCGAGCAACAAACCGAACAGTTTGCTGCTTTGTATGATTTATACACAGAATGGAATGCGAAGATTAATGTTATCTCACGTAAGGATATTGAAAATCTTTATTTGCACCATGTGCTACATTCTCTTGGTATAGCGAAAGTAATTAAGTTCAAAGCCGGTTCTTCTATTATGGATATTGGAACAGGCGGTGGCTTCCCGGGTATTCCTCTTGCAATAATGTTTCCAGAGGTTAAGTTTCTACTTGTTGACAGTATCGGAAAGAAGATAAAGGTAGGAGAAGCTGTGGCAGAAGCTATCGGACTGAAGAATGTTAGTTTCCGCCATTGTCGTGCTGAAGAGGAAAAAAGAAAGTTTGACTTCGTAGTTAGTCGTGCAGTTATGCCTTTAGCAGACTTGGTTAAGATTATTAAGAAGAATATAGCAAATGAACAAAAGAATGCCCTGCCAAATGGATTGATATGTCTGAAGGGCGGAGAATTACAACACGAGATTCTTCCATTTAAGAACAAGGCAATGGATACGGATCTTAAGACTTACTTCAAAGAAGAATATTTCCTAACTAAAAAAGTTGTTTATCTACCACTATGATTACAGTAAAAATATTTGAATTTAATCACTTCTCTGAACTATGTTATCTGTTGTATGATGAAACTAAAGAAGCAGTAATAATAGACTGCGGAGCTTTTGAAGAATATGAGGAAAAGGAGTTAACAGATTATGTTACTAAAAACGGATTAACAATTAAAAGACTGCTTTGTACTCATTTACATTTGGATCACATCTTTGGTAATCATTTTATACATAAGACATACGGCATAAAACCGGAAGCCCATCAAGCAGATGTAGAACAATTACCACGCACGGACGAGCAAGCGACAAGGTTCGGATTAGGCGATAAGGTAAAACATATCGATATTGAATCATACATCATAGAAGATACAAATATCAAGTTTGGCCATTCAGAGATAAAAGCGTTGTTAGTTCCCGGGCATTCACCAGGTAGTATTGCCTTTTACAGCGAAAAAGATAAGTTTGTTATGTCAGGTGATGCGTTATTCAATGGCAGCATAGGAAGAACAGACTTATGGGGAGGAAGTCAAAGCACATTGACTGGTGCAATAAAAGAGAAATTGCTTACCTTACCTGATGATACAATAGTTTATCCTGGTCATGGACCGCAAACGACAATCGCAAAAGAGAAATTATATAATCCTTTTTTATAAAATACATTAAGCTATATGGACACGAATAAATTCATCAACCGCCACGTCGGTGTCTCTGCAGAAGACATCGATTCAATGCTAGGGACCATTGGAGTATCGTCTTTAGACGAATTGATTGATCAAACGATACCAACAAATATCCGCTTAGCTACACCTCTGAATCTTCCTGATGCAATGACCGAGCGCGAGCTTGCAGAACATCTTGCAGAATTAGCGTCAAAAAATAAGGTGTTTACATCTTATATCGGCATGGGGTGGTATGACACTGTATGTCCGGCTCCTATTCTACGTAATGTGTTCGAAAATCCTGTTTGGTATACTTCATATACTCCTTATCAGGCAGAGGTATCACAAGGTAGACTTGAGGCATTGATTAATTTTCAAACCATGGTTTGTGATATCACAGGACTTCCACTAGCAAACTGTTCACTTCTCGACGAAGCGACAGCAGGCGCAGAAGCAGCTACAATGTTTTATGCTACAAGAAGTCGTGAGCAAGTAAAGACAGGTGCAGACACTTTGTTTATTGATGAAAACATATTCCCATCAACCCTTGCTGTTATCAAAACACGTATGTCTCCTCAAAATATAAAGGTTGTTACAGGCGACTATAAAACATTCAAATTCACAGCAGAGGTATTCGGTGCCATTGTGCAATTCCCAAATGCAGATGGCTCAATAGAAGATTATACCAGTTTCATTAAAGATGCAGAAGCAAATGGCACACGCGTTGCCGTAGCAGCTGACTTAATGAGCCTTGTCCTCCTTACTCCTCCAGGAGAATGGGGAGCTGATGTTGTGTTCGGTTCAACTCAGAGATTCGGTACTCCAATGTTCTACGGCGGACCCTCTGCTGCATTCTTTGCAACAAAGGACGAATACAAACGTAATATCCCGGGACGCATTATTGGTTTATCAAAAGATGCATACGAACATCCTGCTTTCAGACTTGCACTACAAACGCGAGAACAACATATCAAACGCGAGAAGGCAACTTCCAATATATGTACAGCCCAAGCTTTGCTTGCAACAATGGCTGGATTCTACGCCGTATATCACGGCAAAGATGGACTAAAAGATATTGCCGGCAGAATACACTCTTATACAAACTTCCTATCTGAACAGTTAGCCGACTTAGGATACAAACAGATTGGAAAGAATTATTTCGACACTCTAAAGGTGGAAATACCTGCAAATGTTTCTATTGAAGCATTAAGAGAGATTGCTCTCGAATGTAGCGTTAACTTACGCTATTTTGAAAGCAGACATATCGGAATAAGCTTGGACGAAACAACTACAACTACAGATTTAGGTGTATTACTATACATCTTTGCCGGAGCAACGGGTAAGGATTATATGCTTAATAAGGATATCAAAAGCAGTGTTTCCTTTGAAAAGAAGTTTGAACGTACTTCAGATTTCCTTAAGGGGGATGTGTTTAAGAAATATCACACTGAAACTGAATTGATGCGTTATATCACTCGCCTTGGACGTCGTGATATTTCGCTAACTCACTCAATGATTTCCTTAGGTTCATGTACAATGAAGCTCAATGCTGCTTCTGAAATGCTTGCTCTAAGCAGACCAGAATTTCAGAATATTCACCCATACGCTCCAGAGGAACAAGTAGATGGCTATACCGAACTGATTGAGAACCTTTGCTCTTATTTAACTGAGATCACAGGCTTTGCAGGAATGAGTTTTCAGCCTAATTCAGGAGCAGCAGGCGAATATGCTGGTCTTCGTATAATCCGTTCATACCTCGAAAGCATTGGACAAGGACATCGCAATATCGTATTACTACCATCTTCAGCCCATGGTACAAATCCCGCCAGCGCAATACAGTGTGGATATTCCACAGTCACTGTTAAATGTGATGAACAAGGTAATATAGACTTAGCTGACTTCCGCAGCAAGGCAGAAGAACATAAAGATAATCTAGCTGCAACAATGATAACTTATCCATCTACTCACGGAATATTCGAAGCCGACATCAAGGATATGTGTAACATCATTCATGCTTTCGGTGGACAAGTTTACATGGATGGCGCTAATATGAACGCACAGGTAGGATTAACTAACCCTGGCGTCATTGGCACAGATGTTTGTCACCTGAACTTACATAAAACATTTGCATCGCCTCATGGCGGTGGCGGACCTGGTGCAGGACCTATTGGTGTGGCGAAGCATTTAGTGCCATTCCTTCCATCCCACCCTGTTGTATGGGGAAGTGAAGATAATGTAATCTCATCAGCGCCCTATGGTAGTGCCGGTATTCTCCCAATCACTTACGCCTACATACGATTATTGGGAACAGAAGGCTTAACTGAATCAACTAAGATTGCAATACTTAATGCAAACTATCTTGCCTGCAAACTAAAGGAAACATACGGCATAGTGTATACAGGCACTACCGGACGTGTGGGTCATGAATTAATCCTTGAATGCCGTACAATTAAGGAGCGTTCAGGTATTGATGAAGGAGATATCGCTAAACGTCTTATGGATTTTGGTTATCATGCTCCGACCCTTTCATTCCCTGTTCATGGTACATTAATGATAGAGCCAACTGAAAGTGAGAGCAAGGCAGAACTTGATCGCTTCATCGAAGTCATGGAGTGCATCTGGTCTGAAGTTAAAGAAGTAGAAGAAGGAAAGGTATCAAAAGAGGATAATGTTCTGAAAAATGCACCTCATCCTGAATACGAAGTTACAGCCAATGAGTGGAATCACTCCTACTCTCGTGAAAAAGCAGCATATCCATTAGATTGGTTGCACGATTGCAAGTTTTGGATTAATGTAGCACGTGTAGACAATGCATACGGCGATAGAAACCTAATCCCGACCATTTGTAATTGCTAATCCCCCCCTGATATAAACAGAGAAAAGGGCTGTCCAAAATTTTGGACAGCCCTTTCGCTTATCATGAATTTCCAATTATTAATCAATTCGCATACCTACTTGTAACTACCTGTATCTTCATATGGTCACCATCTTTTCTCAATGTGACACCTGATGGAACCAAGTAATTACTAATAGAAGAGGTCAAGACATTTCCATAGGAATCCTGAGATATAACTCTTTCCACAGGAACAACAATTAACCTTAAATCTTCATCCGGAGCATTATCCTTTTGTGCTGTTAACAAGCTGGAGATATTACCAAAATCATAAGAATATGCATCTGAATAAGATGCTGGGAATATTGTGACATAATCTTCCGTACGTCTATTTTCAAAGAAATTAGTAAGAGAATCTTCAGGCATAATTAGCAGATTCGCAGGAGGAGCCAAGGCATACCTCCATTCCGGCTGTGGAGTAGCTTTTAATGTAAGTTGGAATCTATTTACGATATTATTATCTGTCTTCCCGAAAATCTCAGTTGTAGGAATCACAAGACGAGTAAAAACACCCGCAGGAGTTTTAAGGAAAGCATAATCATCATTATGAACCAACAATTCTTCAACATCTGAATTATACAAACGAGTCAATTGTATAACTTCATTAGTTACAAGAAAGACTTCATTCACACGACCCATATAAGTAGAATCTTGCCCATTACTGCCTGTCGTTGTCAGTTGATCCGTCATATAACTGATAATCATACGCGTACCATCTACATTCAGCACACTCCCTGTTCCAAAAGTATTAGTGATATACAGACCAGGAAAGTAATTATTGAATGCTGGTTGATTTGCAAATGAAGCTGGATTACTAACAGACTCATCATAAAAAGCCTGACCTAATGAGGTTGGCAAATCAATCGTAATCTTTGGTACATAATACAAAGAATCTGAACTTGACAATCCTCTTATCGAATCACTCACACTCATATCATAAGCAGTATATGTTTTCCCTCCTAACGAAGAACTCATATCTGCGAAATCTGTAGGATCAAAGTTTGTATAAAAATGTCTTGGTAAAGCTCTTTCTATAGGAAACACTTCTGCACGCATTGGTGTAAGTGTATCACCTATTGAAGTAGTATAAAAAATTTCCAATTTTACCGACTCGATCTTACCTTCAACAGGTTTATATCTAAACTGGAAACCTTCTTCACAGTAGAATTGACAGATATAATCAGATTTCAATTTGCCATACAATGGATCGTAAAATTCACCCAATGTACTAGTTATAGTTCTCGCATAAATCGAATCTATTTTTATTGTAGAAGCTGTCATAGTAAACGTATCAACAGCAACAATAGTAACATCACTATCAGGTCGAATACTTCCTCCTACAAGACTCAAATCATCATTACAGCTTGACATAGCAAGCACAGTAAGGCATAATAATAAAAAAGCCCGGACTTTCATTTTATTTATTTATTAGCATCAATAACTAAATCGTAGAACTCATTGAACTTATCAATATATATATCTTCAGGTTGGTATGGCAGGGATAGACAATTTTCTTTAGATGCAATATATTCTGATATTTCTGGATTAATAGTTTCGCTTCCCTGTATCACGCCATCACTAAAATCAATAGCCAATTTTGTAAGAGAGACATAGTCTGCCTTAACTTTCAAATCTTTAACGTCATTATCTTCAGCGCCATCTATTTTAAGTTTTTCTGCAAATCCTTCTGGGAATGGAGTTTTGAAGTCATCATTGTATACAGAATAAACAATCTTTGCATTATTCAGACAAGGATCATCCACATACATTCTTTTAATATATAAAGCTGTCAATGCAGACATCCAACCGTGACAATGAATAACATCAGGGATCCAGCGAAGTTTTTTTATTGTTTCCAACACTCCACGCACATAGAAAATAGAACGTTCGTCGTTGTCTTCATATTCTTTGCCATCTTCGTCTGCGATGGTATATTTACGTTGAAAAAAATCTTCATTGTCAATAAAATAAACCTGCATTCTTGCTGCTTGTATGGAGGCTACTTTTATAATAAGGGGATGATCCGTGTCATCTATAATAAGATTCATACCAGAGAGGCGGATAACTTCATGAAGTTGATTTCTACGTTCATTTATATTCCCAAATTTTGGCATAAAAGTTCTTATTTCCCGACCACGTTCTTGTACGCCTTGTGGCAAATTCCTCGCTATTGTTGAGATCTCTGATTCAGGAAGATAAGGAGTAATTTCTTGTGTTATATACAAGATTTTTTTTGCATCCATTCTTTTATATTAAGTTTGATAAAGACGCTACAAAGATAATAAATTTCTTTCATTTACGGTAATTATTTACTTGCTTTGCAGCGTTTAACGCATAGATTAATGGAAATCATAAACAATATTAAGGATTTAAAAGAGCGTTTATCCACTGAACGATTGAATGGTAAGTGTATAGGGTTTGTACCAACAATGGGTGCCTTACATGACGGGCATATCAGCCTGGTAAAACGATGTAAAGAAGAAAATGACATCTGCATAGTTAGCATTTTCGTCAATCCAACTCAATTCAATGACAAAAAAGATCTGGAGACTTATCCGCGCACATTGGAAAAGGACTGCGAGTCACTCGAGCCTGTAGGATGTTCCTATATTTTTGCACCAACTGAGACCGAGATGTACCCTGAGCCGGATACTCGTGTTTTCGATTTTGGGTCTATAGCAGAAGTAATGGAAGGCAAGCATCGCCCAGGACATTTTAACGGAGTTGCACAAATCGTAAGCAAACTGTTTGACGCTGTAGAACCAGACAAGGCTTATTTCGGAGAAAAAGACTTTCAGCAAGTAGCTATTATACGAGCAATGGTAAAGCAACTTAATATGCCTGTACAAATTATTGCCTGCCCTATCCTCAGAGATGCTGATGGACTGGCGCTAAGCAGTCGAAACGCTCGACTATCATCAACACAGCGCCAAAAGGCTCCCGCCATTGCCCGCATATTGAAAGAAAGTGCTACCTTTGCCCCAACAAAAAGCCTTGAGGAAGTGAAGCGTTTCGTAATAGAGAGCATAAACGAAGTTGAAGAAATGAACGTTGAGTATTACGAGATTGTAGATGAAGAGAGTTTAAAACCTATTAATGATTGGGAAGAATCCGAATCTCCAGTAGGTTGTATTACTGTTTTTTGCGGGGCTGTGAGATTAATTGACAATATACATTATTGATCTGTAAAAAGAGTCAAACACTATGTTTATAGAGATAGTTAAATCAAAAATACATCGAGTAACTGTAACAGAAGCAAATCTGAACTATATCGGCAGCATCACAATTGATGAAGATTTGATGGATGCAGCAAACCTTATCCCAAATGAAAAAGTATCGATTGTTGATAATAATAATGGCGAACGCTTTGATACATACGTAATAAAAGGCGAACGAGGGTCAGGCGTAATATGCCTTAACGGAGCTGCAGCACGCAGAGTTCAACCAGGAGATATTATTATTATAATGTCATACGCAATGATGGACTTTGAAGAAGCCAAGACATTCAAGCCTTCAGTAATTTTCCCAGACACAAAAACAAACAAGCTCCCATAAAACGGATTAGCATATAATGAGAAGCTCACCAATAGGTGGGCTTTTTTTTGCTTATCATACAAACATGAACTTGTCTTTTGCCTGTTTTTATATCAGTATGGCTTTTGTATTCAGTTGAGAATATTGCAATTGAGGGTTTTTACTGATTTCTAACGTTGATAATGAGAAGATTTGATTATTTTTGTAAACTTAACGGATATTTTATCCAATATTCAAGCACACACAATGGATTTAAAACTATATAGAGGCTGTTGCGGTATGAGCACGAAAGGTTGCTGCAAACGCCAAAACAACAAACTTAACACCTATGATTGGCTATGCGATATTCCTGAGGCTGAGAAGGCTACGGATTACGTTGAAGTACAATTCAAAAACACGAGGAAAGGGTATTACCTCAATAGTGCTAAATTAAACATAGCAAAAGGAAATATCGTCGCTGTAGAAGCAAGTCCCGGACATGATATAGGAACAGTTACACTGACAGGCAAATTAGTATTGCTTCAGATGAAGAAAAACAATGTACGGGTCAATGACGCTGAACCTAAAAAAATATATAGGCTGGCAAAACAATCCGACTTCGACAAATACGAAGAAGCTAAAGCGAGGGAAAGCCAGACGATGATACGTTCACGCCAAATAGCAGCAGATTTAGGTCTGAACATGAAGATTGGCGATGTAGAATATCAAGGTGATGGCAACAAGGCTATCTTCTATTATATCGCAGATGAACGTGTAGACTTCCGCCAACTTATCAAAGTGCTGGCTGAGAGTTTCAAGGTTCGTATCGAAATGAAGCAAATCGGAGCACGACAAGAGGCTGGTCGTATTGGCGGAATCGGACCTTGTGGACGTGAATTATGTTGTTCTAAATGGATGACTAGTTTCGTCTCTGTTTCTACCGGATCTGCTCGTTATCAGGACATATCTATGACGCCTCAGAAACTTGCCGGACAATGTGGTAAGCTAAAATGTTGTCTAAATTACGAAGTTGATACATACGTAGAAGCGCACAAACGCTTGCCTTCACGCGAAATTGTGCTAGAGACCAAGGACTCAACACATTTCCACTTCAAAACAGATGTCTTCAAACGCGAGATTACATATTCCACAGATAAGTCTTTCGCTGCAAATCTTGTAACAATACCTGCAGAACGTGCTTTCGACGTCATCAACATGAACAAGAAAGGCACCAAACCACCTGCTCTTGAAGCCGATGTCAAACCTCAACCTCCTAAGCGTGATGCGATGGATATATTGGGACAAGATAGCCTAACTCGTTTTGATTCTGTAAAAAAGAAGAAAAAGAGAAAGAAAAAACCGGAAGAAAGGAAAGGAGGCGAAGCGCAGCCTACACAGAGCAACCGACCAAAGAAAGGTGAAGAGACGGCTAATACAAAGAATCGAAACGACAAGCCAAGAAGAAAAGAAGAGGCAAACGGTCGTAATGATAAGCCAAGAAGAAATGACGAGGCGACGAGCAACAACAATAAGAAGGCGAACAATCGCAACCAGTCTAAGCCACATGGGCAGAAGCCTAATCCGGCTCAGACCAGCGAACAGCCAAAAGTTAACAAGAACAAGCCGCTAGTCAAAAGAGAGAATAATAATGAAAAAGAAAAAAGCTAAATATTCTATTTTTCTGTTTTTTTATTCTATACTGTTCTTTTCATGCAACAGCGATTCCGTTATTTACGATCAATATCAGAAGATTGAGAATACACAATGGAAAAAGGGACAAGAGTATTATTTCTCATTTCTTATTGAGGACAACTCTGTCCCTTACGACTTATACATAGATACAAGGAACAACAATCTTTATCCATATAAGAACCTATGGATACTTTACAAAGAAGAGCGTCCTATAGGTGCAGAACAAACAGATATGATAGAGTATTTTATTGCTGACAACTCCGGTAAATGGACAGGGGCAGGATTTTCAATATATCACAACCGCCTTCCTGTTAAGATGAATCATTCTTTCCCTTACAAAGGGCGATATATCGTCAGCCTCACACACGGTATGCAAACTGATTACTTGGAAGGTATTATGGAGATAGGCCTTTTCGTCAAAAAATCCCCATAGCCATTTCATTGAGAAAGCGTCATCGTTTCGCTCGAGAAGAGTCCAAGCGAAGAAGAATGAATAGTAATATTGTGAATCCAAGGAACGAAGAGCCACCATAGCTAAAAAAGGGCAACGGAATACCAATTACAGGCATTAACCCTAACACCATTCCTATATTAATAACAAGATGAAATAGGAATATTGATGCAACGCCATATCCATATATTCGGGCAAAAGCGCTTTCCTGTCGCTCTGACAGAAACAGCAGTCGCAGTATAAACATACAGAAAAGAATCAACAACAAAGCAGACCCTACAAAACCTTGCTCCTCACCAACAGTACAAAAGATAAAGTCGGTTTCCTGTTCCGGCACATATTTCAACTTTGTTTGTGTTCCCTTCATAAAACCCTTGCCCCACAATCCTCCTGAACCTATTGCTATTTTCGACTGATTGACATTATAACCTATTCCGGACAAATCGTCTATCATTCCTAAAGATACCTTTATTCTTACCTGTTGATGCCGTTCAAGTACTTTATCGAATACATATTCTACAGAATACATAAAGCCCAATGAGAAGATTGCAAAAAGAACTACAAGGATATGATTAAGCACCCATTGATGTAATGACAGGTAGATAAGGTAGCAACAGAGAGCAACGATAAGTCCGAGTGCTATCCAATAAAAATTAATATTAGCAAAAGACGACGCAATATATCCGGCAAGGAAAACCCCGACTATTACCCCTCCTATAATATAATTTGCAACCTTATTTTTATTCTGCACAAGAGTAAAAACAGAGGTTATACCAAGCACCATCAACGAGATCATCAACTCTCCCAATGGAGTAACACCAACTACCGTATCAGAAAATTTGAGGCTTATTATAAAATATATTATAGTACATATTCCTATTAGGAGTATTTTCCCTGACATTCCCTCACGATAAAGCACTAAAAAAAATGCCATATATACCAATGCAGAGCCTGTCTCATTTTGCAATATGATACAAACCATAGGCAAAAGGATAAGAAATATTACAGAAGCATAATTCTTCAGCGAATCCAGTTTGAAGCTATATTGCCCCATATACTTAGCAACGGCCAACGCAGTAGCAAACTTGGCAAATTCGGCAGGCTGTATGCGAACCGGTCCAAAAACCAACCACGAACGCGAACCTTTTATTTCAGGCGCAAGGAAAATCGTTGCTATCAACAACAATATAATACCGATATATATAGCATAGGCACAGACATCGAAGAAGCCTTTGTCTAACATCATAATCACAAAGACAACAACAAAAGAAATACATATCCATATCAGTTGTGAAGTTGGACGACCTGATATATCCAACATATCACTATCATAGCCATAGGTTGCCCCATAGATTGTAAACCATCCATATACAACCATGATTAAATAGAACAGAATCGTAACCCAGTCTATCGAGCTTAATATATTACGCTCACGATTAATAGGCATTGCCCGGTAAGATTTTAGCGTTCATTATATAATTCTCCGTATATTTGTTCTCCATCGACACTTCACCATTCAGATACTTATCAAGCATAAGTTTAGCGATAGGAACAGCATAAGTCGATCCGAAACCAGCATTCTCAACAAACACAGATATTGCAACTTTCGGGTTGTCATAAGGAGCAAAGGCCATAAAGATAGAGTGGTCTTTACCATGAGGATTCTCTGCGGTACCAGTCTTACCACAAATTTCAATACCTGGTAAATTAACAGAACGGGCAGTTCCCCAAGTAACAGCTTTTCTCATCCCCTCAGCCATCACCTCATAATGAGATTGATCTATAGTTGTATATCTCCTATTAGTGTAAAGGGTATCTAATTGGCCATCCTGAATTTTCTTAACCACATGGGGCGTAATAAAGTAACCTCTATTAGCAATCGTAGCCGAAAGGTTACATATCTGAAGAGGAGTCGACGTGATTTCTCCCTGCCCTATAGATGTGGAGATAATCGTACTTGAATTCCATCTCCCGTTATATACATTATCGTAAACTTTACTATTAGGGATATATCCTCTATTCTCACCCGGCAGATCTATACCTAAGCGATAGCCATACCCCATACTGACGATATGATCCTTCCACACCTCAAATGCGTCCTGAGTTGTAGGGTATCTTCTCTTAACATCCAGCAAGTCACGTAATCCCCAACAAAAGTAAGCATTACACGAAGTGGCTATTGCATCAACAAGTCCGATAGGAGAAGCATGACCATGGCAAGCCGGTCTACCATTTCTAAAAGGATATCCATAGGCACAAGTGTGCATGGTCTGCGGAGTTATAGCACCTTCCTGCAAAAAAACTAATGCCTGAGCAGGCTTAAATGTAGAACCGGGAGGATAGAATGCCATAATAGAACGATCTAATAACGGCTTATACGGGTCTTTTTCCAATTCAGAGTGATTCCTTCCTCGCTGACGTCCAACTAAAAGGCGTGGGTCAAAAGTAGGACCCGACACCATACATAAAATCTCACCTGTTGCAGGTTCAATCATTACAATCGCACCTATTTTATTCTCCATCAATTTCTCTCCATACGCCTGCAGGTCAATATCAATAGTGAGATTCAAATCTTTCCCCGATACAGGAGCAACATCCTGATGACCATCATCATATCGACCTTGAATACGTCCTAACGCATCTCGCAGAAGTATTTCAACTCCTTTTTCTCCACGTAAGACATTTTCATAATAGCGCTCTACACCGGAACGCCCTGAATAATCGCCTGAAACATAATAATCATCTTGCTCAATATCCCTACGGTTCACTTCACCGAGATTGCCAAGTATATGAGCAGCATTGCCGTATTCATATTCACGGATTACACGACTTTGTATATAAAAGCCAGGAAATTTATACAATTTCTCCTGCAAAGCTCCTGCTTCCTGAAGAGAAAGCTGATTAAATAAAACTTGTGGAGTAAAAGAGGAATAGCCCGGGTTGAGTCGGTAATTCTTGATATCTGCAATACGTTTAACAAGGACATCCTTTTCTATATCAAGGATATTACAAAAATCCAGTGTATCGAAAGGCTGCACTTCACGCATGATTAGCATTACATCATAAGCAGACTGGTTAAAGACAAGCAATTTATCATTACGGTCATAAATCATTCCTCGCGAAGGATACAATGTCTTCCTTAGGAAAGCATTATTCTCCGCCCATCTCTTATAATCACTATTGAACAATTGAAGGGAAAGTAAACGTATAATAAAAATCAGAACAATCAGCACTGTGGCAACGCCTAGTACATACCGCCTGTTCTCATAATTTATTTTTCCTTTACTTGTCAACATTCCTAACAGCCTCCATATTAAAAGCTTCTACAATAAAAATGAAAAGCACCGTAATTGCCATACTTGACAAGATACGTATAACTAAGAATAACGCATCGAATAAGGTAAATGCTTCTACTAAAAATAGAATTATGTGATGTAATGCAACGAATGACAGGGTATAACGTAAAAAACCGCCCAAACCAAAAACATTAATAGAAGGATATACCCCTCCCATAAGATCCTTACCTATAAACAATTGAATAAGATTCTCTCTGTAAAAGCCGGCAAACGTACAAGCAGCAGCGTGTATACCGGGAGTATTTGTAAACATATCCAGAACTAAGCCTGTAAAAAAAGACAGAATAAGCATTGCACTTGTTGATATACCAACAGGCATTTTCATAAGGAAATACAGATAAAGAAACGGAGTCGCTATTCTCAGAAAACTAATATTATTGAGAATAAGCACTTGAATCAGCATAAAAATTATAAAATAGAGGATTCCTCTTATAATACCACTTGCCATCTTCCTTTAACTTATATCATTTGCACTTTGCTCTAAACTAATCTGCTCTGCCCTACGGTAATTTCTGATAACTCGAACATTGCTCAATGTCTGAAAGTTTGTCGACAATCGAACATTTAAGAAGTAGAAGTTATCGTCAGTATGTCTTTCAGACGAAGAGATTGTACCAACAACAAGTCCCACCGGAAAAATCGACGAATACCCGCTGGTTATTATAGTATCACCCTCTTGAATGTTCATGTGGCGCGATATCTTCATTTTAGCATATTGAAGGTTCGTTCCATCCCAATCAAGGAAGCCATAACCACTCCCCTTCACCTGACAACTAAGTATACTCTTTGAATTAATGATAGGCAACACCACAGCCATATTCTCCGACGCGGTTACAACAACACCTACAACACCTCTCTCAGAGACGACCCCCATATCCTTCGTGACGCCATCCTTAATTCCTTTATCAATAGTTATGTAGTTAGAAAGATAACCAACACTATTATTAATAACCCTTGCCATCACAAAGTCATAAGAAAAAGAATCTTCCGAACTTTCAGCAAAGCCTTTAAAAGCAATTGTATCAGCCTTCATTACGTCAATCTGGTCTTGCAGTTTAAGCAATTCCATTTCCATATGACTATTCTTCTCTGCCAAGTCCTTATTTATCACTCTAAGATTAAAGTAAGAATTTATATTGCCGGATATCGAAGAGATATTCCCGACAACAACATTAGCAGAACTTAGAATAGCTGTCCTTTGATAAGGGTTATCCCGATAAATAAGCACAAAAGCAAAGATCTCGAGAAGTATAAATAAACCCCAAGAGCCTTTATTTATTATAAAGTCTAACAGTTTGCGCATAAATAAGATACTACAGATCGTCGATACTCAATCAATTACAGTCGGCTATCTGCAGTTGACCTCTTAATATTATCGAATAAGAAAATTAAATTTGTCTATATTTTTCAAAGCAATACCTGTACCTTTAGCTACTGCATGCAATGGGTCTTCAGCTATATAGAATGGAATATTTATTTTACTGCTTAAACGCTTATCAAGTCCCTTCATCAAAGCACCGCCACCAGCTAAGTAGATACCATTCCTTACAATATCAGCATACAATTCAGGTGGAGTTTGCTCCAAGGCATTCAGTATAGCAGCTTCCATCTTCGAGATAGATCGATCAAGACAGTGAGCTATTTCCTGATATGAAACAGGCACCTCCATCGGCAAGGCTGTCATCTGATTAGGTCCATGAACAATAAAATCTTCAGGTGGGTTATCCAGTGTAGGCAATGCAGAACCTACATTCATCTTAATTTGTTCAGCAGTACGCTCCCCTACTTTCACATTATGTTGGCGACGCATATACTCCATAATATCAGCAGTAAGGTCATCACCGGCAACACGGATAGATTTATTAGAGACAATACCTCCCAACGAAATAACTGCAATTTCAGTAGTACCACCACCTATATCAACAATCATATTTCCCTCCGGAGCCTCTACATCCAATCCTATACCAATCGCAGCAGCCATTGGCTCATAAATCATATAGACATCACGTCCGCCGGCATGTTCTGCAGAATCGCGCACCGCACGCAATTCAACTTCCGTACTTCCTGAAGGAATACAAATTACAATCCTAAGAGATGGAGTAAACCAAGTATTACGATTAGGCATCATCTTTATCATACCGCGTATCATCTGCTCAGCAGCATAGAAATCAGCAATAACCCCATCACGTAACGGACGTATTGTTTTTATATTTTCATGGGTCTTCCCATGCATTTGTCGCGCTTTATCGCCTACCGCCAACACCTTATCCGTACGTCTGTCTAGAGCAACGACGGAAGGCTCATCTACAACAACTTTATTATTAGAAATAATAATCGTGTTTGCGGTTCCTAAGTCTATAGCGATTTCTTGTGTAAAAGAGAATAATCCCATTATGTTTCGTTTTTGTTTAAAAGTTTTATGCTTAAAATATTAATGTTTAAAATGGCGTACCCCTGTCTTAACCATAGTCATTCCATGCTTGTTGCAATAATCAACAGACAACGCATCATTTATTGAACCTCCAGGTTGTACTACCGCAGTAATACCAACCTTAGACGCAATCTCTACACAATCAGGGAATGGGAAGAATGCATCTGATGCCATTACTGCTCCGTTAAGGTCAAATTCGAATGAGTTAGCTTTTTCAATTGCTTGTTTCAAGGCGTCCACGCGAGATGTTTGTCCCAAACCGCTTGCGCAAAGTTGTTTATTCTTAACCAGGGTTATTGCGTTAGACTTACTATGTTTTACCAATTTATTAGCAAACAGCAAATCTTCAATTTCTTTATCTGTTGGTTTCTTTTCTGTTATAGGTTCCAGGTCAGTAGTTGTTTGAATACTCAAATCTTTATCCTGTACTAACACACCATTCAATAATGAACGGAATTGTACCGGACTTGTTTTCGCTTCCTTGCGTATAAGGATAATACGATTCTTCTTCTGCATAAGAACATCCAAAGCGTCTGTATCATAATCAGGTGCAATAATGACTTCAAAGAAAATCTTGTTAATCTCTTCGGCAACTTCTTTATTAATAATAGCATTAGCAACAAGAATTCCTCCAAACGCAGAAACAGGATCACCAGCCAAAGCATCCTTCCATGCCTCCAACACTGTAGGACGAGAAGCTATACCGCAAGCATTGTTATGTTTAAGTATAGCAAATGTCAATTCTTCAAATTCATCAATCAATCCTACGGCTGCATCAATATCAAGTAAGTTATTATAAGAAATTTCCTTACCATGTATTTGATCAAACATATCCTCAAAGTTTCCGTAAAAGTCAGCCTGTTGATGAGGGTTTTCTCCATAGCGAAGATGTTTTTTCTCATTTACTGCTACACGGACTTTAGATTTTTCGTCACCATCGAAATAGTTAAAGATTGAGCTATCATAACCAGAAGAAACTGCAAACGCTTCCTTTGCAAACCACTTACGTTCTTCGAGAGTAGTTTCCGCGCCTTTTTCCTCTAGCAATTGCATAAGAGGAGAATATTGTTCCTTAGAGGCAACAATCACAACATCTTTGAAATTCTTTGCAGCAGCACGGATCAAAGAAATACCACCTATATCAATCTTTTCAATTATAGCCTGCTCCTCTGCACCAGAAGCCACTGTTTCCTCGAAAGGATACAAATCAACAATAACAAGATCTATTTCCGGAACATTATATGCTTCAAGCTGACTTTGGTCTGTTTCATTCTCTCTGCGAGCAAGTATTCCCCCAAAAACATTTGGATGAAGTGTTTTCACTCTACCTCCTAAGATAGAAGGATATCCTGTTAAATCCTCCACTGAATCACAAGGCAAGCCTATTGATTCTATAAAACTCTGAGTACCTCCGGTAGAGATAAAACTCACGCCCTCTTCATGAAGTTTTTTTAATATATCATCAAGTCCGTCTTTGTGAAAGACAGAAACCAAAGCTCGTTTAATTCGTTTTTCCGATGCCATTTTTCGTTCTTCTTAAATTTTCCAATAATACCAACAAAAATAATTATTTATTTCTAGAATATATCCACTTAACAAGAAAGAAAAAGTAACAAATTGTCGCTAACATAAGAATCAAACAAAAAACCTTGAAAAACAGCGCCCACTTTTTGATGTAAAAAGTGACAAAATGATAGCATTTTGACGGTTTTACTTACGCACATTTTTTAACACTTTTTCTGTAGACTTGATTTCTGTCAAATTTTGACCAAAATACACGTTTTTTGGCTCGGTTGCATACATACTCTTGACCAAAAGTATGCATACTTTTTCAAAAAGTACACATACTTTTGGTCAAGAGTATGTGTACATTTGAGCGAATGTTCAAAAAAACCTATTTTCGGAAAAGTTTCAAAAATCGACACCTCGTTAATGGCACCTTAGATCGCCGTGGCTGCATTTGACATCAAAAAGTGCCTTAGGTATTCCCGCCCCCTCAAACGCGCCTGGAAATCGATTTAAATAGACCATATTAAAATGACAGAAAAACATACTTTTCTCTGACACTTTGCTCGTTCGCAAAACACACTTTCAGAACATATTTTTTTCGATACACCAACAAATAAAAGAATCTCTTTCAAATACAAATAAGTTCATTATTGCATAATTAATCCAAGGAACTTATGTATTTTTGTAACTCCTTTTTATAATAACTGAATTAATAAACTTATGAGTACAAAACAGTCATTTCAAGGATTAAACGACAAAGAAGTAGAAGAGAGCCGAAAACTGCATGGAGAAAACATTTTAACCCCACCCGAAAAGACTTCATTATGGAGCCTTTTCTTCGAAAAATTTGAAGACCCTATTATCCGTATTTTATTAGTTGCATGGCTACTGTCTACAATCATAGCCGGTATACACTGCTGGGGACCCGAAGCACAAGGCTTTAGTGCGTTCCTTGAACCAATAGGTATTTTCTTCGCCATAATACTCGCAAGTTGCGTTGGCTTTTTCTTCGAAGTAAAAGCAAATAAGGCTTTCGACATATTAAACACAGTAAATGACGATATACAGGTAAAGGTTATCCGCAACGGACATATCTGCGAAGTTGCCAGAAAAGATGTAGTTGTAGGAGACATAGTGGTACTACAGACCGGTGAGGAAATTCCTGCCGACGGACTATTGCTCGAAACCATCTCTTTACAGGTTAACGAATCAACCCTCACGGGAGAACCTGTTATCTCGAAAACGACCATTGAGAAAGAGTTCAAGTTTGACGCTACTTATCCTTCAAATGTTGTGATGCGTGGTACTACTATCGTAGATGGCCACGGTGTAATGAAAGTAGAAAATGTTGGTGACGAGACAGGATATGGAAAAGTATATGAAGGGTCACAGATAGACAATAATATAGAGACACCTCTCCAGATACAACTTAAAGGACTAGCAGGAGTTATCAGCAAAGCAGGTTATACCATTGCCGGAGTTACCTTTATTGCGTTAGTCACAAAATTGCTACTTTCTTCACAAGGTCTTCCTATTGTGGATATTATTGGTGGAGTGCTTAATATCTTCATGATTGCAGTAACACTAATTGTTGTTTCCGTACCTGAAGGCTTACCTATGAGTGTGACATTGAGTTTGGCTCTTAGCATGAATCGTATGCTTAAAACAAACAATCTTGTCCGTAAAATGCACGCTTGCGAAACAATGGGAGCAACAACGGTTATTTGTACAGACAAAACCGGCACTCTGACACAAAATCAGATGCAAGTACATGAAACAAAATTCTACAACCTTGCCAATCAACAACTAAACAGTGACGAGCTAAGTAACTTCATAAAAGAAGGTATTTCGGTAAACTCTACTGCTTTCCTTGATTTATCTGAAGATAAGCCTAAGACGATGGGTAATCCTACTGAGGCTGCATTACTGCTTTGGCTTAACAGTCAGCAGCAGGATTATGAAGCGATACGCAATGATGCCGAAGTAGTAGAACAATTGACTTTCTCTACTGAACGTAAATATATGGCAACAGTAGTAGATTCGCCATTAGCAGGTAAAAAGGTATTATATGTAAAAGGTGCTCCTGAAATTGTACTTGCCAACAGTCAACGCGTAACAATAGATGGCACAACAAAGAGTGTCGATGAGTGCAAAGCAGGCATCGAACAACAATTACTTGCATATCAGAATCAAGCAATGCGTACACTCGGATTTGCTTATCAGGTTATTGATGATAGTCGCACGGAAAGTTTCTTTAAGGATGGTCGTTTGTTCGACACAGACCTTACATATTTAGGTGTAGTAGCAATCTCCGACCCTGTCCGTGCAGATGTTCCAGATGCAGTTACAACCTGTATCAACGCGGGTATAGATGTCAAAATAGTGACAGGAGATACTCCGGGAACAGCAAAAGAGATAGGTCGCCAAATAGGTATTTGGAATCAGAATGATACAGAACACAACATAATCACAGGTCCGGGTTTCGAGGCTTTGACAGACGAGGAGGCTTTAGAGCGTGTGCTTGACCTTAAAATTATGTGTCGTGCGCGTCCGACCGACAAACAACGCCTTGTACAATTACTTCAACAAAAAGAGGCAGTTGTAGCAGTAACAGGTGATGGCACAAATGATGCTCCAGCATTGAAGGCTGCTCAGGTTGGTCTATCAATGGGCGACGGCACCTCTGTTGCAAAAGAAGCCAGCGATATTACAATTATAGACAATTCATTCAGCAGTATAACTCGTGCTGTTATGTGGGGACGCTCGCTATATCGCAACATTCAAAAATTCCTTTTGTTCCAATTAACGATAAACGTTGCTGCTTGTTTGATTGTGCTGATTGGGTCGATACTGGGAACAGAATCACCACTAACTGTAACTCAAATGCTATGGGTAAACCTCATCATGGATACCTTCGCAGCAGCAGCATTAGCCTCCTTACCTCCACAAGAAAAGGTTATGCAGGAAAGACCGCGTAAAAGTGGTGCCAATGGAGATTTTATTGTCTCCAAAGCAATGGCTTACAATATCTTTTCCGTAGCATTTATCTTCGTTGGATTACTTATCGCCATACTTATACACTTCCAACAAGACGGACAGCTAACAAGCTATGAATTATCTAAGTTCTTCACAATATTTGTGATGCTGCAATTCTGGAATATGTTTAACGCAAAAGCATACGGAAGTAACAAATCTGCATTAAGCGGTTTCAAAGAAAGTAGGGTCTTCTTACTTGTTGCATTATTAATAATTATAGGACAATACTTCATAGTCACCTTAGGAGGGGAGATGTTCAGCGTTGTACCACTTGAATGGAAGGATTGGGGGATTATTATTGCAGCAACTTCCGCTGTTTTATGGATAGGCGAATTAAGTCGTTTAGCTAGCAGATTAAAAAAATAAGAATGTTTAACAAATCTGTTTAACAGCATAAAAATCATCGTAGTTAGGTACAATCTCACCACATTATAATAACGAGTGAGGATTGCGTATTTGATTATACCTTAGTAAATTTGTAACAATTTAGACAAAAATAAATACAAAACAACAAATATGGAAGCATATAACGATTTCCGTGGAACGTCATGGAAAGATGCTATTAATGTAAATGATTTCATTCTCCAAAACTATACTGAGTACACAGGAGACGAACATTTCCTAACAGGTCCAACAGACGCAACAACAAAACTATGGAGCAAGTTGAGCGAGATGTTCAAACAAGAAAAAGAAAAAGGAGTATACGACGCAGAAACTAAAATACCCTCAAAAGTAGATTCATACGGAGCAGGGTACATCGACAAAAAATTAGAAAAGATTGTAGGTGTACAGACTGATGCTCCTTTGAAAAGAGCAATCTTCCCTAACGGAGGATTACGTATGGTTGAACAAAGTCTTGAGGAGTATGGATACAAGTTGGACCCTATCATCAGCGAAATCTACACAAAGTACAGAAGATCTCATAACGAAGGCGTTTTCGCAGCATATACAGAAAGTATACGCAAGGCTCGTAGCAACGCTGTTATTACCGGCTTACCTGATGCTTACGGTCGTGGTCGTATCATCGGTGATTATCGCCGGGTAGCTTTATATGGTGTAGATCGTCTAATCACAGAACGCCAACAACGTTTCAAAGATTGTGATCCTACAGAACTTACAGATGATTTAATTCGCCTACGCGAAGAATTAAGCGAACAAATTTCAGCATTGAAGGCTTTGAAGAAGATGGCTGCAGCTTATGGATTTGATATTTCATTGCCTGCAAAGACTGCACAAGAAGCTATTCAGTGGACTTACTTCGGATATCTTGGTGCAATCAAGGATCAGAATGGTGCTGCGATGAGCCTTGGCCGTATTTCTACATTCTTAGACATCTATGTAGAACGTGATATTAAGAATGGCATAATCACAGAAAAAGATGCTCAGGAAATGATGGATCATTTCGTTATGAAGTTGCGTATCGTACGCTTCCTTCGTACTCCTGAATATGACGAACTATTCTCTGGTGACCCTGTTTGGGTAACTGAATCAATCGGTGGTATGACTAAATGTGGCGCAAGTCTTGTTACAAAAAACAGCTTCCGTCTACTTCACACATTATATAATCTAGGACCAGCTCCAGAGCCTAACCTTACAGTTCTTTGGAGTGAAAAACTTCCTGAAAACTGGAAAAATTACTGCTCTAAGGTTTCTATCGAAACGTCTTCTTTACAGTATGAGAATGACGACTTGATGAAGCCACTTCTTGGTGACGACTATGGTATCGCTTGTTGCGTTTCTCCAATGGAAATAGGAAAGCAAATGCAGTTCTTCGGTGCTCGTGCCAATCTGCCAAAGGCTTTGCTTTACTGTATCAATGGTGGTAAAGACGAAAAAACTAAGGTACAAGTAACACCTGAAGGAGAGTTCGAGAAAATCACAGGAGAGTATCTTGAGTTTAACGAAGTATGGAACAAATTCGACAAGATGTTGGACTGGTTGGCTGAGACATACGTGAAAGCATTGAACATTATCCACTATATGCACGATAAGTATTCTTACGAAGCATTGGAAATGGCGTTGCATGATGTTGATGTTCGCCGTACTCAGGCATTCGGTATCGCTGGTATATCAATCGTTGCCGATTCTTTTGCCGCTATCAAACATGGTAAAGTACGTGTAGTTCGTGATGAAAACGGAGATGCTGTTGACTACATCGTTGAGCAACCTTACGTTCCATTCGGAAACAATGACGACAAGACTGACGAATTCGCAGTTAAGATTGTTGAATTGTTCATGAATAAAATTCGCGGACATAAGATGTATAAGAACGCAACACCAACACAATCGGTATTGACTATCACATCGAATGTTGTATACGGAAAGAAAACAGGAAATACTCCTGACGGACGTCGTGCAGGCGAACCATTCGGACCAGGTGCTAATCCAATGCACGGACGTGATACAAAAGGCGCTGTTGCGTCTATGGCGTCAGTTGCAAAACTTCCATTTGAGCACGCTAACGATGGTATATCATATACATTCGCAATCACACCAAGCACATTAGGTAAGAATATTGACGAGAAGAAAGTTAACCTTGTTGGTTTGATGGATGGATTCTTTAATCAGGCAGGTCAACACTTGAACGTGAATGTATTCGACAAAAATCTATTGCTTGATGCAATGGAACATCCTGAGAACTATCCTCAATTGACTATCCGTGTATCGGGTTATGCTGTAAACTTTATCAAGCTTACAAGAGAGCAACAGATGGACGTTATCAACCGTACAATTACAACATCATTCTAATTAAAAGGATGTAACTATAAAAAAGCAGATAACGCAGCTTTACCTGAAAAAGTAAGTTGGCGTTATCTGCTTTTCTTTTTTTATACTAATTAAAGTGTATTCTTTTTATGGAAGGATTTATTCATTCTTTTGAATCATTCGGAACAAAGGACGGACCTGGGATACGATTCGTATTCTTCATGCAAGGTTGCCCTCTGAGATGCTTGTATTGTCATAATCCAGATACTTGGAACATAAAGAACTATGCTCACAAAATGACTCCTGAAGAAGCATTTCAGGAAGTATCAAAGGTTAAAGGCTTTATCAAAAGCGGAGGAGTAACGGTCTCCGGAGGAGAACCTCTATTGCAACCCGACTTTGTTTTAGAATTTTTCAAACTGTGCAAACAGGAAGGCATACACACAACAATAGACACTTCAGGCTTCCTTATGAATGACAAGATTAGAGAAGTATTGGAATACACAGACCTTGTACTACTCGACATCAAACAAATAGACCCTGATAAGTACAAAACCCTCACAGCACAACCACTTGAACCAACTAAGGGCTTTATCAAATTCCTCAACGATATAGACAAACCTGTATGGCTGCGTTATGTGTTAGTCCCACAATACTCCGATGATGAGCAGGATTTACACGAATGGGCAGAATTTGCATCTACATTCCCTATCGTTAAGCGAGTAGAAGTCCTCCCCTTCCATCAAATGGGAACACATAAATGGGAACAGCTCGGAATAAAGTACAAGCTAAAACATATTCAGCCGGCAAGTGCTGAAATAATTGCCAAAGCAGAGGATATATTCAAATCACATAATCTTCCATTGGAATAGAAGAAACAATTTAATAAAACGCAAGAAAAGCCGATTCTTCAAATTAGGGAGAATCGGCTTTTCTTGTAAATTATGACATACGTATAAAAAAAAGGTTGTCATCGCGACAACCAATCTTCACATTGTTAACCTTAAATCTAATACCATGAAAAACACATTACAAATATAAGACTTTTGTGTTTAACAGCATAATTTCTAAGGCTTTTTTCCTTTCTTTTAACACATTTTAGTCGAACATTCGTCTAAACTTGTTGAATATCTTTTCTTTTATTGATTTGCTTGGCTGGAAGCTCGGAGAGTTCTCCATTCCTGTAAGAATTTCCTTCTCTGATGCCGACAATGTTTCGGGAATATAAACACTTACATTCACTAATAAGTCGCCTGTCCCATAGTGATTAACAGACGGGAGTCCTTTATTACGCAAGCGTAGTACTTTCCCCGGCTGTGTGCCCGGTTCTATTTTCACCTTCGCCTTACCTTCGATGGTAGGAACGTCTACTGTTGTTCCCAACGCTGCCTGAGGTACAGTAAGCAATAGATTGTAAAGCAAATCATTTTCATCACGTATAAGTTCTGGGTGAGCTTCTTCTTCTACAAGAATAAGTAGATCACCGTTGACACCACCTCGTCGTGCAGCATTTCCTTTACCACTCATTGATAGTTGCATCCCTTCGGCAACACCTGCCGGTATATTTATAGTGATGATTTCCTCGTCATACGCGACGCCTTCTCCGCCACATGCTGTACATTTGTTGACAATCGTTTTTCCTTCACCACTACAGGTTGGGCAAACAGATTGCGTCTGCATCTGTCCGAGTATTGTATTAGCAACTCTCATTACATAGCCACTTCCGCGACAAGTATCACAAGTCTTCGTACCATCACCTTCTGCACCACTACCATGACATTTATTACAAGAGACGGCTTTCTTCACTTTAATCTTTTTCTCTACACCGTTGGCGATATCCTTGAGGGTAAGTTTCACTTTTACTCTAAGGTCAGAGCCGCGATTAACGCGCCTTCCTCCACGGCCACCGCCACCGAAGCCACCAAAACCGCCACCACCAAAACCACCAAAGATATCACCGAATTGAGAGAAGATATCGTCCATCGACATACCGCCACCAAAGCCTCCGCCTTGTGACGCTCCTCCCATTCCTGCATGACCGAACTGGTCATAACGTTGACGCTTTTGCGAATCGCTCAACACATCATACGCCTCCGCTGCCTCTTTGAATTTCTCCTCAGCGTCCTTGTTGTCCGGGTTCTTGTCTGGGTGAAACTGTATTGCTTTCTTACGATAAGCCTTTTTTATATCATCGGCTGATGCGTTTTTGTCAACGCCAAGCACCTCATAGTAATCTCTTTTTGCCATCTTATCTTTTGTTTCTTATTCTCCGACAACAACCTTTGCATGACGAATCACTTTGTCATACAAAACATATCCAGTCTGTACACAATCAACAACCTTACCTTTTAAGTCTTCCTCAGGAGCAGGGATAGTTGCGATAGCATCAAATATTTCAGTATCAAAAGGCTGCCCCACAGCGTCAATCGGCTTAACACCTTGTTGCGCCAGATAAGACATGAACTTATTGTAGATAAGTTCAACGCCTTCCGCAACAGCGGTAGCATCAGCGGAAACACCAAGTGTACTCACCGCCCTGCTGAAGTCATCAACCACAGGCAATAGATTTGTCAATGCGCTCTCTCCGCCACTTTTTATCAGTTCAGCTTTCTCACGCAAAGTACGTTTGCGATAATTATCAAACTCAGCAACCAAACGCAAATGAGAATCCTTCAATTCGTCATATTTTATTTTAAGCGAACCAAAATCATCAGTCATATTGTCAGATGAATCAACATTCTCTGCCTCATTTGACTGCTCATCCTGCAAATTTGTCACCTCATCTACATTCTCAGGATTATTATTTTCCGGCATTTCCACCTTAGCTTCATTCTCCATACCTTTCATAATGTCTTTATATTAATGTTATACATACTCAATCCTTAAATAAATACCACCTAATGATATATATACAAGAAGCATTTCAAGCGATATTCACATTATATTATGCAAAAACATTGCCAACTGTAGCTGCGCAAGCGTGTTTTTTCTTTGTGGAGAAGCTGTCGTACACTGCGACTGTGTATTTTCCTAAGATAGATATGATATAGTTGCATTCTGCTCCGTTTATTACGGCAAGAAGTGAAAGCAGGATTGGATATAGTTATCAAAAATATCTATCTTTGGGGGACATTAATTAGTTTTAAATACAAAGAAGAAGAATATGAAAAAAGGGTTTCTATTAATCGTTCTATCAATTATATACATTACAGGGTTCGCACAAGATGGGGCAAATAATATCTGTCGTTTAGGATTTACGTTTGAAATCAGCAAGAATCTGAATTGGGGTTTCGGCTTTCCTGTCGTAACAGAGGTTTCGCCATATTCGCCTGCGGAATTGGAAGGCATCAAACATCAAGACATTATCGAAGAAATTGACGGCATTGATATCCGAGACTTCTCATACGATGATGTTGAGAGATTGCTAAATCCCGTCAACAAGAATATTATTACATTGAAAATATCTAACCTCATCGAATCCGAGCGCATTGTAAGAGTGGTTAAGGATTGCAAGAGAACAAATGCTATCACCGAAGCACAATTGGCACAGGCATTCGCGATGATGAGTTTGGAGTCTACCAGCGAACGGGTATTTATTTGTCCGTTCAGAACCTCGGTAACAAGCAATCCTATAAGCTTCTCACTGTTCCGCACATTTGGCTTCACTCAGATGGACGACGAGAATAGCAGCATCGAGAACGACATCAACAACACCATAAGAGACGAACTGAGAAAGAAAGGACTTGTGTACGAAGAAGGCGCACCTGACCTTCTGATAAGCACGTACTATGTGTTCGACAGGAATCCAAACTATAGAGGAGCAAATAGAATTATTATTGATAAAGAAACTAACTACCGTTATAATATCAATCGCAACAGAATGGAGCAGGTTCCGTTCTTAAGTCATTCCGCAGCGGAGTCGGAAGCAGAATATATTATCCAACTTGGTATAAAAATAGTCGACAACATCTATCAACCGGGACGTATCCTTTGGGAATGCGAAGCCAATGAACTGATGGACGAAACATACAGGTTGAGCGACTATGCACGCATACATATCCCGTTGATGTTTATGCAATATCCATACGTTAAATACGCTCGCAATGTTCAATTCAGAGTGAACACTAACACATACAACTACACAGGGATAAGTTACGATATTAATAATCTGGAGCGAGTTGCTTACGTTGAACCTAATTCTCCTGCCGCTGCCGCAGGGATTCAGACTTCGGATATTATTGACAGAATTGAAAAAGGCAGACTTGATATGTCGGTCGAAGAAGTTTCAGCAAATTATAAGACATTTATTACAAGGACTATGAATTTGCGCGATCCTAAAACTCGCTTCACAGATGCAAATGGGTTCACCCGCTGTATGTTCTGGGATACGTTTAAATACCCTCAGGTGGTCGATGCTATAAAGAAAGCAGATGGACTTGCCGCATTCTCATATCTTTTCTATTTCGCTCCTTATGTAAATTCAAGTGGTACAAACGCTTGTGATTTCACACTAAGACGTGGCAGAAACAAGAATACAGTAATGATTCGTCCTACTATAAGAACAGAATTATCTGTAACCATTGATTAATTTTTCTATTGATAAAAAGATAAGTGATATACCCACAAAATTTCGAGACAAAGACAGGCTTTGATAAAGTTCGTCATCTTATTGCAGAGAAATGTTTAAGTCTTCTAGGCGAAGAATGTGTCGCCGAGATGGACTTCTCGACTGATTACAACACAATAATCAAGAGATTAGAACAAACTAATGAGTTTGTCAGCATACTGAATGGAGAGAGGGAGTTTCCATCAGCATTCTTCTTCGATGTGCGCTATTCGCTTAAACGGATTCGCCCTGAGGGCACATCCTTGGACGAAAGAGAATTGTTCGATCTTAAGCGTTCGCTTCAAACAATCAACGACATCATCAACTTCTTTCGCCCAAAGGAAGAGGAAGAGCAGGCATTATATCCGGCTCTAACGGAGCTTGCAGGAGATATAGTAATCTTTCCGCAATTAATCAGCAGAATAGATCAGATACTCGACAAATACGGAAAGGTAAAAGATAACGCTTCGCAAGAGCTATCCCACATCCGCAGAGAAATGACCAATACAATGGGCAGCATATCACGCAGCCTGCAATCAATACTAAGGACAGCACAGTCCGAAGGCTTTGTAGATAAGGACGTAACTCCGACAATGCGCGATGGCAGATTGATGATTCCCGTTGTTCCTGCATTCAAACGCAAGATTCGTGGTATAGTACATGACGAGTCAGCAAGCGGGAAGACTGTCTTCATCGAGCCTGAGGTAGTAGTAGATGCGAACAATCGCATACGTGAGTTAGAAGGCGAAGAGCGTCGCGAAATAATGAGAATACTTACGACATTCACTGATACAGTACGCCCTTTAGTGCCGGACATTCTACAATCATACGAGTTCCTCGCAAAGATTGATTTCATTAGGGCAAAGGCCCTCTTCGCCGAACAAATAAATGCAATCAGACCTACTCTTGAAGATAAACAGCAAGTCGACTGGGCTCGTGCGGTGCATCCCCTACTCTATCTCTCACTGAAGAAGCAAAACAAAGAGGTTGTTCCTTTAGATATTGTTTTAGAGAACAACAAGCGACTGCTGCTTATTTCCGGTCCTAATGCCGGCGGTAAGTCGGTTTGCCTGAAGACTGTCGGACTTATTCAATACATGATACAATGCGGACTGCTCGTTCCCATACATGAGAGTTCAAGAGCCGGTATATTCTCCGGCATATTCATCGATATAGGCGACGAACAAAGCATCGAGAATGATTTGAGTACATACAGTTCGCATCTTACCAATATGAAACACTTTGTACGCAACTGCAATGACAAAACGATTATCCTTATCGATGAGTTTGGTAGCGGAACAGAGCCGCAGATTGGTGGTGCGATAGCCGAGGCATTGCTCAATCGCTTTAATCAGAACGGCAGCTTCGGTGTGATAACAACACATTATCAAAACCTGAAACACATTGCAGAAGATACACAAGGGTTAGTAAATGGTGCAATGCTTTATGACCGCCATTTGATGCAGCCATTGTTTAAGCTATCAATAGGTAATCCGGGAAGTTCGTTTGCCGTAGAGATTGCCCGCAAGATAGGATTGCCGGAAGATGTTATAGCTGAAGCGTCCGAGAAAGTAGGCTCAGACTATATCGATATGGATAAATACCTTCAAGATATAGTGCGTGATAAACGCTATTGGGAAAGCAAGCGTCAGAATGTACGCCAACGCGAGAAACGGCTCGAGGACGTTATCGCCAATTACGAGAAAGACCTTGAAGCAGTAAATAAGCAGCGCAAAGAAATACTGCGCGGTGCAAAAGCAGAAGCAGAACGAGTACTTGCCGAAGCTAATGCAAGAATAGAAAGCACTATCCGCGAGATAAAAGAGGCACAAGCCGAAAAAGAACGCACAAAGCAAATACGTAATACACTGAATGAGTTTAAGGCATCTATTACTAATTCGGAGGAAGAGGATAAGATTGCCCGCAAGATAGCTAAGTTGAAAGAACGTAAGGAGAAAAAGAAAGACGCTAAGCCAACACAAAAGCAGGGAGTCTTTAATAAAGAAGTAATCAATGTGGGAGATGCCGTACGAATAAAAGGACAGACATCAGTAGGCTCAGTTATGGAGATTCAAGGAAAGCAAGCTGTTGTTGCATTCGGTATGATTAAGAGTACGATCGCCTTGGAACGTATGGAGAAGGTCAGCAAGAACCAAATCAAGCAGGAAGCAAAGAAAAGCTCTTTCGTAAGTGTGCAAACGACCGACGATATGCACGAGAAGAAGCTAAACTTCAAACAGGAGATTGATGTGCGAGGTATGCGTGGCGACGAAGCATTGCAGGCTGTAACTTATTTCATTGACGACGCCATACTCGTAGGAATAGCACGAGTAAGAATACTACACGGAACAGGAACAGGAGCACTTCGCCAGATAATAAGAGAATACCTACAAACAGTAAGCGGCGTAAGCCACTTCCAAGACGAACACGTCCAGTTCGGTGGCGCAGGAATCACCGTCGTAGAATTGTAAGACATCCTTCCTATAAGACACAAAAACAAGACTGTCCCACATAAAACAACAGCGATAAAGATAGAGCGTTTATGTTCACTATTTTGAAATAGTGATAGTGTTTGTCTCATAGTGTTGGGACAACCGTCCCATTGTATTAGGATGAAAGTTTCATAGTATTGGGACAA